>Ga0073934_10000610_pt1 | contig 99741 bp, 95 predicted proteins | sample LarsenN4metaG_FD_76834 | JGI IMG/M metagenome (GOLD analysis project Ga0073934, IMG submission 76834) | Hot spring sediment bacterial and archeal communities from British Columbia, Canada, to study Microbial Dark Matter (Phase II) - Larsen... ...
ACAAAATCGAGATTTATGCCGCCATGGATCAGATCGGCACCGACGGCAAAAGCCGGCCGGCGAGCGAATGGCGGCGCGCGACGACGCTCGAAGAAGCCGTCGCCAACCCGCTGCCCAACGCGGAGTATAACTAAGCGCGTTTCGAGTTACGGGTTTCGAGTTGGTTAGCCGGGTTGAGCTCGTAACTCGCAACTCGAAACTCTTAACATGTTCTGACCGCCAATGATCAGCATCCGCCGCTTGCACAAACGGTTCCAAGTCAGCGACGGCGTGGTTGCGGCGATCAAATCGCTGGATCTCGACGTCGCCGAAAGCGAACTGTTCGTCATCGTCGGCGCCAGCGGCTCGGGTAAAACCACTCTGCTCCGCTGCATCGCCGGACTGGAAACACCCGATGGCGGCGAGATCCGCATCGCCGGCAAGGTTGTATCTTCCGACGCTCCGCCCACCTGGATTCCGCCGCAGCAGCGCAAGCTCGGCATGGTGTTTCAGTCCTATGCCGTTTGGCCCCATCTTACCGTCTCTGAAAATATCGCCCTACCCCTGGCCGAAGGTTCGCAAAAAATTCCCCGCAAAGAAGTCGCCGCGCGGGTGAAAGAAGCGCTACATCTGGTTCAATTGGACGAACAGGCCGATCGGCCGGCGACGCTGCTGAGTGGCGGCCAGCAACAAAGGGTCGCGCTTGCCCGCGCCATCGCGGTGAGCTCGCGACTGTTGTTGATGGACGAGCCCCTCAGCAATCTTGACGCCAGGCTGCGCGAGGATGTCCGCGGCCGCATTCGTGAGCTGGCGAAACAGCTCGGCTCGACCATGCTCTATGTTACCCATGATCAAATCGAAGCAATGGCGATCGCGGACAAGATCGCGCTCATGCAAAATGGCGAGCTGTTGCAGGTCGGCACGCCGTCGGAAATCTATCACAAGCCCGCGAGCGCGGACGTGGCTGACTTTTTCGGTTCGGTGAACTGGCTCGACGGGGAGATCGTCGAAGCCGGAGTTGCCGATTGTCCGATCGGCAAACTTAAAGTGGAAACCGCGACTCGCCCCGGCGGCAAAGTGCGGCTCGGTTTTCGTCCCGAGTCGCTGGTGTTATCCAACGGCGTCATGGAAACCAATTCCTTCGCCGGTAAAATCACCACGAGCACATTTCTGGGCGACCAGTTCATTTTCTGCGCCGATGCCAAAGGCCGGCAGCTGCTCGGGAAAAGCCGATTCTTGCCGAAAAGTACGGAAGGCGCAGTCCAATTTAAAGTCGAGGCGGCGGATATCATGGTGTTTGCCCAAGAACACTAACCCAGAGGAGGAAACTTATGCTCGCGACAAAATTGTTTGCCCTCATGATCGCGGTCTTCATTCTGGCGGCGCAAGCGCGCGCGGCGACGCTCGCGGAGGTCATCGAGGGCGCCAAGAAAGAAGGCAGCATACGCGGCCAGTGGGGCCAGAACAGTTTCGGCGGCAGCGAGGGATTCCAAGAAATCCTCGCGGGGATGAACAAGAAATACAAGCTCAATCTCAAAGGCCAGTATACGCCCGGCCCCGACATGCAGCGTCTGATGCTGCGCGTCATCCAGGAAGCGGCCGCGGGCCAGCCGGCCAGCACCGACGTTTACCTGGGCAATTCGCAAGCGATCTTCGACGGCCTCAAAGCCAATCTTTTTGCCAACACGACTTACGACAAATTCATCGAAAACAAGCCGAAACCCGAAGGTAAATTTCACGCCATTGCGCCGGCCGGCACGCACGTCGCCTTCGCGACCACGGTGGTGGGCATTCAGTACAACGCCAATTTGGTCAAGGGCAGCGATGTGCCGCGCCGCATGGCCGACGTGCTCAATCCCAAATGGAAGGGCAAAATCGCGTCAACCCCTTACGCCGCCGGTCTCAGGGAGTTCGCCACGCCCGATTTCCTCGGCCGCGAGAAGATGATCGACTACACCAGAAAACTGTCCAAGCAAATTGCCGGACTCATGCGCTGCGGCGAATCGGAGCGCATTACCAGCGGCGAGTTTCTCATGCTGGTGTTTACCTGCGGCGGCAATGACGTGAACGTGCTCAAGCGCACCGGCGCTCCGATCGGTCATACGGTCGTAGAAGAAGGGACGGTGCTGCACATGAGATATGCGGCCATACCGAAAAACTCCCGCGCGCCCAACATCGCCGCGCTGTTGGTCAACTACCTTATGTCCGCGGAAGGACAAGAGATGCTCTGGAAATATGACGGCATGGACCTTCATCTGTTTCCGGGCTCCCAGACCAAACGGGAGCTCGATGCTCTGCGCGCGGCTAAAGGCAAGATCGTCACCAGCTCGCCGGAATGGCTCGCCTCGTCAAAAGGCTACGCTGAAACGCAAAAAGAGCTGGAGGCGATTCTGCGCGAAGGCGGCAAGTAGTAAAAAGCTTAAACTTTGCGTCCTGGCGCCTTGGCGGGAGATATTCCGGCTTCAGTTGGGCGCAGACGAGGAGTTTGTTCATGACGGAAGTTGCACTTAGATTTTCCGGAGCGATACGCCGTAACGCTCCATCGCCGCTTCTGTCCCTAGCTCTGATTCCGATGGCGATCATCTTCGTTCTGGTGCTCGTCATGTTCTGGATCAGCTTACAGAAGGGCGTCTTCGGCACCCCCAGCGCGATTTACACCCTGGGCAATTATCGGGATGTTTTTACCGACCCGCTGCTTTACCGGGTTATCACCAACACGTTAATTTTCACCGTCACGACGACGCTCTGCGCGATGCTTTTCGGCCTGCCGATCGCATGGCTTGCGGAGCGCTCCACAATCCCAGGCAAGACCCTCATCTACGTGATCATGACACTGGGACTGCTCATTCCCGGCATCTACACGGCGATGGGCTGGACGATGCTCGCGCATCCGCGCATCGGCATCATCAATCGCTGGCTGGTGGAATGGTTCGCTCTCGACGCCGGTCCGATCAATATCGCGACGCCGATCGGCATGGGTTTCGTCCAGGGACTGAGCTTGTCCGCGCTGGCGTTTATTCTGACGGCACAAATGTTCCGCGCCATGAATCCGAGCCTCGAGGAGGCGGCGCGCGTCCACGGCATGGGCTACAACAAGATTCTCTGGCGTGTGACGTTGCCGCTGGCGCGTCCCGGCATTCTCGCCGCGGTGATTTATATTCTCACCATCGGCGTCGCTACTTTCGATATTCCGGCTATTCTCGGTCTGGGCAATCGCGTCTATATGCTCAGTACTTTCATTTATCTCAAGGTTCACCCGCAAGGGGCGGGCCTTCCCGAGTACGGGATCACCGGCGTGGTCGGCGCGTTTATGATTATTGTGGCCGGTCTGTTAACCCTTTGGTATGGACAAGTTTTGCGTCAAGGACATCGCTTCGAGGTCGTCACGGGTAAGGGATACCGGCCGGCATTGATTCCGCTCGGCAAATGGTCGATCGCGGCATGGGGATTCATTGCGCTGTACGCCTTCATATCGAAAATCGTGCCGCTGCTGCTCATCGCTTACGCGGCTTTGACGCCGTATTTCGTCACGCCGTCCTACGAAATGATGCGCCAGCTTTCTTTCGGTCATTTTTATGGCATGGATTGGCAGCTCGTCATGCGCGGTCTCACCAACACGGCGCTCTTGGTGTTTGTCGTGCCCCTGGCCGTTTTGCTTCTCGCCTTCAGCCTTTCCTGGCTCATCGTGCGCTCGCCGAGTCGACTGCGCTACGCTCTCGAATTCGGCGCGTTCCTGCCCCAGGCGTTGCCGGAAGTGATCCTCTCCATCGGCGCATTGCTGCTCTCGCTCTTTGTCCTCGGCACGACGATCCCTCTGTACGGCACGGTCTGGCTGATCGCCATCGTCTATGTCATCGCCCGGCTGGCCTTCGCCACCCGCGCTCTCAACGGCGCCCTGCTGCAAATTCATCGCGAGTTGGAAGAAGCGGCCTTCGTCGCCGGCCTTTCCAACCTCAGGACCGCGTGGCGAATCTTGTTTCCGCTGATTCGTCCGACCCTGTTTTCCGTTTGGATCTGGTCCGCCTTGCTGGTCTATCGCGAGCTCACCGCCGCGGTGTTTCTTGCTGTGCACGACAACATCACGCTGCCCGCGGTGATCTGGAGCTACTGGTACGGCGGGAATATCAACAAAGCATCGGCGGTCACGCTACTCATGACTCTCGTGCTCGCGCCTTTCATCTTCATCGCCTGGTACTTCGGTCGGCGCAGCCAGGTGTCGTTGAATTAGAACTGAAATGATGGAGCATGGGAGTGATGGAGTACTGGAGTGGTGGAGCAATCGATAATCCGGACCCCATTACTCCAATACTCCATTACTCCAACACTCCGTTCTTTATCTCCCGAACGCGTCCTTGACGAATAGGCTTTCGAGCGGCAACTCGCTTTTCACCAAACCTTGCTCGATTTGATATCGGTTGAGGGCTTTGAGCGACTTTTTGTCTCCCTCGGTGAGCACGCACGCGTAGGGATCGTAGCCAAGCACATCGCGCTCTTTGGCGTAGCCTTCGGCTTCCGCCGGCTTCAGATATTTGACCGCCTGCCGATTCGCCTCCCGGAAAGCCTCGATGAGCTTGGCGGGTAAATCGGGATATTTTTCCGCCGTTTCCGCGCGCATGGCCATGATGTGAATAATCGGGTAGATCTGCGTTCGTTTGACGTAGCCGACGATTTCGTCGGTGTCCTCGAACAGCGGTTTGACGCCCGGAAATTCGCCCATCACCCGCGGCAGCGAACCGCCGCCGAATAAACCCGTATAGCCGGAATCGCCCGCAACCAGTGCCGCGCCGAGCTTACCCTCGCTCAACAAGCGCGAGAGGTGGGATTTTTCCTGGCCGAAGGGCGGCGGCGGATCGAGCCGCTCTACTTTCACCGGCAATTCGTTGGCGATGTAGACCTCCTGCCCCGAGACAAACCAGCCCACGTCGGTCGTCTTGATGCCGTGCTCGTCGAGCAGATAACCGCGCGCCCACGACACCGCCGTCGCGCCGTAGCGAAATGCGCCGATTTGCTTTCCCTTGAGCTGGCTCGGATGATCGACCTTGCCGGCGCAATGGAAAATATTGCGCTGCCGCGGTCCGCGCTGAAAGAAAACCGGCAAAGCGAGAAAGGGTTTGCCTTTCTCCTTCGCCCGCATCAGCGTTGCCGTGGACATCTCGGCGACGTCGAATTCTCCCTGGACAAAGCGATAGTGCATCTCGCCCGGCGTATACTTGTCGCCGACGTATTCAAAATCGTAGCCGTCCAGCGGAATCAATCCATCGATAAGAGCCCGATTGCGCGGATTCGGATTGGTCGCGAACGTGATTTTAGGTTTGTTCGCCATGCGTTCCTCCTCTGAAAAATCTCAAGATTTAACCACAAGTAATTTATGTACCGGTCGGTACAACACAGCAGATGAAAATCCCCCTTTACCAAAGCAACTGTGTTCAAAGTCAAGGGGTCTGAAAAGAAAAATTTTCAGACCAACGAGTTTTATGTTTGAGCATCGAATTGAGAATTGTGAGGAGCTTGCGCATGCAAGCAACCATCGCGACTTTGAACGGTTTGCCCTTGGCCATCAGACGTTGGAAGAAATCCCGGATCACAGGATTCCGTCGAGTAGCGACCAATGTTGCCATGTACAACGCACAGCGCACCGTGGGGAAAGAGGGGGATTTGTTGTACTGGTTATCGATCAAAGGAGAAAACTATTTTCATAAGAGTTCACAGAGAATTCATTCGAAAGATCGGGTCGAATGAAGAACTCTTACCCTCTGTGTTCTCAGTGTGCTCTGTGGTGCAAACCTCTCTTAGATCTCCCCTCCGAACTTTGCGCCTTTGCGCCTTCGCGGCAGATCAATCCGAATCACCGCGCCAAGTGCCGGCGCAAAAACTCCAATCCACGCGCCCATGACTCGCGGTCTGATTTTTCCACGTAGCGGTCCGGATGGTGCGGGTCCATGAACGAGTGGCCGGTGTTTTTGTATACGTAAAACTCATGGGCTTTGCCGTGCTTCGTCAGCTCGGCATCGAGCTTTGCCATATCTTCGAGAGTCGGATTCTGATCGGTCTCGCCGAAGTGTCCTTGAATCGGACAGTTGACCGCCGCCGTTCGCTGGAACGGCGTCGGCCCATCGCCCCACTGACGAAAGCAGCTGCCGCCGTACCAGGTGATCGCAGCCTTGAAGTCCTTGCTCGCCGCCGCCATCAAATAAGCGATGCGACCGCCCATGCAGAAGCCGAGGATCGCCACGCGCCGGCTATCGACGGATCCGTTCGTTCTCAAATGCGCCATCGTGGCATTGATGTCCTTGATAATATGCTCGTCGCGCGCCCGGCCGCGCCGCGTCGGCCCGTCATCGGTGCAGTCGGAGCCGTCCCGATGGTAAAGGTCCGGACAGACCGCGAAGAAGCCGTCGCGCGCAAAACGTTCGGTCATTTCCTCCATGAACTTGTCGACGCCATACTGGTGCTGGATAACCAGCACCGCCGCAAACGGCCCGCCCCCGTCAGGCTGCGCCGAATACAAATTCATCGCGTTGCCATCAACTTTAATCTGCTCACGAATCGTTTTCACTGCCACCTCGACTACTGTGCTTTCAGGTTAATTCAATCGGACCCTTTGCGCTCTCTGCGTACTCTGCGGTTAATTCTCCGATCCGAACCCATCACTCCAGTACTCCATCACTCCCCTCACGCAAGAGGATGCTTGCAGATCACATTGAGCAGCGCCTGGCGCTTTTCTTCTTTAACCACCCTCAGAGCTTTGGCCAGCGCATCCGGCAATTCGTCCGGCTCTTCGACGCGCGCGCCGTAGGCGCCGCAGGCCTGGGCGGTCAACTCGAAGCTCGGCGACGGGCTCAAATCGGTGCCGGGAAAATTGCGCGTCTTGGCCGCTATGCCGTCGGGAAACAGGCCGCGCGCCGCGTTCAAGCTCGCGTTCCATGCTTGATTATTGTAGATCACCGTCAGAAACGGGATCTGATATTTTTGCGCCGTAAAATGACAAGCCGTCGGCGCGCAAAACATGTACGAGCCGTCGCCTTCGGCGGCGATCACCGTAGCCTCCGGCGCGCCGAGCTTCATGCCGATCGCCGCGCCGAGGCCCCAGCCGAGATGGCCAGCGAGCGGCGTGTTGAACATCGAGCCGGGGCGGTTCAGGTGAATCGACTCGGCGAGCCGCGAGGTAATCGTCTCATTGGCGATGATCGTTTGATCATCCATTTGATCGCCGATGCATTTCGACAGCCAAAATGGATGGATTGGCTTTTGATTTCTTGTCGCCTCGGCGCTCGCATCCATTTCGCGGATGACCGCAGCGTGCTCCGCCGTAATGCGCGCGCGCCGTTCGTCGAGCTTTGTTTTCGCAACCGCGCCGGCAGCGATCTTTTCCCGTATGATCGCGTTCAGTACCGGCAGTGACACGTCGGAGCAGCCGGTCACCGGCAGGTCAGCGGGAAATCCCCATCCCGGAATGCCGGTAAATAGCGGGTCGCGCTCCAGGTGAATGATTTTGACGGCTTCGCGCAAAACATTTCGGTTCGGCGGCTCCCAGGGAACATCGGTATCGATGAAAAACAGCACATCCGAGTTTTTCACGTACTTGGTCACCTGCGTGCCAACATAGAGCGGATGATCGGTGGGAAAATTCACATAGCTGAGTTGCTGTGCGACCGGTATGGCCAGCGAGTCCGCCAGCTCGACCAAATGCGCAACCGCCTCTGAATTGCGCCCAAGATACTTGGTCACGATCAATGGGTTTTCGGCAGCGATCAACCAAGTGGCGATTTTTTCCAGAGAAGCTTGGTCCGCCTGTGTCTTGGTCGCCGGCGCCAACGCATCGGCGGTAAAGACTTCGGTCGAGTCGAGCGCCTCGGCCAGCCATTCGCGCGGCAACGTCATGTAGACCGGCCCGCGCGGCTCGCTCATGGCGATTTTGTAGGCGCGCGCCACGACCGCGGCGAGATTTTTATTCGTCCGGATCTCGTAATCCCATTTGACGAACTCGCGCACCACGCTGCCTTGATCGCGCGACTCCTGGCGCCAGTGAATGTTCTGGCTCTTACCGCCGCGCAGCTCTCCCTCGGTGATCGGCGTCCGGCCGGCGCAAAGAAACAGCGGCACATTGGCCGACGCCGCGTTGATCACGCCGCCCAGGGCGTTGGCTGTACCCGGCAACGTATGTACCAATACCATCTGCGGCTGTTGTGTCACGTTGTAATAGCCATGAGCCATCGACACCGCCGCCTGTTCATGGGGCACGACGATGGGCCGAATATCGCGCGGGTCTTCCCCCGCCGTGCGCGCCATCGCTTCGATCAGTGGCCCATGATCCGTGCCGGTGTTGGCGAACATGTAGCGCACCGAGCCCAGCGCGCGCATCTGGGCCAGAAACGCCTCCGCGCCGGAGGAAACCCCAACGGTCGTGTTTGGCGTGGTCATGAATTCATTCCTCCCGTCGGCAAAGCGACCTCACTCTGTCAGGAGTCCATTGAGTTTGCAATGACGATTTTGCACCGTTCCCACACGGGGTGAATTGACTTTGTATCGCCCCTGCCGCAATGATCGAGCCTTCCAATGGCACGCCGTGAAGCAGCAGCGCAAGCATCATCCGCGCATCCGTGGCTCAAGGATTTCGTGTTGACATGGATGAGCCGCTTCGGAGTCTTCCTCGCGCATCATGTCACGCGGCCGCTGATACCGCTTTATCTGATCACTTACGGCGCTTCGTCGACCGTCATCGGCGCGGTGATGGCGGTGTTTACCGTTACCGCCACCGCAATGCGCATTCCAGTTGGCTTGTCGATCGATCGATTCGGCCGGAAACCCTTCCTGCTCTACGGTATTGCTCTATTTGCCGTCGGCAAGCTAGGCTATCTATGGGCACCATCGATCCTGCTCCTGCTCCCGTTCCGGGTGTTGCACGGAATCGGCTGGTCCGGCTGCACCACGGCCGTCTCGACGATCTCCGCAGACATCGTGCCCTCTGGGCGCCGGGGCGAACTCATGGGATATGCAGGAATGGCAAGCAGTCTCGCTTCCGCCTTAGGACCGGTGCTTGGTTTCGCGCTGTACCATCGTTTTCAATTTTCCGGCGCCTTTCTCGGCGCCGTGATCGTGTTGGTGATGAGTTTTTTATTGGCCTTTCCGGTTGCAGAACCGGATCGCTCGTCTACTCCAGCCAAAAAATCCTCTCGCTGGCTCGACAACCTGATGGTTAAACAATCGCTCGATCCAGCGGTCGGCGTTGCCTTCCTTTCTTTCGGCCACGGCGGCATTCTCACCTTCTTGCCGATTCACGCGTTGCAAATGGGTCTGGCGAATCCCGGCATATGGTTTGGCGTTTATGCGCTGTGCATTCTACTCAGCCGCCCCATCGCCGGTCCCATCTCGGATAAAGTGAGCCGGCAAGCAGTCATTATTCCCGGCTTGATCTTGAATATCGCCGGTATCGTCATGCTTGCCTTGGCGACTTCGTCAACCGGCTTAATGGCGGCGGCGATCGTCGGCGGTTTGGGTACCGGCGCAGCACAACCGGCGCTCATGACTTTGGCGGTGGACCAGAGCAGCGTCGAACGCCGCGGCCAATCGCTGGCGCAATTTCAATTTTTCTACGATCTCGGCATCGGCGTCGGCTCCTTGACCCTGGGCGCCCTGCTTGATTGGGTCGATCAGAGCTTCTTAATAATGTATCTGGCCACCGCCGGCGTGGCGCTGATCGGTCTGTGGATCAACTGGAAGCACGGATCTCGAAACTGATCGTTACGAATTGACTTCGCCATCGGTTCCAACATTCGCGCGGACTGACGACACCACCGTGGCGTTGGCGGGGCGTAAATGCTTGAGATTTCCGCCGCCGATTCGTCAATCGCAACTTCAAGAAACTTTCCTATAAACTCGTTCGCCAGATTGCAGCAGAAATTTCAATAGATTATCGACCGGCTCCGATGGAAAATCGAACTCGGGGCGCAAGAGCACGTCTTGGTATTTGAATCTGGAGCGTGAAGGGCTTTTCATTGGCATCATACCGCGCTAGATAACTCACATGCTCATCGACGCCCATGTCCATTTAGATAAATACGGCGACTTGCTCGACGATGCGCTGAAGCAGATTGAAACCGCGCGCATCTTCACCGTCGCCACGGCGATGGATGCACCGTCTTTTTTAGACTTGCAGGAGATCGGCACGCGTTCCGAGCTGGTTTTGCCGATATTCGGTATCCATCCCCGCCACGCCGCCGAATATGCCGGCCGCTTGCCCGAGATCGGCCGCTACATCGAAATGAGCCCGGCCATCGGCGAGATCGGTCTGGATTTTCATTGGGTCAGAGATACCTCCACCTATCCGGCGCAGCGAAAAGTCCTCGACTATTTCATCGCCGCCGCCGGCGAGCAAAAAAAGTTCGTCAACCTGCACACCAAAGCCGGCGAAAAGGAAATCCTCGACCTGCTCGAGAAATATGACGTCACACGCGCCATCGTCCACTGGTACTCCGGTCCGATGGATATTCTCAAGGCTATGATCGACTTCGGCTGCTATTTCACGATCGGCGTCGAAGTGCTCTATTCCGATTACATTAAAAAAATCGCCCAAGCCGTACCGGATCATCTGCTGCTCACAGAAACCGACAACCCCGGCGCGCTGAGATGGCTCAAAAAAAATGATGAGATCGGCATGCCGGTAGCGATCAAAGATGTTGTGAATGCGCTCGCCCAGGTCAGGCAGTCAACTACGAAAAACATTCAGCACTTGGTTCACACGAACTTTTCGCGCCTGATCAACGCGGATCCCTGGCTACGATCTTATTCTGAGACCCTCGCCCGCGATAGCGGGAGAAGGCGAGGGTGAGGGCTGCGAGAGTCCGCTAGCAGAGCAATTCCGTGAAACCCGCAAAATAAACCAGCGACGTCGATGCTCCTTCGGCTGCTTTGCGGCATGCTTCGCGGAGCTTTTCGTACCGATCTCGAAATTCGCGGCTGTCTATCTCAGCTCCTAAACACGCGGCCGGGGAAAATGCCTGGTCGTCGGAGCGGCGACCTTTTTCGAACTCGTCGAAGTTTGTCAGGCCTTCCTCGAACAGCGGCAGTGCATCGCTATGCCGTCCGGTTGAGTGATAGGTGGCCGCCAGAGGGAGCTTGGTGAAATATTGATGAGGCTGCAAACGCAATGCGAGCTTCTGCACGAACTCCGCCTCTTTGTAACGCTCTTCCCTCTGCAGGCGAAACCCGAAGCGGGCAAACAAGCACGCGATCTCCGTCATGGCGTCGTCTAAATTGGTCTGCTTGGACAGCTCGGGATAATGAGTGCGTTGATAACGGTAGTCTTCCGATACCGACACAAATCGGATGACATCTTCCTTCGAACGCAGACGCGACACTAATTGGACAAGAAAACGATGGGGAAGATTTTTCCATTCCCTCCGAGTCAAGAGCATCTGCAGCAGGCACTCCGGCTCGGTAAGGCCGGTTCTTTCCAGAGCGTAGTAGCGTCGCAGCATCGCGTTGACCCGGGCTTTGGGTGTTACGAGCCGCCGTGACAACAAGCGGTAAACCGCGACCGCGGCAAAAACGGTTATGATCCAGAAGGTGAAATAATCCATGATGCTCTGCTCCTGGCAGCTTTTCGCCTCCGCTGCCCCTTAACCTCCGCCATTAACCCAACCGATTCAAGCATTCAAGCAAAAAAGCCACAGCGTTATGCCAGAGTTCCGGGGCCTTCACCGCCGCAGCACGGGGAGAGCTGGGGACCGGTCAGGCCAGCGCGAAACAGTCAAGGCGAATATGCCGCGCGTTGCGAGCCTGGCATCTTGCCGCAATTTTTGCGACAACCTGAGAGCAGCTGAAGCTGGAGGAGCAGTTATGTCCGCACAGGCGTGGGATACATTTATCGACGAGATGATGACTTTCGGCCTCGACGGAGTCCAAGCGCTCATCCGGGTGGCGCTGGTCGTGGTTGCGGGTTACCTGATTATCAAATTGCTGCGCAACGGTTTTGTCCGCCTCGAGCAATTAGTGATCGCGGCCACGGAGAGGCGGGAAACGCCCTACGGTCCGGTCGGACAGCGCATCCGGACACTCTCGAGCGTGCTCTGGACGATCGCCAATGGTTTTCTCTGGTTCATCGTGGTCTTGATCGTGCTGAGCCAGTTCGGTATCAACGTGGGCCCGATCCTTGCCGGGGCCGGCGTATTTGGCTTGGCAGCGGGTCTCGGTGTGCAGCACCTTGTGCGCGATTTGGTCAGCGGTTTTTTTCTCATCCTCGAAAATCAAATCCGCGTCGGCGACACGGCGATCATCAACGGTGTCACCGGACTGGTCGAAGCGGTGACGTTCAGGACCGTGATCCTGCGCGATCAAGCCGGCGTCGTGCATGTATTTCCCAACGGCACTATCAACACCCTCGCCAACGCAACTATGGGCTGGTCGGCGTCGCTGATTGACGTCGTGGTGACTGCCAAAGAAGATCCGGATCGAATCATGGCGATCATGCGCCGAGTGGGCGACGAAATGAAAGCCGAGACGGAATATGAACGCCTGATGCTCGAAGCGGTGGAAGTTTTTGGTCTTGAAAACTTTACTGAGGCGACGCTCACGCTCCGGGCGCGAGTCAAAACCCTGCCGGCGCACCAGCTCGCCATCGGTCGGGAGTACCGGCGCCGGCTGAAAAAGGCTTTCGATGCCGAGGGCGTCGGCACGCCTCCGCCTCAGCCCACCGTCGCGCCCGCCGCGCCGGGCGCGCCGTCGTAATCGAATGGACAGGCGTACCAACGTGTGTCGCGATAGAGGCGCTGTTCTCTTATGAAAATAGTTTTTTACTTATTTCGAGCAGTCCCCCTAAAGTCCACATCCAAGACGGTTTCGGTTGCAGAATCAGATGTTAGAATGTCCGGGTGAAGTTTGCCGACTTTGCCGCCCTTTGTTACGAGTTGGAAAAAACGCCGAGCCGGCTGGCGAAGATCGCCGCTGCGGCGGATTATCTCGCGCGTCTCGGACCTGAGGAGATCCGTTCGGGTGTTGCGTTCTTGTCGGGCCGCCCGTTCCCTGTTTCCGATCCCCGGACGCTCGACATCGGGGCCGCAGGGTTTGCGCAGATTGCCGAACCGCCGGAGACCGGCCCCGGCGGCGGCTCTGCGCTGAGCATTGCAGATGTTGCCGGCTTTTTTGCTGCAATAGCGGCTGCGACCGGCAAGGGTTCGCGCGCACAAAAATACGTTCGCCTGAGAGAACTCTTTGAAAGGGCGTCATCGCGCGAGCGGCCGATTTTATTCCGCCTGTTGCACAACGAACTCCGCATCGGGCTGCACGACGGGCTAATTTTGGAAGCGATCGCTCGCGCGTCCGGCAGCCCATTACAAACGGTCCGGCGCGCCGCTCTGTTCCTATCCGACCTGGCCGAAGTTGCCTCCATCGCTTTGACCGAAGGCGGGGATGCGTTGGAAAAAGTAAACATCAAACTCTTCGTGCCGCTCCTGCCGATGCTCTCCGAGCTTGCCGACGACTTCGATGAGATCCTCAAGGTTCACAAAGGAGTGACAGCGCTCGAATACAAATACGACGGCGCGCGTGTGCAGATCCACAAGCAAGGCGAACGGGTCCGGATCTGGAGCCGTCGTTTGACCGAAGTGACAAACAGCCTGCCCGAGATCGCCGAGATCGCGCGTCGCGAACTGCGCGGCGAATCGTTCATCCTCGACGCCGAAGTCGTCGCTACCGGCGCGGATGGCCGGCCCTTTCCTTTTCAGGAGCTCATGCGTCGGTTCCGGCGCGTCCATGGCATAGAAACCGCCGCGAGCGAGATTCCTCTCGCGCTATATCTCTTCGATTGCCTTTATCTGAACGACCGCTCGCTCATCGACGAACCCTATGAGGCCCGCTGGCAAAAACTCGCCGGCGTGTCCGCCGGCGCGCATCTAGCGTCGCAAACCCTGGCGCGCCAAAAAAGCCATGCCGAAGCGTTCCTCAACGAATCCCTCGCCGTCGGTCATGAAGGGGTGATGGCCAAGGCGCCGCGCAGCCCGTACATGCCCGGCAATCGCGGTAAGCTCTGGTTCAAGGTCAAACCGGCGGAGACTGTGGATTGCGTGATCATTGCCGTCGATCGGGGCTCAGGGCGGCGGACCGGTTGGCTTTCGAACTTTCATCTCGCCGTCAAGGACGACGGCGGCTATGCGCCCGTCGGCAAAACCTTCAAAGGGCTCACGGATAAGGAATTTAAGGAAATGACCGAGCGGCTTCGCTCGCTTGGGCTGAACGACGACGGTTATACCGTCGCGGTGCGGCCGGAAGTCGTCGTCGAAGTGACTTATAATGAGATTCAACAGAGTCCGCAGTACAGCTCCGGGTTCGCCCTTCGCTTTGCCCGCGTCACCCGGATCCGTGACGATAAACATCCCGGCCAAATCACCAGTCTGGCCGAGCTTCGGACTCTCTACGAGCGGCAGTTTATTACAAAGAGCCGGCGCTCGCGCTCCTGAGAGTGATTCCCAGGCGCGCGAGCGCTCGTCCGCACCGGGTTGAAAACCGGGCGAGTCCGGCGCAGTGCTGTCGTGTTTCGCCTCAGCTCCCGGCGCCGCTCACGCTGCCGCTGCCGCTCACGGAGCCAGTACCGCTGCCCGTGACAGAACCGCTAACGGCCCCGCCGCTGGAAGATTTTTTTCGGTTCTCCTCGGTCTGCGTGTCGGTATTGACCTGACTTCGCCCACTCGCCGAGGTCGAGTCACCTTGGACCGCCGCCTCGCCGCGAATCGGTCCCGTGCGCGCTGCGCAGCCGAGCGTCACCAAGGCGAGCCCCAATAGACCCGTTGCAAGGATCTTCTTAGAATTCATAGATCACCTCCTGCGGACGAAAATCGCATTTCACATGCCACGGTTCCGGATTTAAGAAATCTATTTACGGAAAGTCGGGACTGCGTCAGCGGAGGTGAGATTCGGCAAATTTAAGAATCCAGTTCGTCACTAAAGTGAAACGACGCCACGCGTTCTCTGTATCAATCCAGAGAAATGCGCCCGAGGTAAGATGTGACCGAGTGGAACGGCGTCCTATTTCCGGGATCGTCGTCCAAGTGCTTCTTGCGGCTTAAAACCAGGCGCGGCGGTTCATTGTCAGAGATACTTCGTTGGCCGTCGGATCGTGCGCCACATATGGGCCACCGGACTGTTGTCGAAACCCAATCCCTCTGCGGGCTGTTTGAAATTGCGGCCGACGATATCGGCGAACGGCTCCCAGCTCACGACCGCATTGGGATCGAAGGAATAGATATCGTGGACGGTGATCATGCGCGCGGTCATATACCACTTATGATCGCGCGCGCGTTTGTATGCGTCTTTGATGTAGTCGTCGGGCTCGTAGTCCGGACCGAAATGCTTGACGTACGCCTCCGGATACGAGTAGCCGACCGATTCGTCGGGAAAAAACCGCAGCGCCTGGTGCGCGCGAACCGCCCAGCTGACCTCCTCGTCGACGTAGGGCTCGATCAGTTGCGCGCCCCAGTAACCGTGATCGCTCTTGATGAAGATCGCGTTGGCAATATCGTGCAGCAGACAGGCGAGAATCGTTTTTTCCGGCATGCCGGCCTTCAGCGCGTGGGTCGCGCTCTGCAGCATGTGATTGATGCCCTTGGCGCGGTAATCAAAATAGTCGAGCAGGGTCGGCCTCGCCGGCATTTTCGGCAGCCGCGGATCATCGTCCATCAGCTGATACTTGCCGGATTGGCCGGCCGATTCAGAACTCATGCCGGAGGCCCCGAGCTTCCCGTCCGCCATATTGAAAAGCGCCGATTTGGAAATCAGCACGTCGAGTTCATCGCTCATCTTGCGCTCCAGAGCGTCGGCGCGTTCGTTCAGCGATACACTTTGACCCATGGCTTGATCCTCCTTAGATGGGGCCGACTCTACTCCCGCGCAGATCTCTGCGCAACCCGGAGTCGTATTGCTTGACAGCGGTATCGCATCGTATTAGGCGGAGAGGTGGCGGCTACTCGACCGTTTGACGGAAGGTACCATGAACCCATTCATGCCGAAATTTCGCTTCGGACATATCGATCCGGCCGCCGTTGACGCGCGCCGCGCCAGACGCGGACCGGGGTATGAGTTCTACCAGATCGCGCCGACCAACATCATGCTCGTCACTACGGTTTTGGGCATTAGAGATTTTACCCGGGAAGCCGTCGAGGCGGCGATTCCCAACTACTGGAATTGTGTTGAGGCATTAGCGGCAGAAAAAGTCGATGTCTTTGTTCTGGGCGGCACTCCCGTCTCCGCGCAGTTGGGGCGCCCGCGAGTCGTGCGACTCCTGAAGGAAGCCGAAGACAAATTAGGCATACGCGGCGACGCACCTCTCGAAGCGGCCATCGCCGCGATGGATCACCTCGGTTTGAAAAAGATTGCGGTGGGCGGTCGTTGGACCGATGAATTCAACCAGGCTGTGATCGGTTATCTGTCGAACGGCGGCCTCCAGGTAGTCGGCATCACTAAGCGCGGCCAATGGGCCAAGGAAGCTTTTGGCATGTCTTTCGAACAGGGTCTCGATCTCGCATTGGAAGTGGGCCGGGAGGCGGCGCGGCTTGCTCCCGATGCCGAAGCCATCCTCGTGCCCGGCGGCGCCACGATGAGCCTTCACGTGATACCCGTAATCGAGGAGGAATTCGGTAAACCGACATTTACCCGGACCAGCGCCGAGGTGTGGCGCAACCTTGTCCATCCGGGCATTATCCCGCCCGTTAGCGGATGGGGAAAGCTGCTCGCCTCCGGCTGATCGGCGCCGTGGCCGTGCAGTCTGTTATTCACCGATGAGTTTTTTCACGCGTTCGACGACTTCGGCGGGCTGACTCATCACTCGTTCCGTGAGCGCTTGCAATTCTTCGCCTGAAGCCGGCTCGATTTCCAATTTCGCTTGCTTCGCTTCGGCTATGAGCTGCGGATCCCGTAGCGCTCTTGAGTAGGCCTCGCGCAAAATTCTCACGATCTCCGCGGCCACCCCCGGAGGTGCCACCATGGGACGCCCGTACTCGTTACCGGCCAATATCACTTGCGCGACCCGCCGGCCGATTTCGGGAGTCCTGTAACGATCCATCAGTTCGCCAAGGGTCGGCACCTCCGGCATTCTGGGATCTCTCACGACCCCGCTTTGAGCCAGATGACGATCGAAGCCCGTTTTATGCCAAGAGACGAATGGCTCACGGCTGAAATGACCCGTCACGATCATGCCGCGGCAAATCACTTCGCCTTTTTCCATCGCCAAATCGATCGCATTGCCGCTTTGATACCCGATGACTAGATTGAATTTCGCTCTTAAGGTCTCTTCGAATATTTTCGCCAGTGAGTAAGTGCCGTCCGTCGATCCCGTTGCGCCGCATTTGGGCGGCTCGCCAGATTTGACGATATCGTCGAAGGTCTTATAAGGCGAGTCGGCGCGGACAAAAAACATCACTTCGGTTTTTTCCATGGTGCCGATCCAATTAAATTTACGCAGATCGAATTTGGCTTCGCCCATGCCGGTGAGCTGCTGCATATAACGGTGCGCCTGAAACATCCCCAACGTAAGCCCGTCGGGTTTAGCCACTCCGTAAAGGTAATTCGTCGCCGTGAGACCGCCCGCGCCCGGCATATTCTGGACCATCATCTGGGGATTACCGGCGATATGCTTCGGCATGTGCTTGGCAAGGAGCCGGGCCCATCGGTCATAAAGACCGCCGCTGTCGCTGCCCACGATAATGCGTATGGTCTTTCCCTGATAGAACGACGGCGTTTGCGCGTAGGCGAGCCCGCCCACGGTTCGTTGGTTCAGCGGCAAAGCCGCTGCGATGCTCCCCACGAGCACAAAAAAAGCTGAAACTCTGAGCATATTAAGCTCCCTTGCTTTCATTTCTTGCCGCCCCGTTCAAGCCAAAACCCCAGCGGATAAACCGTCGCGCCGCGACTGCTTCTACAACAAGATTTTTGTCCGGACAAGAAGCGCCGAGGGAGCGCGAGGAACCTCGCACGGAAATTGGCTTGCCAAACCAGGGCGGCTCCCTTTAGAATTCGAATCGTCCGAACTCGCCGGCGATCTGGAGGTGCCGAACATGATCCGCTTTCAAATCATTGAACGCAGCGGCGCTAATCTGCATAAGACCCTGGTGGATGCGATGCGCGCCGGCGAGCTACGGACGTTTGAGGCCACTCGGCGCGGCCGGCGCATCCAGCATAAGAATTTATCTTACCCGGGCTGGATGACCTGGTTTGTTCACGACGGATTGATCAACTGCGAAGTGGTCAGTCCGCACAAGCCCGGCCGTGAGTGGCAGTTCTTCAGCGCTTTCCTTGGCCGCCTTGCCGATCGCTACGCCGACAGAATCATGGCCATCAATGTTCAGTTCCCCGGCGCCTCGACGGAGCCGGCCAAAAGAAAAATGCGCAGATCCCGGCGGAAGAAGTAAAGGGCAAGCGCCGAAGCGATGCCTTACCTTCCCGGGACCGCCGGTCGCGGGCGGAGTCGTTGCAAACGCTTGCGGGTCGGTGCGCATCAGCATGTCGAGAATTTCTCCGCGATGCCGCTTTTCCTCCTCGTGCATCCGCCGGAGCCCGGCGGCGATCTCCGGGTCGGCGCGCTCGGCGAGGGCGTAGATTTTGTTCAGCACCTCAATGCCGTCGCGCTGTTCTTCTGCCGCGTCGATGCGCAGATTTTCCCACGGATTGCGGCCCTCTTGGATAGTCAAGGCGGTCTGCGGAATGGCGCCGCCCAGAGCGCGTATTTTCTCCTTGAGCCACTCCACATGCGCATTTTCTTCCGCTGCGATGCGCAGCAGCCGGTCGCGGAATTGAGGATAGGTCATGCGTTGGGCATGCTCGCGGAACTGGGCGACGTCCCTCGCCTCATCGACGTATTCCCGACATAAGAATTCGATCAGACGCTGGCGGTCGTCGGACCGGAGTGCATCCCGCAAGCGCCGCCAACTTTGCATCAAGAGTCTCGCTAGCGCCATACCGTTACGAATCAGTTCATTGATCGTTGGACAGCCCCTGCCGGGCGGAGAACATTGCTCGCACTCGCAAGGAGTCGTCCCTTAGCTTTGTCTATCGCATGATCCACATACTTACGAACCGAACTCTTTGATAAATCTAGCTGAGCGACGGCGTGCTGAAAAGGCAAATCTTTTTCAGCACGCGCCGATGCTCGTCTCGAGTGCCGCGCAGCCAAAACAATAATCTCGTTCTCCAAAGCGTCAATAGGCGGGAAGCCTACGACCGTTCGGACCTCCCCGCCGGGTCCAGTTCAGCCAGTTTCAGCAGCGGCACTAACAACCAGCAGAAGGCGGTAAACCCGGCGCTGATGAGAATCAAGCGCTCAAACCCGACCCGATCGTAAAGCCAGCCGCCCGTGATCTGCGAAAGCTGTACCGCGCCATTATAAATCGAGGTGAGAAAGGCAAAAAAGGTCGCCTCGGCCTGTTTCGGGCAGGCTCTCGCGGCGAGATCAAGAAATGTAAGCTGAATAATCATCCCGACGGCGCCGAAGAGCAGCGACAGCACCACGGCCGATACTTCGCCGCGGTACGCGAGGTAAGCGAGCGTGGCCGCCACGCCGGCGCCGATGGCAAAGTGGATCAAATTCTTGAACGAAACGGATTTCGAAAATGCGAAATAGAGCGCCGCGCCAACGATACCGGAGGCGTATAAGAGTGAATCGAGTGTGCCGAGAAAGAGCTTTGAGAAGCCGAGTCTATCCGTGGCATAGTAGACCAGAGCCGGGCCGAAGGATGGACTGAAATGGTAGAAAAATATAAATCCGGCGACGATCCAGAGAGTACGCGACCTGATCGCGCCGCGGATCGCCGCCCAGGTCTCGCGAAACTGGCGCTCGCCGGTCTGGACGCGGGGCTCGCGTATCAGTAACATCGCCATGGCCAATGTAATCATCGGGAAAATCGTCGCGATCAGGAACGTAAGCGAAAGATTGTTGCGTTCGGCAAGCCAGCCTCCGCCTACGCCGACCAGAATCGACGCCAGCGAAATGGCGCACCACTGAACCGCCTGGAAAGGCCCGGTGAGGCCAAGCCGCTGGCCGTTCTCCACCATGAGCGCGTCCGTCAGCACGTCCGTAAAGGCCAAACCGAATCCCATCAAAGTAAAAAAGATCGCAACGTTCCAGTACGTATAGGACCCCACCAGCGTGAGACTCAGGCCCATGGCCGCCGCCAGCGCCGAGAAAACAATGAAATAGCTCCTGCGCCTTTGGCCGAACAGCGGCACGAAATCCGAGATCAGGCCGTATATGGGCTTGATCAGCCAGGGAATCACGGTGATCGAAAAAAACGCCGCGGTTTCAGCGGCACCAAAGCCAAAATTCTCTTTTAACAGAAACGTGATCGGAAGGTTCGGCAGGTACCACATGCCTTGCGCGAAGTAGACGATCGCGAAGACCAGCGCGAGACGGCGTGCTTCGGCGGATTCCCTGAACCGCTTGAAGGTGGTTAGATCAACGATTTTCCACTCTCGAACGATCGGATTCCAACTCGGCGATGCGCTTGCGGAGAGCCTGTTCCTCCTGCCAGCGCCTGGTTTCGTCGCGGACAACCGCGACGATGGTTTCGATGCGACAGTCGGGCGAATACAACGGTGTCACCGTAAATGCGATCGACAGCGCGCGGCCGTCTTTGTGAATGGCGGGGACTCGCAGCACGTCGGCGCCGTAACGAGTTTGTCCGCTCTCCATCACCCGCCGGTAACCCAGCCAATGGCGCTCGCGAAACCGCTCGGGAATGATCAGGTCGAGCGATTGTCCGAGCGCCTGGCTCGTCGAGTGGCCAAAGATCCGCTCGGCGGCGGCGTTCCAGAAAACGATCTTGCCGTCCGGCGCGGCGGCGATAATCGCGTCCCCGGCGGCTTGTAGGAAATTATCGGAATCGAAAGCTCGGCTCATTACAACGCTCGAATATTTCAGAACGCGGTCGGATGGAGATAAATGTCGCCGCTTTGACCGCTGGCGATGCGAAGAATCCTCTGCCGCTCGGGAACCAGGACCACAGCCGCTTCCGCAGTACCGCCGCCGCAAATACCGTTCGAAGTGACACCGACGATGTGTTCACCCAAAGGAACGAACAGTTCGATTTTTTCCGCTGCCTCCAGATCGGCGACGGCCACACCATCGACGAATACTCGCATCGTGCACGCCGATCCCATGAAACCGCTGTCGCGTTTGATGACGAGGCTGCCGGTGCGGGGACTCGGAGCCAACATCTGCGCCGCGAGAATTCTCGAAGCGGGCACCACGGACGCGTGCTCGACGCTGATCGGCGTGGTCGCGCACGAAGTCAAGAGCAAAATGACAACAAGCGGACATGAGCGCATGACTCCTCCTCGATTGCATGGATGTTTCACGACCTTCGCCACCGCGCGCCTATTGAATCATGACCGCGACATCGTCCTTGCCGACTTCGAAGTTCGTGCCGAAACGCGCGGAGATCTTTTGTATGTCCTTGACCAGCTGCAAAGCCTGAGCCGGCTGAAAAAACTCCGGCGGACCGTTGCCCTGGTACAGCCCTGGGACGAACGAAAGCCGATCGAGTTTGCCGTTGGCGATATGACAGCGCACTAGCATGGACGAAAGGACATAGTTAGGGCGTTTTTGGTAGTGCAGATCGTGCACGAAGTTTCCCAGCGAATAGAGAATCGGCTTGCCTTTATACACCTCGATCGCCTGAAGAACGTGCGAATGATGGCCGGCCACCATGTCGGCGCCGGCATCGATAGCGAAATGTCCCATCTCGATCTGATATTCCGCAAGCTCGCCGGTTCCTCCCGTGGTCGGTGACACGCCCCAGTGCCACGAGACAATCACGACATCCGCGGATTTCCGAGCTCTTTCAATATCCTCCGCCAGGGCTGCGCGGGCCTTGCCGCGATCCGGCACCGTGTGAATAATCGGCGGCGAGCCCGGGACATGGTGCACCCGAAGCCGGGGCTCATAGAAAGTCTGCACCGGATAGTACGCGATGCCAGGCCGATCGTCCGCCGCCGCGGCCGTGATCGGATCGCATACCGAAGCGCGGCAAACGAAGGCGACCTTGGTTCCCTTGCGCTCGATGATCGCAGGCTTTCGCGCTTCGGCGAGATTGCGTCCGCCGCCGCCGCGCACGATCCCGGCCTTGTCCAGGACGTCCAGGCAGCGCACGAATGGATCGAGGCCATGCCATGTGCTCGGGTTGTTCGCCAAATTCATCACGTTGAAGCCCGCTTTGACGTAAGAGTCGAACATCCACTCTTCGGTTCGCGGATGGTGGTCATGGTCGTGCGGCGCGAGATACTTGGCGTCCGCCACGACGGTTTCCAGATTACAGAAGGCGATGTCAGCGTCCTTGAGCAAGTGCTTGGCCGTACTAAATGCCGAATCCGGATCGGGACGGCCGACGAAGGTATCGCCCACCAGCACCATATTAATGTCGCTCAACGTCAGACTCCTCTCTTTTTCTCTTTGCCGAGAACAATATGTGGCGATGCCCCAGGATGTCAATCTCGCGCCTGCTTTGCCTTGCCAATGCGCGACAAATGAGAGACTGTAGCAAAAATAATTGGAGGAGACCTCATGTTAGACGGCAAATTGAGAATCGCGCCGACTTGTTATCACGTTTTGCACCTGCTGCCGGTGATGGCGGCGCACCGAATGAATTTTTTCTATGACGCCGGGCTCAAGACCAGCGACGGTTCGCTCGCCTATGAAATATTGCGCGACGCGATGGTGCCCTTCGGCTTGGAGAAATTGGGCATCTCCCAGGCGATGAAAGAAAAATCGGTCGATATCGCCTTGGACGTCCAGTCGCGCACGGTGTTTTATCAACGCGCCCGCGGCGCCGATATCTACATTATTGCCGGATGGCGTAACCAGCATACCAACGCGTGGGTCGGCCCGCCGCATATCAAATCGCTGAAAGATCTCAAGGGCAAACGCGTTGGCATCAGCGACTTCAACAGCCTGCGCCACTGGGGCATCCAGATTCAGCTAAAAAAAGCCGGCCTGGACATCGAGAGGGACGTCGAATGGGTGCGCATCGGCGTTTCGGAACATCTGCACGAAGAAGCGATCAGGAGCGGTAAAGTGGAATGTTCGCCTGTTTCGGTCCGCCAGGCCGAAGCGATGAAGAAAGATGGCTGCAATGTTCTGGTCGTCCCCAAGGAGCAGTACCCCAACGGATTTCCCCAGCGAATCATCGCCGCCAGCGGGCGGATTCTCGAAGAGCGACCCGAGCTGGTGAAAAATTTTCTCAAAGGACTGATCCGTTCCTATTGGTTTGTCAGAGACATGCCGAAAAATCATGAATTCCTCTACAATCTCGATAAAAATCTGCGCCTGAGCGCCGCCGACCCCGAGGAGCGGGTGCACAACCCCAAGCGCTACACCGTCACTTTCCTCGAATCGCAGCCATTTCCTCTCGACGGGCTCGCAACCGGGTTCGAGGACATGCTCCGGGAAGAAGGAAATATCGGCGGCTTGAACTACGATGTGCCCAAGGTTTCGGATGTATGCGCGCAAGATCTGGTGGTGGAAGCCTTCAAGGAGCTCCGCCAGCAGCCCGATGTGCAGGAGGAATACCAGCGTGTTCAGGCTATTGCGGAGCGTTACGGCTACTAGCGGGTCGGCTGGAAAACGACCGTTCACCGCCCGACGAGAGTTTCAGGGAACCGGGACCAATCGTTGAATCTGGGCAAATCTTTTCCGTTCGTCAAAACAGGCTGGCTTGCGCTCGCCTAGCGGTCGCGGCTCCGCAGCTAGTCCCGTTCGCGCCGGCGCTCGGCTCGTTTTTCTTGCAGCGTCTCGTGCAGCCGGTCCTTGGTGAGAGGCCTCTCCAGATTGCCCCGTTCCGCCGGGCGTTCGGCGCGTCCGGGCGCCGGTGAACTGCTGCCGAACAGGCCGTCGAAGATGCCGCCGAACCAACCTCTCGCCGCATCGATGAACGGCTCCCACGGCGACTCCGTCGGGCCCTCGAATGGAAACTCCGCGCCGCCGTCGATCAAGCGCGCTGCGATCGTCTGCTGCAAAAAATCTCCGACCACGGGGAGCGCGCTGCGCGCGCCTTCGCCCCAGTAGTTGCTGCGCATGGTGACGCGCGCGTCGTTGAAGCCGACCCACGAACCGGCGACAAGCCGGGGGTGGATCAGCACAAACCAGCCGTCGGTATTTTTCTGCGTCGTGCCGGTTTTTCCGCCGACATCGCCGCGCACGCCATAGACCGAGCGCACGGCTTGTCCCGTGCCTTTTTCCACCGCGCCGCGCAGCATATTGATCAGATCGCCGACGACGTGCTCGGAAACCGCGCGCTGCGGTTCCGTGGTGAACCGGGCAAGCTCGTTGCCGAATTTATCGGTGATGCGCGTGACGTAGAGCGGCGCGCGCCGGGTGCCGAGAGCGGCGATGGTGCTGTAAGCCGAGACCATTTCCAGCAGCGTCACCGGGCTGGTGCCGAGCGCCAGCGACGGCACTTCTTCCAGCTTGCTCTGCGTCACACCGAGGCGACGCGCAAATTCCGCGGTTTTGCGCGGCCCCACTTCATGCATCACCTGGGCGGTGATCGTGTTCTTCGAGTAGATCAGGCCATCGCGCGCCGTTATGCGCTCGCCCGTGGGCGGGGACTGATCGCTCGGGCGCCAAACGGTGCCATCCGGCAACGGGATCTCCACGGCATCGTCTGTGAATCGCTTATCTGCCGGCATGCCGTGCTCCAGCGCCGCGCCGTAGACGAATACCTTAAACGTCGAACCCGGTTGGCGCCGCGCCTGCGCCACATGATCGAACTGGTCGGTCTTGAAGTCGCGGCTGCCGACCCACGCTTTAATGTGGCCGGTAAGCGGATCGATGGCGACGAAGCCTGCTTCCAGACGCGTCTTCTCGGCGCGCAGCTTGCTCATGAAGTCGGGATTTTTCTTCAACTCTGCCAGCGCCGCATCCGCCGACTTGCCGTTTTCGGCCGCGGCGCGATACGCCGCCGATTCGCGCATGAATTGATTCACCAACTCCGGTTTGCTCTTCCAGAAATGCTCGAACGGCTTGATGCGCCGGCGCATCGCCACGTAAGCGCTTGCGCTCGACGAGAGCAGCCGCGCCGAAGCCATACCCCATTCAACGTCGGCGACCGCCTGCAGCGGCTCGATGTGCCGCTCGACGGCGCGATTCGCGATCGCTTGCAGGCGCGAATCGATGGTCGTATGGATCATCAACCCATCGGCATAGATATCGCGGTCATTCTGATCCGCCCAGTCGATCAACCATTTACGAATATGCATCGCAAGATGAGGGGCCGCGCCGAGCGGATCCGGCTGGCGCGCGAAGTCGAGCCGTATCGGCTGGGTCTTAAGCCGTTCAAATTCCTGCTGGCTCAGCTTGCCGTGCTTGACCATCTGCGCCAGCACGACGTTGCGCCGCTGAAACGCGCGCTCGGGATTGAGCACCGGATTGTAGTAGCTCGTCCCCTTGAGCATCGCCACCAACGTCGCGCTTTCGAGCACGTTCAGCCTTTGCGCCGGCTTGTCGAAGTAAGTGCGCGCCGCCATCTCGATGCCGAATGCGTTATAGAGAAAGGGCATGCTGTTCAGATAGGTCTCGAGAATCTCGTTCTTGCTATAGGCGTACTCGATTTTTAACGCGGTAATCGTCTCTTTGATTTTCCGTGTCACCGTACGCTGGCGACCGATGGAATCGGGATACAGGTTACGCGCGAGTTGTTGGGTCAGCGTCGAGCCGCCTTCCGGATCGCCCACGAAAATGCGCAATATTCCGGCAGCGCTGCGCCAGAGATCGATGCCGAAGTGGCGGTAAAATCGATGGTCTTCGGTGGCCAGCAGCGCGTTGATCACGTGCGGAGAGATCCGATTCAAGGCGACCCATTCGCGGTTCATCGGCTTGAACGTCCCCAGGCGCTTGCCGTCGGCCGAGATCAGCACGCTCGGTTCATCGGTCTTGGCTTTGCGGAGATCCGCGATGCTCGGCGTGAAAGGGATCAGGCTGACCGCATAAACCAGCGCCAGCGCGATACCGAGCCCTACGAAGATCGCCAAGGCCTCCGCAGCGGCAAAAACTCTCTGCCGCGTGCCGGCGGCTGGATTGGTCACGGTGCTGAAAAATTCTCGCAGGCGGTGGTAACAGCGATGGGCCCAAGCGAAGAGCCGTTCCTTCTCGGGAATTCTCATGGTGTTTTATTCGACTTGCTCTCTCTTGCGGCTCGTCATCGCATTAGACGTTTCGCGCGGCTCAATACGCAATTTCCTTATCATCATTGTACGTGATAGGGAGAAAAACTGAAGTAGTATGGGCGGCGTAGCCGACCGGACAAGTCGGATGAGACGCGTGCCTCGCCCCTTAAGGAGACTTGGATATGGCTGAAGACTTCGTCGGTACCAAAAGGTGGGTGCGTCCGGCGACTCCCTATGAAACCTTCATGGAGGAACAAAATCTACCGATTCATCGCGGCGCGGTGGGTTTTTATGACGTTCGCGAGCTCCCCTTGGCGCCGTGGCCGCGGATGGGAAGCCGGGGCGCCTTCATCGAGCTGAACGGCTGCGGCGGGCTCCAGGGAATCTACCTTATGGAAGTGCCGGCCGCCGGCGCGACGAGGCCGGAAAAACACATGTACGAGGAGATTTTTTATGTCCTCGAGGGGCGCGGCACGACTGAGATTTGGAACGGCGGCGCTGCGGCACAAAAGCAAACGTTTGAATGGCAACCCGGCAGCCTCTTCTCCCCGCCGCTCAACACCTGGCATCGCAGCGTGAATGCGACTGCGGTACCGGCATTGCTTCTCGCCGTGACCAACGCGCCGCCGATATTCCAGCTCTACCGGAGTGAAGACGCGCTGTTCAACAACCCCTATGAATTCAAGGATCGCTACGACGGCAGGGCCGATTACTTCAAAGCGCACGGAGAACTCGGCAAGGATCCGCGCCACGGCCGCGCGCGCAATTACGGCAATATCATCCCGGATGCCGATCACGTCGAGCTGCCGTTGGACGGCCAACGCGGCGTCGGTCACCGGACTTTTTTTTGGAACCTCTCCGGCAACAGCTTTCAGGGCTTCATCGCGCAATACGCTTCGGGCCGCTACTCACGCTGCCACGCCCACGAATCGGGCCCGGTGCTGCTCTGTGTCGGCGGCAAGGGCTATACGATCACCTGGCCCGCCGAGGCGGGAACGACTCCGTGGGCAAACGGCAAAGGCGATCTGGTTTTGCGTCAGGATTACAAACACGGCGGCATTGTCAGCGCGGCGCCGGGCGATGCCGGCTGGTTCCACGGCCATTTCGGCGCATCGAAAGAAGCTTTACGCGTAATCGCGTTTCTCGGCGGCTTTCCGAGAAGAGTCAAGGGCGTTCCCGGTGTCGATTGGCGCGGTTTGAATCTCGACATTAAGGAGGGCGGCAACACCATCGAGTACCGCGACGAAGACCCCTACATTCGAAAGATGTTTGAGGCACAGCTCGCCCAGGAAGGAGCTGCGTTCAATATGCCGGAGGAAGTTTATCGCTAGCCAGCGCAGTGAATCGATGGTGTCTCGGGTCTGGAGTCTTGGTTTCGGGTTCTGATAAACACTGGACGCTAGACTCTAGACACGAGACGATTTTCCGGGACGTTATCCCGTTGCGCTAGATCACCCCGGCGCCGCGCGCCCATTGGTACTTGGCTCCGAGCACCGCCACCGGCAGTTCGGTCGTATACGGATACGCGACGATGCCGCGCTCGTAGAGATACTCGCTCGCCTCTTCCACCTCCACATCGCCCACCAGCGATGCCACCACCGGTTTGTCGATGCCGTTGGCGCGCGCCTCCTCGACCACCTCGGCGCAAAGTTTGGCAAACACCATCGGGGGCGTGATGATCGTGTGCCAATAACCCAAGATGAGCGAGTGAATGCGCGGCTCGCCGAGCGCATACCGAATCGTATTGGCATAGGTCGTCGGCGGCTCGCCGCCGGTGATATCGACCGGGTTGCCGGCGGCGCCGAAGGGCGGAATGAATTTTCTAAACGCCGCGTCCATGTCCGGCGGCATCTTCATCAGAGCAAGGCGGTTGTCAACACAAGCGTCCGAGAGTAAAACACCCGAGCCGCCGGCGCCGGTAATAATGACAATGTTTTCGCCTTTTGGCGTCGGCAGCACCTGCAGGCCGCGCGCGAACTGAAGCAGATCATTTAGGCTTTTGGCTCGAATCACGCCGCACTGGCGCAGCACGTCATCGTAGATTTTGTCGTTGCCGGCGAGCGCTCCGGTATGAGATGCCGCGGCGCGCGCCCCGAGCGCGGTTCGTCCGGCCTTGAGCATGACAATCGGTTTTTTCTTGGCAACCCGGCCGGCCACTTCCGCGAACGATCGGCCGTCTTTCAGGTCCTCGCAGTGCATCGCGATCACCTGCGTATGGTCGTCCTGCTCGAAATAAGTCAGCAGATCGTCTTCATCGATATCGGACTTGTTGCCGAGCCCAACAATCGCCGAAACGCCCATCCTCGTCGTCCGCGAAAAACCGACGATCGACATGCCGACGCCGCCCGATTGCGAGCTGAGGGCGACTTTGCCTTTGACATCATAGGGGGTGCAGAAAGTCGCGCACAGATTCTGCGGCGTGTAGTAAAAGCCGTAAATGTTCGGCCCCATCACGCGGACGTCATGCCGCCGGGCCACCGCCAGCAACTCGTCCTGCAACGCCTGCTCCCCTACCTCGGCAAAGCCCGAAGGGATCATCACCGCGCCGGGAATTTTCTTCCGTCCCACCTCTTCCATAGCGGCGGCGCAAACCTTCGCCGGGATGGCGAAGACCGCGACATCGATATCTTCCGGCACGCTGAGAACGCTCGCATAAGCCTTGCGCCCCAAAATCTCCTCCGCCTTTGGATGAATCGGATAGATCGCGCCGGCAAAGCCGCCATGAATGAGATTTTTCATGACCGAGTTGCCGATTTTGCCGTCTTCGGCGGATGCGCCGATCACCGCCACGGAGCGCGGGTTCATGATCCGGCGCATGGCCGTGAGAATCTCGTCCTGGGTGAACCGCTGGCGCGCTGCTGGCGCGTCGCCGACGATGATGCGCACATCCGCCGCGTGAGCGCCACGGTCCGTGACAAAGACCGGATTGAGATCGATTTCGAGGATTTCCGGCTGGTCGTTTACCAGCTGGGAAATCTTACAGATAATGTCGGCGAGCGCGGCGCGATCAATGGCCTTGGCGCCGCGCACGCCGCGCAGAACTTCCGCCCCGCTCACGCTGTCGAGCATGGAGAGGGCTTCCTTTTTGCTCACGGGCGCCAGCCGAAACGTGATGTCTTTCATCACTTCGACCAGCACCCCGCCCAACCCGAAAGCCACCAGTTTGCCGAAGCTTCGGTCGGTCACCGCGCCCACCATGACTTCCCTGCCGGCGCTGAGCATCTGTTGAACTTGCACACCCTCGATCGCGGCATTCTTCTTGTAGGCTTTGGCGCTCTGCACCAGACGTCCGTATGCGCGGCGCACTTCGCCCGCGTTCGTCACTCCGAGCACCACGCCGCCGGCTTCGGTCTTGTGCAGAATATCCTCTGAAACGATTTTCAAAACGACAGGATAACCGAGCCGGTTGGCGATTTTGACCGCCTCTGCTGCATTTTTGGCCAGCCCTTGCTTGGGCGTGGGAATGCCGTAGGCATCGCAAATCAGCTGTGCCTCGGGAGCGCTCAGCGCCGTCCGACCTGAATTGCGCAGATCACCGATGAGGGTTCGCAGAGCCCGTTTGTCCATCATTCCCTCCGCCGCCTGGGGTTTTTTTTCTGGATAGTCCCGCTTGTCGTACGCCGCCGCGACGCGGCAAAAGAATAAGGTGCGGTTTTTTGTAAACCTTCGTGCGCTTTGTCTGGCAAATCTGCTTCAGATCGCCCCTTCCTGGCGCGCTTCCTCGATCTCCTCGTCATCCAAGCCGAGCAGCGAACTGAGAATTTCTCCGGTGTGCTCGCCCAACAAAGGAGAGCGCTTCACTTCAGTGGGAGAGTCCGAAAGTTTGATCGGATTGCCTACGGTCAGAAATTTTCCCCGTTTGGGATGCTCCACCTCGACCACGGTGCCGGTCTCTCGCAGCGACTGTTCCGCTGCGATTTCGCGCATGTCGAGAATCGGCCCGCAGGGCACATCGAATTCGTTGAGCTTGCGCATGACTTCCAACTTGTCGAGAGTCATCGTCCATTGCTCTATGATTGAGAAGCATTGGTCGAGTTTGGGCAGACGCTTTTCCGGCGTCGCCCATTCGGGATCGGTGATCAGCTCGGGCCTGCCGCAGAGCTTCATCAGCGGCTCCCAGCCGACCGGCTGGATGATGACGTAAATATAATCGTTGGGACCGCCGCCCTTGGTGCGCACGGCCCAACCCGGTTGTCCGCCGCCCGATGCATTGCCCGCGCGCGGCACGGCGTCGCCGAATACGCCGTTGGGATACTGAGGATATTCTTGCAACGGTCCGGCTGCGAGCCTTTGCTGGTCGCGCAGTTTGACCCGGCAGAAATTTAGCACCGCATCCTGCATGGCGCAGGTGACGCGCTGGCCGCGCCCGGTTTTCTCGCGTTGAAGCAGCGCGGCAAGAATGCCGGCGACCAGATGCAGGCCCGTGCCGGAGTCGCCGATCTGGGCGCCCGTTACCAGGGGCGGGCCGTCGTCGAAGCCGGTGGTGCTCGCCGCCCCGCCCGTGCACTGGGCGACATTTTCGTAGACTTTGCAGTCCTCGTAGGGTCCCGGGCCGAAGCCTTTTACCGAGGCGTAAATCATGCGCGGGTTCAGCCCCTGAATCGCTTCCCAGGTGAAGCCCTGGCGATCGAGCGCTCCGGGGGCGAAGTTCTCCACCAGGACATCGCAGCGCCGGATCAGCTCGCGAAAAATTTCCTTGCCTTTTTTGGTTTTGGTGTTGAGCGTAATGCTGCGCTTGTTGCAATTGAGCATGGTGAAATAAAGGCTGTCGACATTGGGCTTGTCGCGCAGCTGGCCGCGCGTGATATCGCCGCGGCCGGGCAGCTCGACCTTGATGACATCGGCGCCGAACCAGGCGAGCAGTTGCGTGCAGGTCGGGCCCGATTGCACGTGCGTCATGTCCAAGATGCGAATTCCCTCTAGCGCTTTGCCCATCGCTTAAAAGTCTCCTTGACAAAAATCGATCTCACCCACGAAGTGATTCACAATCCTACGTTCGCCTTCGGAATTTGAAGTCTTGGGATTTCACCGCGAGGTCCGTAGAGACCAGCGAGAAAACAGATCGGCAACTTGGCCCCGGAGATCGCGGTCTTTAAACTGTTATCCTCGGGTGCTCTTATGAAAATAGTTTTCTCACTTTGATCGATAACCAGTACAAGTACAACAAATCCCCCTCTTTCCCCCTTTGCAAAGGAAGAAAGGGGGATTTTCATGCGCGGTGTTGTACGGACAGGTACATGAATTACTCTGTGGTGCAAAGCCTCTCGCCACCTGCTGACTTGCTGCCGGCCTTCCTATTTCGAAGGAGCGCACGAAGAGCAGGAGTTCGGACGATAGAAATCGCTTCCGAAAATTATCGATTTTCCATTATCCATTTTCAATTATTTGTACATCGTCTGCGCCCTCGTGCCGGGCGCGTATTCGTTGATGTCGACCCAGATATTGACGATGGCGCATTGGCCGGCGGCAACCCGTTCGCGCGCTTTTTCCAACGCCGGTCGGATCTGCCCCGGTTCGCGCACCGCGATGCCCCAGCCGCCGAAACATTCGGCGAATTTTTCAAAATCGACGTCGCCCAATTTATTGCCCACGCAGCCGCGCTCCGGCCCGTATTTGCCGATCTGTCCGCAGCGAATCTGGTTCATCGCCGAGTTGTTGCCGATCACGGCCATGTACGGCAGCTGGAAACGCTGCGCGGTTTCCATGTCCCACGCGGTCATGCCGAAGGAGCCGTCGCCGTAGTAGCAGAGCACTTCTTTGTGCGGATGCACGAACTTGGTCGCCATTGCGAACGACGTTCCGACACCCAAGGTGCCGAGAGGGCCCGGATCCATCCAGTTGCCGGCCTTGCGCGGTTCCACCGCGGTCGCGGTAATCGTCACCACATCGCCGCCGTCGCCGATATAGACGGTGTTGTCGGTCAGAAACTCGTTGATTTCGTACGCCACACGGTAGGGGTTGATCGGCATCGATTTCGACTTGAACGATGGCAACAATTTCTCATAGGCCTTCGCCTCGGCGGCGCGGAGTTCTTTCATCCACTCGGCGCGGACCGAGTTGCGCTTCGAAGCGCGCCCGCTGGCGGCCTGCTCGACCGCTTTCAGAATCGCGCCGCAGTCGCCCACCAGACCCAAAGAGATATCCCGGTTCTTGCCGACGTTGCGGTAGTCGAGGTCGATCTGCACCACGGTTGCGTCCGAGCGCAGCCGCCGGCCGTAGCCCAGGCGGAAATCGAACGGGCAGCCGACGATGACGATGACGTCGGCCTTATCGAAAGCGTAGCTGCGCGTGCGGTTAAACCCGTGCGGATCGCCCGGCGCGAAAATGCCCCGCGCGGCGCCGTTCATGTAGCCGGGAACGTTCAAGGCGCGGCAAAACTCTACGGCCGCTTCGTGGCCGCGCGCGGTCCACACCTGGGTGCCGAACAGCGCGCACGGCCGCTCCGCTTCGACCAAAATATCGGCGAGTCGTTCGACGTCCCGCGGATCGCCGATCGACTTCGTCGAGGCCCGGTAGGCGCCCGGCTTAGGAATACGCGCGCGCTCGAGCGGCACTTTGGCGTCGAGCACGTCGCGCGGGATTTCCAAATAGCTCGGCCCCGGCGCGCCGTTGACTGCTTCGCGAAACGCCATCGATACCATGTCGGCGATTCTCTCCGTATGCGGCACGCTGGCGGCGAATTTGGTAATCGGCGACATGATGTCGACGTGGGGCAGGTCTTGCAGCGAGCCCATCTTGTGCTGCGACAGCGCGCCCTGGCCGCCGATCATGAGCAGCGGGCTCTCCGCGCGAAACGCGTTGGCGATGCCGGTCATCGCGTTGGTCGTGCCGGGCCCGGCAGTGGTCACGACACAACCGATCTTGCCGCTCTGGCGCGAATAGCCGTCGGCCGCGTGGGCCGCCACCTGCTCATGGCGCACATCAATGATCTTGATCCCCTCATCGAGGCAGCCGTCATAGATGTCGATGATATGGCCGCCGCAGAGCGTCCAGATCACGTCCACGCCTTCGTTCTTCAATGCCTTGGCGACCAGATGACCGCCGGAAATGACCGGACCGGCGGTCTCTTTTTTTTCCACGGGGGTTGACGAGGCCATACTTTCCTCTCTTTCTCGCCGCTTCGTGCAGCAGCTCGCTTTTCCGCTTAGGCTGTCGCGCCGCGCTCGGCCGATGGCTCGCGGCGGCTACCACGGATCCAATGTGACAAACTTCTGAGGCTAAAACGGAATCAAACGCTATACCGGCGGGCCCAAGTGTTCACGGATTCGCTCCCCCAGCCTCGCTCTATCCTGGGCTAACATACAAAATACCCTCGGCAGGCTCAAGTCGAGAGGTCGCAGCGGCGCACCAGGGCTGTTCTCGTGCGCGACGCGAGCCTTAATCGGCGATCAGTTGTCAGTGATCAGTCATCAGTGATCAGGAGCGGGGGAGATTTTCCGATAACTAACGGACTGACAAGCAGGGCCGGCGAAAAACTATGCCTGATTTAGATTCGCGCCTTCAGTATCCCCTTGATCGGCGCCACACCCGGCATCTCCCATTCGTCCCACATCTCATCGACCATCTTTTGAATGTAAGCGAAATGCTCGTCTTTGAGATGTTCGAAGCGACCCTGTTTTGTGAGAAATTCTTTGACGGGAATGCGCCCTTTGCCGTTTTTGCGCGCATCGTAGGTGTAGATGATGTTGCCTTCGACGATCTCATAAAGCGGGTATAAGCCGCATTTGATGCCGAGCTCGCCGAGCTCGTTGGAGTAGCGCGGGTGATAGTCCCAGCCTTTGGGACACGGGTCGTACGTGTGAATGAACGTCGGCCCGCCGATCTCCAGCGCTTTGCGGACTTTGTTCAAGTAATCGGTGGGCGGATAGGTCGCGCAGGCGGTCGCCACGTACTTGCAGGTGGGATGGCCGACCGCAAGCATTCCGGCGACGTTTTTCTTCCAGCGCCGCTGCATGATCGGATGCTTCGCTCCCGGCGGCGTGAACGTGGTCTGCGCGCCATAGGTCGAGAGACCCGTGGCTTGGATATCGGTGTTGGCCGCCGATTCGTTGTCATACATGATAATCAGCAAATCGTAGTCGCTTTGCAGCGCCGCCGAGATGCCGCCGATGCCCATGTCGCCGGCGCCGAGATCGCCGGAAAAATTGATGACGTTGATTTTTTCATCCTTGATTTTGCCCTTGCGCTTGAGCGCGCGCAGGCCCGCGGCCATGCCGACAGCGGAAGAGCCGCCGGCGCCAAGCTGTGTATGCATCCACGGCACGATCCACGGCGTGGTCATGTAAGATGTGTTTGCCACGTACATGCAGCCGGTCGCGCCGGTCACGACCGTGCGCGGCCCCGCCGATTTGATAAAGCCGCGCATCGTGGTTGCCGACTCGCAGCCCTGGCAGGTGCGGTGCCCCGAAGTGTACAGCTCTTCGAGGGGAACGTTTTTAACGCCCTTGATTCGTTCGTAATCGATTATCGGTGCGGTGGACATGGGCTTCTCCTTTTTACTCTCTCAGGCCGATCCAGGTAACAAAACCGTCGAGGGAATCTCTGCCGGCGGCCTCTGCCGTGATCTCATACATTCGTTGCGCATCGGCGATGGAAAGATCGCGGCCGCCCAGACCGCCGATGAAGTTGACGATCGCCGGGCGGTTCTTGGCCGGGTAGAGACAAGAGCGGATTTCATGGAGCAAAATGCCGCCGTTGTCCGGCGAGCCGTGGGCGAAATCGCGATCGACGACGCCGATCGCCTTGAAGCGGCTCAAGCATTCGCGCAGTTCGACCGTCGGAAACGGGCGAAACCAGCGCAAGCTCACATAACCCACTTTCTGTCCCCTTTCGCGCAGCCGGCGCACCGCCGTGCGCGCCGGGCTCGCCACCGTGCCGAGGCCGATCAGCACGATCTCGGCGTCCTCCGTCATGAATTCGTCAAAGTAGTAAGGCGCGGCGTAGCGGTCGCCGAACACGCGGTTGAATTCTCGATAAGCCTCCTGGATCACGCCGCGCGCGCGCTTTGCCGCTTCCCAATTCTGCCGGCGGATTTCCATGACCCAATCCTCGTTCGCCTGCGGCGCAATCGAGATCGGATTGTCGGGATGGAGGCGCCGCTCGCCGAGGTCGTACGGGGGCAAGAACTTTTTCGCCGCCGCCACCGAGGGGATCTTCACGATGTGCTGCGAATGGGTGAGAAACGCCCCGTCCATCGCCAGCGCCATCGGCATTCGCACCTGCTTGTCCTCGGCGATCCGATAGCCGATCAACACGTGCTCCAGCGCCTCTTGCGGGCTGGTCACCCAGGCGAGCAGCCAACCCATGTCGCGGATCGCCATGGCGTCATTGTGCTCGACCCCGAACGCGCCGGGATCGTCGAGAGCGCGATTGCCGACCAAAAAAAGCGGCGGCAGCCGGTCCGTCGCGGTCACGACTAACGCCTCGAAGCCGTACATCCAGCCGGTGCCGCTGGAGCCGCCGAAGGCGCGCGCGTTGACCGAGCTGGCGTGCTTGACGATCTCGAATTGCGAGTGCTCGCTGTCGGCGATAATGTACTCCGCGTCGAAGGCCCCGTCGGCGATCAGTTTGGAGATCGCGTCCATCACCTCGGTGTAGGGCCGGATCGGATAGGCGGCGATCACGTCGACGTCGGCCAAGCGCACTCCCTGCGCAACCGCTTGGCAGCCGTTCAACAAATCTTCGCGCTCGTAGGCGCTTGCATCGCTTCTCGCTTCCGCTGTCGCAACGCTCATACGTCGACCTCCTCGGTTTTTCGCACCGGCACAATCTTGCCTTCCGGCATCGTCTCGCCCTGACTGAGGATCATGCCCTTGCCGGTGACGACCGGATAGGAAACCCGCTCCTTGCCTTTTTTCTGCTCGACCCAGCGGATGTAGTCCTGCGGATCCCTTTTCCAGTGCTCCCATGGGCTCGAATCGTCATCGAAGCGCAGCTCGTCAACCATGACGATGCATTCTTTCACCGGACAGACTTGGGCGCATTTGCCGCAGCCGACGCAATACTGATAGTCGATGTCGTACAACCCGTCAGCGGTCGGGTCGAAACATTCATCGGGGCACTCGGCCCAGCAAAGTGTGCACTTGGTGCAGAGATCGAACCGCACCGCGGGTCGCTGGGTCTTGGTCGTGCCGCGCTTGAAGCCGGGGTTTCGGGTTTGCCCGCGCGGTCCGATCTCGAAGCCGCGCTTCACGGCGGGAACCACCGCGCCCTCCTGCATCTCGAACCATTTGGGTAGGACCGGAATCTCGTGCGGCCAATCGATGCCCTCCGCCGCTGTCACGGTCCGCACCCGCGGCGGCATCGCTTCTTGCCGCAGCGATTCGTAGGCCGCGCGCGCGGCACCGGCGCGGCGCGGGTCTTTGGTTTTGTCCAGAAGATAGCTTTCCACCGCTTCGATGCTGATCAGGCTCGGGTCGATGGCGGCGATCCCGCCGAGCGCCCGCTCATGGGTGTAGTCGTCTTTGTTCACCCATAACCCGGCGAGACTGGCATCGCCTTCAAGGATCGCCAGGCGGTAGTTGTACGGTTTCTTGCCGATGAATTTCAGCAGCTCGTCGTGCGATTTTCTCGAAAACACGATCAAACAGCCGTCCTCGACCACCCTTTCATTGATCGGCCGGATGCCGTGCCAACCCCAGGGCTCGACGCCTTTGCACATCGTATCGTCCAGCACCAACGATATATTGGCCTCGTCGATCTCGAGCTTGGCGCCGCATTCGGCTTCCAGCTCCTCTTCGGAGAGATCGGGCGAGACGAACGCGAAATATTTGCACGGGATGCCGTTTCGCTCGGGCGAATCGCTGTAGCGCCCGTTGGAGAACGCCTTCTGGCCCATCCGGCTCGCGATCATCACGATATCGCTGCCGATCTTCTTGCCGAGGTTCTTCTGAAAGATGCCTCGATAATTGACCTCCACGCGCTTGATCATGAAATCCTCCTCTCGCGGCTTTTTTCGCCGTCGCTCTTGCGCAAACTCGCCGGCGCGAGCGCGCTCGCTTCGACTTCTTCGATGTGACGCAGCATCTCGCTGCGCGCCTTGTTCCGGTCGCGCTTCTCAATGGCCGCTATGATCCGCCGGTGCGCGTCGATCGATGCGTTGCGCCGCGCATCGCTCTGCAACGACTCTTCGCGGCTGCGGCTGAGCAGCTCCATAAGACCCGACACGAGCTTTTGCAGCGCCTGGTTTTGAGTCGCCCGGCCGATGCCAAAATGCAACTCGGCGTCCGCTTCGACCCCGGTTTCGCCGCGCTCCACCGCCGCCGTCTGTTTGGCAACGATCTTTTTGAGTTGCGCGAGGTCGCTCTTGGTCGCCCGCTCGGCTGCCAGCGCCGCAATCTGCGGCTCGATCAGCTTGCGCATCTCAAAAATATCCGCCAAGGCGTTTTTTTCCTCGATGAGCAGCCGAGCCAACGGTCCGACTACCGATGCCACCGGCAAATCGGCTACGAAGTTGCCCATCCCCGTGCGGCTGACGACCAGTCCTTGGCTTTCCAATGCGCGCAGCGCCTCGCGAACCGAGGTTCGGCTGACTTTGAAAGTCTCGGCCAGCTCGCGCTCCGCTGGCAGCTGGTCGCCGGCTTTCAAGCGGCCCGCTTTGATCAGCTCCTGAATTTGGCCGAAGACCTCTTCGTGGATGCGGGTTTTTTTGATCGCTTTGAGCATGGGTCAGGCGGTCTGCTGGTCCGACCTCTCGTTTATCGGATCCGTACATCCCCTGTCAAGCCGCCGTGGATTGCGCCCTTGACTTCCCCCAGTGATTTGTTAAGTGTCGCCACACGAGAGCGATAGGCTACAAGATCGGGATGCAAAAGGCCGACTGAACCGGTTTCAGTGACGGCCTTTTTTTGTGACTAACGTTCGGTTCACGCGCGTCATGCGGAAAGGAGACGACCATGAACCCTTTACGTCGATTGAGTCTTGTTGCGGCGCTGTGGGTAGTCCATTTTTCGGCGCCTACGGCATCTCATGCTCAAGCCTGGCAGCCGACCAAGCCGATTGAATTCATCATCCCGGCCGGCACCGGCGGCGGCGCCGATCAAATGGCGCGGCTGATCTCCGGCATCGCCGAAGAAAGCAAGCTATCGCCCCGGCCTCTGATCGCCGTCAACAAATCCGGCGGCGCGGGCGCGGAGGGATTTTTGTACGTCAAAGAAAAAAAGGGCGATCCCCACGTGATCATCATTACGCTGTCAAATCTTTTCACCACGCCGCTGCACACCGGCGTACCTTTTAGCTGGAAAGATCTGACGCCGCTGGCGCGCATGGCGCTCGATCAGTTTATTCTTTGGGTCAACGCCGAAACGCCCTATAAAACGGCCAAGGAATATATCGCCGCAGCAAAGGAAAAATCCGCCGGCGGCAACCGCATGAAGATGGGCGGCACCGGTTCCGCTCAGGAAGATCAGATCATCACGATTCAGCTCGAGCAGGCTCTGGGCGTGAAATTCACCTACGTGCCGTTCAAGGGCGGCGGCGAGGTCTGCGTCAATCTGGTAGGCAAACACGTCGATTCGACGGTCAACAATCCGGCCGAATGCGTCAGCCACTGGAAAGCGGATCGGGTGCGGCCGCTTGGCGTATTCGATACCGGACGCATCCCGAGCGGCGATTGGAAATCCATCCCGACCATCAAGGAAGCGCTCGGCGCTGATATCCATTACCTCATGCTGCGCGGTATTTTTGCCGCTCCGGGAATCCCCAAAGAAGCGGTGCAGTGGCATGTCGATTTTCTCAAGAAAATTTACGACACGGACAAATTCAAGAAATACCTCGCTGACGGCGCCCTCAAGCCGGCGTTTTCCACCGGCCCGGAGTACGTAAAATGGGTCGATGAGAACGAAAAACTCCATCGCCAGTTGATGGAGAAAGAGGGTTTGCTCAAGAAATAGCATGCGCGCCGCCGATATCGTCACCGCCTCGATCTTGATCATGCTTGGCGGCCTGGTTCTCGCCGATGCCCTGCGTCTGGGCATCGGCTGGAGCAGCGACGGCCCCAGGAGCGGCTTTTTTCCCTTCTGGCTCGCTCTCATCATGGTGCTCACCTGCGGGTTGATCATTATCCAGGAAGCGCGCAAGGCGGAGGGGCGCCCATTCGTAACCCGCCAGAAACTCGGTCCAGTGCTCACGGTCTTCTGGCCCGCCGCCGCCGCAATTATCCTCATGCACTGGCTCGGTCTCTATGTGTCCTCTGCCCTTTATCTGGGCTTCTACATGCGCTGGGTCGGCCGCCACTCCTGGAGCGCCGTTGCTGTCCTCTCGCTGGTTATTCCGCTGACGATCTTCTTCATTTTTGAAAAGTGGTTTCTCGTGCCTATGCCGAAGGGGCCGCTGGAAGCGTGGTTAGGCTACTGACCGATGGGTCTGGAGAACCTTCTTCTCGGCTTTCAGATCGCGTTTACGCCGTTCAATTTGTTTGTCGGGGTGGTGGGCATCATGCTCGGCACGATTATTGGCGTCCTGCCCGGGTTGGGCGGCGCCAATGGCGTCGCGATCCTCCTGCCGGTGACGTTCGCGATGCCGCCCACCTCGGCGATCATCTTGCTCACTTCGATTTACTGGGGCGCATTGTTCGGCGGCGCCATTACCTCCGTACTTTTCAATATTCCCGGCGAGCCCTGGTCGGTGGCCACCACTTTTGACGGCTATCCGCTGGCGCGCCAGGGCGAAGGCGGCCAAGCCTTGACCGCCGCCTTTACCTCTTCCTTCGTCGGCGCGTTGTTTTCCATCGTGTTGATTACCTTTTTCGCTCCGCTGCTAGCCGAGATCGCGCTCAAATTCGGTCCGGCGGAATTCTTCGCCATTCAACTCCTGACCTTTTCCAGCTTTGTCGGTCTCGGCGGCGGCAATCCGCTTAAATCGCTGGTCGCCATCTTGATCGGCTTCATTCTCGCCTGCGTCGGTCTCGATATCGTCACCGGACAATTGCGCTTGACCTTCGGCTTCACCGGTCTCATGAAGGGATTCGATTTCATCATCGCCGTGATCGGCTTGTTCGGCATCGGTGAAATCCTGCTCAGCGTCGAGGAAGGGCTCACTTTTCGAGGCGCCAAAACCGGCATGAAGCTTGGAGTGGTTCTTGACACCTGGAAAATCTTGCCGCGCTTTTGGCGCACCTTCGTGCGCAGCGCGTTTATCGGCTTCTGGATGGGCTTTAAGCCGGGGGGCGCCACGCCCGCGTCCTTCATGAGCTACGCGTTTGCGAAAAGATTCTCGAAAAACAGCGATCGCTTCGGCAAGGGCGAAATCGAAGGCGTCGTCGCGCCGGAAACCGCGGCCCATTCGGCTGGAGTCGCCGCCATGCTGCCGATGCTCACGCTCGGAATTCCGGGCTCGCCGACGGCGGCGGTGATGCTCGGCGGTCTGATCATCTGGGGACTTCAGCCGGGTCCGCTGCTGTTCAAAGAAAAGCCGGACTTTGTCTGGGGCTTGATCGCCAGCATGTACACCGGCAACGTCATTGGCGTTCTGATGGTGCTGGCATTCGTGCCGTTCTTCGCGGCGATCCTGCGCATTCCCTTCGCGATCCTGACGCCGCTCATCATCGTCATCTGCGCCATCGGCTCCTACGCCGTGCACAACAGCATACTCGATATCTGGTACATGCTGTTTTTCGGCGTGATCGGCTACGTCTTTAAGAAACTCGATTATCCGATCGCGCCGCTCGTGCTCGCTTTGGTTTTGGGCGATCTGGCGGAAACCGCGCTGCGCCAGAGCCTGATCATTTCGCAAGGATCATTGGCGATTTTCTTTACCCGCCCGATCGCCGGCGCCATTAGCGCTCTAGCGATCTTCTTTTTTATTTTGCCCGTGATCACTCCCTGGTGGAAAAGACTGACAGGGTCGGCGCCGCCGGCCGCTCAAGGCATCCACGATTGAGCCTGCGACGATCCCGCCCATTGCGCCGCCCTGGCGTCGCGCCGCCGGTTTGGCTAATATCAACTTCGTTGAGCCCTGCTTCAAACTTAAAGGAGCACGGTTCGCTTCAGTGGATTCACCGGTCACAAGAAAGTCGGGCATAGCCTGGGAGAATTTCTTGCACTCGCATCGGCCGAAGAGAATTCGATGACTCGCGCCAAAACACGGAACAGGCTTCCGCGCTCCGCCATGCTCGCGCTCGCCCTGCTGAGTGTAGTCGCCTCCGCACACTCGGCCTGCCGGGACTTGGATGTCGCGCGGCGCGGCTTTGCCTCACTGGCGTATGCCGCCAATGTCGATGCGACCATCCAGTATTTCGGCCACAACTATTTCCTCATCACCACCGGAAAAGGAACGCGCATCGCGACCGACCCGTTGGGTCCCGGTTGGTATCCGACTCCGCGCATCGCCGCCGATGTCGTCACCGTCGGCAAGGAGACGTTCAACCATAACGCCGTTCACATCGTCGGCGGCAATCCCTTGATTCTTCGCGGCCTGAAGGATTTCGGCGCCGGCTGGAACACCGTCGCTACAACGGTCAAAGACACGCTGATCTACAATGTGCCGATCCATCAAAATGCCGCTTATATCGAGCGCATCCATGGTGCTGCCTTTGTCTTCGATTTGGGAACGATATGCATCGCCCACCTCGGCGATTTGAGTCAGAAACTAAATGAGCAGCAGATCAAGGCTTTCGGCAAGATCGACGTGGCCCTTACGCCGATCGGCGGCGGCGCAACCATGGGTCCCGATTTGGCGCGCGAAGTCCTGGCGCAGCTCAAACCGAAAATCGCCGTTCCGATGCATTATCGTGACAATCAATACCTGGTCAGACAATTCACCGGCGGTCTCAAGACCCAACTCTTGCGGAGCGACACGTTGACGGTGAGCAAAGAGGCGCTGCCGGCGCCGACCGAGATCAGAGTGCTGCAACCGCGCGGCGCGATGAACTGGGAGTGAGTCGTTCCGGTCATCTCTCCGCCTTCCCTTTGCAGCGTTCCCTGGCGTATCCAAAACTGCGGAGCATGCCCGCCGCGCCCAGCTGGACTGAACTTTGGCAGCGATTTCAATATCCATCCGGTGGTCCTGAAAGCGGTTCAGGACTCCGGGGAAATTTTCGGCATCCTGTTACATCTGACCCGGCCATTTTAAAAATCATTTCCTCCGGTTTATAATTGATCCGCCTGGGTCCGATGAAGAAACTCCTCGTTCTTCAGCATGTCGCACATGAGCTGCTCGGAACGTTAAATCCGCTGCTCAAACGCGCCGGTTTTCGCATCCGTTACGTCAATTTCGCGCGCCATCCGGACGCCGAGCCCAGCCTGGACGGCTACGCCGGCATGGTCGTGCTCGGCGGACCCATGAGTGTCAACGACGCCGATCGCTTGCCGCATTTAACGATTGAGATGAGGCTCATCGAGGAGGCGATGAAGCGAGATCTACCGGTTCTGGGCATCTGCCTCGGCGCACAGCTGATCGCCAAGACTTTAGGCGCGGAAGTTTATCCCAATCGGGAAAAAGAGATCGGCTGGTATGACGTGTCGCCGACCGGCGCCGCCGAAGACGATCCCCTGCTCATGGCCTTTGAAGCGCGCGAAAAGATTTTTCAGTGGCATGGCGAAACCTTTGACATCCCCAAGACATCGCACCACCTGGCTTTCTCCGCCCTCTGCGCCAATCAAGCGTTTCGCTATGACACTAAAATTTACGGCTTTCAGTTTCATTTGGAAGTCGATGAGCCCATGATTCACCGCTGGCTGCGCGTCCCGGAGAACCGCAAAGAGATCGCAGCTCTCGGCTGCGCGAATTCCCCAGAGCGTATTCACAACGAGACCGGCGACTACATTGCTCGGCTGCATCACTTGAGCGATCGCGTTTTCGGCGAATTCATCAATCTGTTCGGCATCGAAAAAACCCGCATACACCTGCCGTCCCGCTGAGTTCCAAGGAACCGGAAAGTTCCCGCAACGACGCGAACGAGCCAAGGTCAGATAAGAGAAACTCGAATTCGTTAGAGGCCGGTGACTCGTTCTTACAAACTTAGCGTCTTTGCGCCTTCGCGGTCGGCCGAGTCCCCATGATCAACGCGAGAGGCGGTAGTCGCGCACGCGGGGGAATCGGACGGCGAGCAGGCCGACGATGCCAAGAATCCCCAGCGCGCCTGTCAGCACGGAAAACTCGGCGCCGATGAGCGCGGCGAGGGCGCCGGCTTGAAACTGCCCGAACTGCGGCCCGCTGTTGGTAAAGACGCTGTTGATGGACGACATGCGACCGCGCAATTCGTCGGGAGTGCTCAGCTGATTGATCGCCGCGCGCAGAATCGCGCTGATCGTGTCACCCAGACCCGTGCCGGCGAGAAGCAAGATCGAAAGCCAAAAATAACGTGAGTGGGAGAAGCCCAACAGACAGAGCCCGTAAACCGTCACGCCGATAAGTATCCAGCGTCCGGCCGACTGCACGGAACGGGAAACGCTGAAGGCCAAAGCGGCGACGACGGAGCCTGCAGCGCTGGCAGCGTAAAGCAGGCCTAAACCCTTCGGTCCGACCGCCAGGATATCGCGCGCATAAATCGGGTAGAGCGAGCGGATCGAACCAAAAAGATTCGCCCCGAGGTCCATCATCAAAAAGGGAAAAATCACCTGATGATGACGAACGAAATGAAACCCGGCGCGAAGAGAATCCAAGGAAATCGTGCGCCAACCGCCGCGCGCCGGCAGTTCGGCGCGAATCAGCGCCAGAGCCGTGGTCATGATGAGCCATGAGAGCGCGTCAACCGCGTAACAGGCGGCCGGTCCGGCGACGGCGAGGACGATGCCCGCCATCGAGGGGCCCGCGATGGTGGCGATTTGTCTCTGCGTGCTCGACAGGGCGAGAGCGCGCGAGAGGTCCTCGGCCGGCACGAGATTGGTAACAATGGCGTGGCGCGAAGGCGCGTCGAGCGACGTGAACAAGGCCAAAAGTACGGCGACGCCATAAAGCCTGCCCACCGTCATCTGGCCGGCGAAGCTCGCCAGCGCCAGTGCGGCGGAGATCAAGAATAAACTTGCCTGCGTAAACATCATCAGGTTGCGCCGGTTCATGGCATCAGCCAAGAGACCGCCGAACAACAGAACGACCATCTGCGGCACTGCCCGCACCAGGCCGACGATGCCGATCTGCAACGGCGAATTGGTCAATTCGTAGATCTGCCAGGCCATCGCCACGGTGGTAAATTGGCTGCCCATACTGGAGAGCAGCAAGCCGACCCAAAAGAAGCAAAAGTCCCGGTGCCGCAGGGGCGTAAACAAGTGATGTCGATTCATGGACGGCGCCGCGAAAACTTCGCGAGGACTGAATTATCCGACTGCCGTTCAATGTTGGGAACGGCTGGAAGCCTTGGAAAGACGGGAACCGACTTTCTTATTTCTGGCATGTCGGACAGTAAAACGCGCTGCGGTTGCCGATGGCGATCCTACGGATCACGCTCCGACAGCCGCGGCACGGCTCACCCGCGCGGTCGTAAACCCGCAAGTGTTTTTGAAATTCCCCGGACTTGTTGTCGGCGTCGCGGTAGTCCGAAAAAGAGGTGCCGCACCACCTGATCGCATCGCCGAGCAAGCGCGGAATCGCCCCGGCCAACGCCTCGGCTTGTCTGCGCGACAGGCGATGGGCGCGGGTGGTTGGCTTGATGCCGGTGAGCGACAGAATTTCATTGGCGTAAATATTGCCGAGGCCGGCGATGATCTGCTGGTCCAGCAGCAAATCGCGAATCCGCCGCTTCGAAGCGCGGGTGAATTGAAGCAGAAAATCGCCGCTGAGACGGTCGTCGAACGGGTCGATGCCGAGCCCGCATAACTGCGGCAACTCCTCGAGCGCCTCGCGCCGAGCCACCAGAGAAAGTCCGAAGCGGCGCGGATCGTGGTAACGCAACTCGCCGCCGCCGGCCCAACGGACCACGATGTGGTCGTGTTTTTGCCGCGCCGTTTCGCCCTCCACATAGATCAACTTACCGCTCATGCCCAGGTGAAACAGCCAAACCGACTCCGCAGACATCCGGATGAGAATATACTTCGCCCGCCGCTCCACCGCTTCCACCCGCTGTCCGATCAAGGCGCGCAATGATTTTCTGTCTACCGGCAGGCGCAGCCTGGGCTCGAGAACCTCGATGGCTTTGATCTTGCGGCCGAGCACGTGCGGCCGCAAACTCCGGCAGACGGTTTCGACTTCGGGCAGTTCCGGCATGAAAAAATCAGCGCTCCGCTTTAAGGAGAGTGCTCCGGCTCAATACGACGGCAAGCCTGACGTACTCATCAACACTCAACGTTTCGCCCCGCCGTCTCGGATCGATGCCACAACCGCGCAAGAAGTCGTCGATGTCGGCGCGCGCGCGCTGCAGCCAGGCGGTCAGATTATTGCTCAGGGTCTTGCGCCGTTGATCAAAAACTGCGCGCAGCAAGCGGCGCAGGACGGCCTCATTTTCGGGCGCGATTAACGGCTCGCCAAAGAGTTCGATCTTGAGCACTGCCGAATGCACCTTGGGGCGCGGGAAAAAAGCTTCCGGCGAGACCGCAATCCTGTCGGTCACCCGGCCGTTCACCTGGCTCCATACCGATAGCGTACCGTAGTCTTTCGTGCCGGGCGCGGCGGCGATCCGGTCGGCAACTTCTTTCTGTACCATTAAAACCAGACTCGAGAAACTGGCGCGCCAGTCGAAGATCCGGAACAGCACCGCTGTCGCGATGCTGTAGGGAAGATTGCCGGCCAGCTTGAACTTGACCGCAGGCAGCTTGTCGGTCAGGGGAACGGCGAGAATATCGCCGTGAATCAGATGGAAACTCGGCGCTGCGGCCCAACTGTTTCGCCGTAAGCGTTCGACCAAAGCATGATCGATTTCCACCGCCCATACTTCGGCTGCCTTTTGGACCAAGCGGCGCGTGAGGAAGCCCAAGCCCGGTCCGATCTCGACGATTCGATCCTCGGCCTTGATGTCGAGCAAGCGGATAATCGATTCGATCACCCGCTCATGGACAAGGAAATTTTGCCCGCGGCTCTTTTGCGGCCGAAATACCGAATCGCGCAGCGCCGCGCGCACCTCTTGATACAGGGTAGGCATCCCGCTTGAACCTTTGAACCCGAACCTTGAACAGATCTAAAGAGTCAGATCGGCGTCCGCGTTGAGGCGAAAATCATCGCGCCGCCCGCGCTCGAACCAGTGATAACCGGTGAGGGCGATCATCGCCGCATTGTCGGTGCAAAACTTCGGCGCGGGGCAAAACACTTTCAGCGCTGCGGCGGCCGCCCGTTCCGACATACGAGCGCGCAGCCGGCTGTTAGCGGCAACGCCGCCGGCCAGCACGATACGGTTGACGCCGCCTGCCGCGGCCGCTTTGATGGTAGGCTCGACCAGCATATCCACCACCGCCTCTTGGAAACTTGCGGCGATATCCGCTTGCTGTTTTTTCCACTGCTCTTCTCCGAGCCTTTTCAAATGATGCCAAACCGCGGTTTTGAGGCCGCTGAAACTAAATTCATAAGGGGATTTCTTCAATTTCGCCCGGGGGAAACGGATCGCGTTGGTATTGCCGCTCCTGGCCAGGGTGTCAATCGCTCTTCCGCCGGGATATCCAAGCCCCATCATCTTGGCGACTTTGTCATACGCCTCCCCGGCAGCATCGTCGCGCGTGCCGCCGAGATGAACGTAATCGCCGATGCCGCGCACGCAGTAAAGCAACGTATGGCCGCCGGAGGCGAGCAAAGCGATGTAGGGGTAGGCCACTTCGTGCTCGAGTTGAATCGCCAGCAGATGGGCTTCCAGGTGGTTCACGCCGACGAAAGGGATGCCGGTGCGAAACGATAGACCTTTGACCACACAAAGGCCGACCAAGAGCGATCCCACCAATCCGGGGCCATAGGTCACTGCGATCCCGTCGATGTCCGCTATCGTTATCCCGGCTTGCTTCAACGCGCTGTCGATGATCGGCAAAATCGAACGAATATGCTGCCGCGAGGCCAGTTCCGGAACCACGCCGCCATAAGGCTGGTGCAACTGATCCTGTGACGATACCAGGCTCGCCAGAATCGTCCGTCCGTCCTGGAGCACGGCCGCGGCGGTGTCGTCGCACGAACTTTCGACCCCGAGGACCAACATGTGAGACGATTATTTGGGCTGCGCTGGAACTGCCGGCGCTTCGGTGGGCGTGCGCGTCAGCGCTTCGGCTGCGGCGCGATTGCCCGAGTTCAAACGAAGCGCTTGATTATAGCTCGCCTCCGCGCGTTGCAGCTGCCCCAAGGCGCGATAGTTATCGCCGCGCAGCGCGTGGATTTCAGCGAGCCAAAACGGCTCGTTGCCGAGACGTGATTCGGCGATATCAAGAAAGTTGAGCGATTCACGGAACCGCCCCATGCGGTACTGCGCTTTGGCGAGATAAAAGTAGCCGTACGGATTTGTCGAGTCGATGATGATGGTTTTTTCCAGGCGCGCCAGCGCCTTGCCCGGATCACCGGCTTCCAAGATCTTTCGTCCCTCGTCGGTGAGGCGCAAGGACGCCGCGCGCTGCGCCGGCGTGGACGGGGTGATCTTTGCCAGAAGCGAACTGTCGTCTGGAAGCGGCGGCGGCAACACCGGCGCCATTTCAGCGCCGCTCGAACGTTCGCTGCTACTCGGCGCGCGCCCCGTTTCCTTGCTCCCGCTTGCGCCGGGCGGCAGGGCTGGAGCCCGCGAGCCGATATCCTGCTCGCGGATCTTACCATCCGAAGGCAAATTCGGTTTTGCCGGAGCAGCGGGCGCCGGCGCCGGAGGAGCCGGCGGTGTTCTCTGCGCGGGCGGCGCTGCCGGCCGATAGGATGGCTGGGGTGCGCAGCTGGCGATTCCCCAGAGCAGGGCGCCGACCCTTCCGTAGCGAGTAATGAGTGTTCTAACCATTTCAGCCTGGCCGATCAGACGCCGGACGGCGCGGTGGCAGCCGGCGCGCGCGGCGCGGCGCAAGCGTCATCGCTGCCGCCGCTTGCGGATCCGCACGCGTTATTAGCCTCGTCCGGTTTAGGCATCGGTCCGACAAAGTCTGTCACCGGCATGCTCGCGGTGGCATTCTTCATGAATTCAGTCCAGATCGGCAACGCCGCCTCAGATCCCGATAGGCCGATTTTCTTGGGCCCGTCAAAACCGACCCACACGACCGCGAGCAAGTCCGGCGTGTAGCCGACGAACCAAGCATCTTTATAGTCGTTGGTGGTGCCGGTCTTACCGGCCGCCGGACGCGTGAACCCGGCGCGTCGCGCACTCGCGGCCGTGCCGCGATCCAAGACTCCTTTGAGCAACTGATTCATGGCGTGGGCCAGTTCGGGGCTGAGCACGCGCTCGGGCCGGACATCGCGCCGCTCGAGAATTTTCGCGTTCTGGTCGACCACCTGCTTAACCGCCAGGGGCCGGTTGCGCTGGCCATTGTTCGCCAAAGTTGCGTAAGCCACGGCGACTTCCAAGGGAGTCACCTCCGCCGCCCCGAGCGAAAGCGCGGGCACGGCCGGTAGCGGGCTTTGAATTCCCAGCTTGTGAGCCAGGTCACGCACTCGCCTGATGCCGACATCCTGCGCCACTCGGCTCGTCGCCGAATTAAGCGAACTCTCGAGCGCCTTACGCATGGTCACGGCGCCGAAGTACTCCTCGTTATAGTTGTGCGGCTGCCATTCCCTTCCATCATAGCTCCAGGTGAACTGGCTATCGTTGATCACGGTATCGGGAGAATACTTGGTGCCGCTCTGTCCCCCGTGGAGGAGCGCGGCGAGATAAACGAAGGGCTTGAACACCGAGCCGGGCTGGCGCTTGGCTTGAAAGGCCCGGTTAAATTGCGACCGGCTGTAATTGCGACCGCCCACCATCGCCTTGATCTCGCCGGTCTGCGGTCGCAAGACAACGATTGCGGCCTCAAGGCTTTCCTCGTCTCCTTTTCGTTTCAAGGCCGGGTGTGCCGCCTCGAGCTTTTTCAAGCCTTCCGCCACCGCCCGTTCGGCCATTCGCTGCATCTGCAGGTCGAGACTGCTGAAGATCCGCAGACCCTCTTTCGTCAAGATCGCGTTGGAGTAGTTTTCTTCCAATTCGCGGCGCAGGTAATCGACGAAAAAAGGCCCTTCATTGGTCACTTTGACTAAAGCGCGCTGCGGCAGCTTTTCTTTCAGCGCTGAATCGTACTGCTTGCGTGTGATGATCTGGTCGTCGAGCAGCTTCGCCAGCACCAGATTGCGCCGCTTGATCGCCGCATCGGCGCTCCGGTACGGCGAAAGCCGATTGGGCGCCGGAATCAAACCCGCCAACAATGCCGTTTCGCCCACGGTCAGCTCCGTGGGCGGCTTTGAGAAATAGAACTGCGCCGCCTCCCATACGCCGAAAATTCCCTGCGAACCGCGCTGGCCGAGGTAGATTTCGTTGAGGTAATTTTCCAAAATGATTTGCTTGGAGTATTTTCGTTCGGCGATCACGGCCATGATCGCTTCGGGAATTTTCCGGCTCAATGTCCGCTCATCGGAGAGAAAAAAATTCTTCACCAACTGCTGAGTCAGCGTGCTGCCCCCTTGTCTGAAGCTGAAACTGCGCAGGTTAACCCACATGGCGCGCAGGATGCCGATCGGATCGACGCCGAAGTGCTGATAGAACCGTTCGTCTTCCAGCGCCAGAATCGCTTGGACCAGCAGCGGCGGCACTTCGGAGAGCTTGACCACTTTGCGCTCCTGCCAAATCCGCTCATAAAGACCGGTAATCAACTCCGGCTCGAGCTCCAAAAAAAACTGTTCATTGCCGTCGGCCAAGTTTTGGATCTTCGTGATCACGTTGCCTTGGAGCGTCAAACGCACGGGTACGCCCTTCAACTGATCCGTCGGCATTTGAAAATCGTGCAAGTAAATTTCGATCGCTCCTTCTTTGGGGATGATGCGAAATTCGCCCTTCGATTTGGGCGCCGTGGGGGTCTCGAAGTAGCCGAGACGGTGCAGTTTTTCGGTAAAGTCTTGCAGACGCAGGTTGGCGCCGACGTAGAGCAGGTAGCTATCGGCGTAAATTTTGGACGGGAAAACCCATTTTCGCCCTTCAAACTTTTCGCTGATCTTGTCTTCCAGTTGTTTCAGATACCATGCGCCAAACACAAGCCCGCTGGAAGTTACGACCAAAAGGATGATGAGGGCGATACTGAAAACTCGCAGATTCGACTTAATCAAACTGAAAGCCTCAATTCACAGGCGCCCGCCACATGCCGTAAACTCGATCGGGTCAGCCGTAGAGCACTCAGCCGCCGTGTCCACAGTATTATTTTTGCGGTTTGAGTGCCAGGAATAATGTGCTCTCGCCGCGCCGCACCAAAAACAGCACGCCGCGTCCTTTGCGCACTCCCGCCACTGCTTTCTTGTAATCGTCGAGGCTGCGCACCGGTCTGCGATCCACTTCCAGGATCACGTCGCCCCTGCGAATGCCCGCGTCTTCAGCCGCGCTCCCCGGTTCCACCGCCGTCACTACCACCCCCTCGGCCTTATCCAGTCCGAGGCTCTCGGCCATTTGCGGTGTCAAGCGCTGCACGGTCAGTCCCATTTCGCCTTTTTCCGGGACTGAGGCAACGACCTCTTGATCTTTGAGTTCTCCTACGGCGACGTTCAGGACAACCTCTTTCTTATCGCGCAGCACTTTCATGCGCACTTTCTTGTCCACCGGCGTGCGCGCCACGATGATCGGCAATTCGCCGGAATCCTTGATCGGGGTGCCGTCGAACTCGATGATCACATCACCGACCTTCACGCCGGCCTTTTCCGCCGGGCCGTCCTTGGAAACATTGGCGACCAGCGCGCCGTACCCCTTTTCCATACCGAGACTGTCGGCGATCTCGGGGGTCACCTTTTGAATCAAGACACCGAGGTATCCGCGCGTGACTTTTCCCTTGCCGCGTAGCTGCGGCAAGAGCTCTTTGACGAGATTGATCGGAATGGCGAAACCGATGCCGATATTGCCGCCGCTGCGGCTGAAAATGGCGGTATTGATGCCGATGACCTCGCCGCGCAGGTTGATCAGCGGGCCACCGGAATTTCCCGGATTGATCGAGGCGTCGGTCTGGATGAAGTTGTCATAGGGCCCCTGCGTGATATTGTGCCGTCCCTTGGCGCTGACGATGCCCGACGTGACCGTGCCATCCAGCCCGAAGGGATTGCCGATCGCCATGACCCATTCACCGACCTCGAGTTTGTCGGAATCCCCCAAGCTGGCAGCACTCAATCGGGATTTGGCGTCAATTTTGATGACCGCGATGTCGGTCTTCGGATCCCGGCCAACCACCTTCGCCTCGTAGTCTTGGTCGTCGCCGGCGAGCTTGACAAGAATCTTGCTGGCGTTCTCGACCACGTGATTGTTGGTCAAGATCGAGCCGTCGCTATCGATGATGAATCCAGAACCGAGGCTGCTGCGCTGGCGCTGCTGCGGACCGCGCGGCGCCGGTCCACCAAAAAAGCGCCGCCAAAACTCATTGAAAGGATCGTCCTCGCCGCCTCCGAACGGGTTTGAAAACTCGGGAGCGCCGCGCCCCTCGCTCGCCTGCGTGGTCGAAATGTTGACCACGATCGGCCGAAACTGCTTCGCCAGATTGACGAAGTCCGGTAAGCCGCCCGCGGTACGCGATTCGAGGTTGCCCGACTCGCCGATCAAATTGACCGCCCGGCTCGGCGCAAGCCAGTCGAGGCTCCCGCTGATGCCGAGTCCAATCACTAAGGAGACGAGCGCAACCAGCGTTACTCCCTTCAGGCTCACGTTGCCTTCCCAGAGATTCTTCCACCTCATCAAAATGCTCCTCGACACGGCTCCGACACAACTATCGCTTCTTGACGGCTTCGACGTATTTCATGCGCAGATCAAAAAGAATGTCTTGCATCAGGCGTTCTTCGTTTGCGTTGAGATTACCGTTGGTTTTTTCCTTGAGCATCGCCAAAAGATCGATCATCTGCTTGGCCGCGGGCACGTCCGCATCGACCTTGCCGCTGATCGGGTTGGCCATTTCCCCGAGATGCATCAGTGCTTGGGTGCTCAAACTGATGACGAATGTCGAAAAATTAATTTCCGGCAGCGGTTCGTGCCGCGATTCGCGTGGCGCATCCGTCTCGGTTTCATTCGACTTCGTCGGCTGCGGCGCCTCGTTGGAAGAATCAGGGACGTCTTCGCGGGGCTCGCCGGTCTCCGGTGAAAAGCGGCGGCGATCTTGAACCTTAAAACCTCTGCCCTCTTGTTTGCCTTCGTCGCTTGCCATCTCAGTGACTCCGTAGCCGGCGAGAAAAAACGCCTGGGCATCGCGCCGGCGCTTTAAGACCGGAGAGCCCAGGCGTCAGTTGGATCATTTCAATGGTCGACGCTATATTTAGCAACCGGTTCGGAACGATTTCGGGGCAAATCCCCGTCACAAATCTGGTCAAACTGTAATCCCTGCCCCCCCCCTTGTCAAGCTAGCGAGTTCCGGCACTTGGCGCATCACATCGATCACTTGAGCAGGACTAAGTTCGGTCAAACAGCCGCGATGGGGGCATGATTTCATCGTCGGTTCCGAGCAGGGCGAACAGTCCATGCACCGCCTGATCACGCTCACGCGGCCGCGCGGCGCCCATTGAACCGGATCCGACGGACCGAACAGCGCTACAGTTCGCGTTCCGACGGCGGCGGCCAAATGAGAAATACCGCTGTCGTTACCCAAGTAAACCGTGCTGCGCTGCAGCAGAGCCGCCGTCTGCGCCAGCCCCAATGGGCTCACGCCGAGGCCATGCTCTCGCAGCCGGTCGAAACCGCCGCGCTCGGCTTCTACCGGACCAAACAGGAAGAGTACGATGCCTTCGGTCGCCTCCGCCCACCAATCCGCCACCTCGATGAAGAACGCTTCGGGCCAGTTCTTCTCGCGCGCGCCGCTGCCTGGCGCGATCATCAGCACGGCGCGCCCGCACAGCAGGTGATCCCGCCAAAATCGCTCGCCCCAATCATCGGCCGCGCGGCTGACTTCGACTGTCGATCCACGCGAGACCTCTCCCACTCCCAGGCAGCGCAAATAGTAATCGGCCTGGTGCTCCGCTCGCGCCGCGGGCCGGAACGGAAATATCAGAGCGCGCCCGCCGCTGGCCGCTTGCAATCGCTCGGCGAACGTAGGTTGTTGATGGCCCATCCATGAGTAAACCACTGCGAAAGCCTCAAACGATTGTCTCACTTGGACTTCGAGCTCCGGTGTCGCCACGAACAATCGGCTGATTTCGCGGCGCTCGATGGAACGAACTGTCACTGCGGCCGGAACGAGCTCGGCAAATTCGCTCCGCGCATAGAGAACGATCCGATGGCGGCTCGCCAGCGCGCGCAGCGCCGGCAAGAAGCAAATAAAGTCGCCGAGCGCGCCGGGAAAGATCACGCAGATGGCGGCCGAGTTCGCCGCGTCGAGGAAGCGATCAGCCAATTTCATTGACATTGATGAAACGACACTATAGCATTTGTTCGTCAACAATAAACGAACCCGCTCCGCGATCGCCCCGAGCCGCACCTTTAAGGTTCGGACGAAACGCAATAGGAGCCTCTTTCCTGGTAGCCGCCTCAAGGCGGCCTTCAAAGCAAACGGCGTGTCGGATTTGCAATCCACTCTCCTCCAAAGAAAGACGAGAAAATCGTGGTAAGCTTGAATGGCGCTCGCTCTGTTCTCGAACTCATCGGCTCAACCCCCGTCGTGAAACTGAGAACATTACCGGACAAGAACGACGCGGAAGTCTGGGCTAAGCTCGAATCCTTCAATCCCGGCGGCTCGGTGAAAGACCGAATTTGCTTGAATATGGTCGAGACCGCCGAGCGCCAGGGAAAACTCAAGACGGGCGCTACCATCATCGAGCCTACCAGTGGCAATACTGGCATCGGGCTCGCTTTGATTGCCGCCGTCAAAGGTTATCGGCTCATCTTAACCATGCCCGACACGATGAGCGAAGAACGGCGCAGCCTGCTGTCCGCCTATGGCGCTCATCTCGTGCTGACCCCGGACACTAAGGGAATGGGCGGGGCAATCCACAAGGCTGAAGAACTGCAGCAGGAGCACAGCGATTATTTTATGCCCCAGCAGTTCAACAACCCGGCCAATCCGGAGATTCATCGCAAGACGACTGCGCAGGAATTGCTGAAGCAGTTTAAACGCATCGACGCCTTCGTCGCCGGCGTCGGCACGGGCGGAACCATCACTGGCGTCGGCGAAGTGTTGAAAGACAAAATGAAAGGCGTGCGTATCTGCGCCGTCGAACCCGCCGCGTCCCCTGTCATCTCGGGCGGCGAACCGGGGTACCACAAGATTCAAGGCATAGGCGCGGGCTTCATTCCCGCGGTGCTCAACCGCGACATACTCGATGAGATCATGACCGTAAGCGACGCCGAGGCGACCCATTGCGCGCGCCGTCTTGCCGCCGAGGAGGGTCTGCTGGTCGGCATTTCCTCGGGTGCCGCTTGCTGCGCCGCGCTGAAAGTGGCCAAGGCCCTGGGCAAAGGCCATGTCGTCGTGACAATCTTCGCCGACAAAGGCGAGCACTATTTGAGTACCGATCTTTTCAGCGACAAACGATGGACGCACAATTCGAACGGCTGACGCGGCTGCTCGGCGAATCGGAACGCGTGCTGGTGGCCTTCTCCGCCGGCGTAGACTCGACGTTTCTGCTCAAGGCGGCGCAGATGGCGCTCGGTGCCCGCGCCATCGCGCTCACCGCGTCTTCGCCGACCGTGCCTCCCGGAGAGTTGGAGGCCGCGAAAAATTTCGCTGCGAGTCTCGGTTGCCGGCACATCATCGTTCACTCGCGCGAGCTGGACAACCCGTCGTTTGCCGCGAATCCGGTCAACCGGTGCTTCTTCTGCAAAGATGAGCTCTACCGGATCAGTCGCGCCGAAGCGGACAAGCTCGGCGTGCAAACGATCGTCGACGGCACCAATCTCGACGACCTCACCGACCACCGCCCCGGCCTCAAAGCCGCTGATCAATGGGGCGTGCGCCATCCCTTGGTTGAAGCACAGATGACCAAACAGGACATTCGCCGCTACAGCCGTGAACTCGGCTTACCCACCTGGGATAAACCGTCGAGCCCCTGTCTCTCATCGAGATTTCCTTACGGCACCGCCATCGATTTGGAGCGGCTTAGAAAGGTCGGCGCCTGCGAGGTTTTCATGAAAGAACTCGGCTTTCGCGAATTCCGCGTACGCTATCACGGCGACCTCGCGCGCATCGAAGTTGCCCAAGATGAGCTCGACCGCGCCTTCGCCCAACCCGTCCGAGAAGCGTTGATCAAGCGCTTCAAAGAGGTCGGCTTCAAATTCATCAGCCTCGATCTTGAAGGGTTTCGTAGCGGCAGTTTGAACCAAGGCCTGCGGCCGCATTCGGCCTAAGGCACCCTTCCCGCGCGGATCATCATTTCCGCCAACCAGAGATCGTCCGGCAGGGTGATCTTGAAATTGGTTCGTTCGCCTTCCAGGACATAGACCGGCTTGCCTAAGCGCTCGACTACCATGGCGTCATCGGTGGCTTCGACGCCGTCGATCTCGGCTTGGCGATGGGCGGCCACGATCAACTCTTTGTCAAAGACTTGGGGCGTCTGGATCTCCCAAAGCGAGCGGCGATCCGGCGTGATCCGGATCAGCCGATCATCACCGACGACCTTAATCGTATCGCGCACCGGCAGGCCAACCACGACCGCGCCTTTTTCGACTGCAGCCTTGACGCAATCGTCGATCAGCTTTGCCGAGACGAACGGGCGGGCGCCGTCGTGAATGAGCACGATACCGGTATCCGGGGCTAACGTTTCGAGGCCGCGTTTGGCCGACTGCTGGCGGGTCGCTCCGCCAGACTGCAGCACGCACGGACGATGGCGCAGCGTCGCGTCAGCCGCGAGCAGCGCCCGGCAACGGCCGAGCTCTTCGGCGGCGACAACCAGCGTGACCTGCGTCACCGATTCTGCGGCGTATATCCGGTCCAGCGTGCGCAACACTAGGGGCCGGCCGGCGATCGGCAAAAAACTCTTGGCGACGTCGCCGCCGATGCGGCGTCCAGCTCCGGCGGCAACGACGATGGCGCTAACTTGCATGTATTTTAGAGTGCGGTCGGCGGCCCGGTTTGATGCGCTTGAAAACAAAAAAGCCGAGAGATCGACTCCCGGCTCTTAGGTACCTTTTTTCGAGAGCGTCATCTAGTGGGTGAAGATATGGCGCAACTCCTCCATGATCTTTTCCTCGGAGTGGGAGCGTGCGATTGACAACTCCTTGACCAGCAGATTGCGCGCCGTATCGAGCATCTTGCGCTCGCCGAAAGACAACTCCTTGTCGCCTTTAAGGACAAAAAGATCGCGCAGCACCTTGGCGATCTCTAGAATCGAACCGGTTTTAATTTTTTCCGTATATTCCCGATAGCGCCGATTCCACGTCTGTTGGTCCGTTTCAACCTTCTTCTGACGCAAGACCTTGTAGACCTTGGTGACCATGGCGCGATCGATGATTTTACGCAGCCCCACCGAGTCAACGTTATCGACCGGAATCATGATTTTCATATCAGTCTCTAAAATGCGCAACATGTAAAACTTCTTTTCCGTACCCGAGATGACGTGGGTACGAATCGCTTCGATCTCGCCCACGCCGTGAGCTGGATAAACCACCTTCTCGCCGACTTTAAACATACGGACCTCCTCGTAAAATGGAGACTGCCCCGAACGGTTGATAAGAAATCTGGCGCTTTGCGCCGTCGAGCTTCAGTTTCGTTTGATAAGGGCAATTGCGGGAAAAGCGGTGAGAAGGTTGATTTGGCGGTCGGCGGGCGGACGGGATTTGAAATCGATCGTTATCGAGCATGCCGCTTCTTTCGTAACGCAGGGCACCGCCAAAAAATTTGGCGGTCATAGATGCCAGACCGCCATAAAAAATTACAACTTATTCTCGGTTTATACAATAGACCCAGCGAAGCCGTCAAGAGCGCAGTTGAAACGGAAAAGAGAAAACTTTCAATCATTTACAATGAAACATCTAAAAACCGGCAAGAACCGCCGAAATGCGAAGTAACGGATGAGAATTTAACCCTGCGCGGTCACTTCCAGAGCCATCGCCAAGGCGTCCTCGCCATTGTCCGAGTAGTACCCTTTGCGCACCCCGGTGACGACAAAGCCGGTCGACTCGTAGAGTTTTTGCGCCGGCAAGTTGGATTTTCTGACTTCAAGCGTCACTCGACCTATCGATTGCTCTCGCGCGTGGCCCAGCACTCGTTTGAGCAGCAAGCGAGCCACACCGCGCCGGCGGTATTGGACATGCGTCGCCAGGTTATGGATATCGATGCTTCCGGGCAGGAGCCAATAAAGAACATAGCCGACGATCGTGCCGTCGAGCTCGGCCACGATCGAGCGGGCACAAGCGACTTGCAGCTCCTGTAAAAAAAATCCCCTGCTCCAGGGAAAAGGATAAGCGCTCTGCTCGATGGTCATCAGTTCGTCGAGATCGGCGACAGTCATGGGCCTGAATCGCACAATCCGGCCAGTTGAAAAAATACCACCGCCTTCTCTCTGCGGCTCTTGGCCCTGAGCGCCGCCCTTATTTTGGCTGTCGATCATGGTGGCGACCAGAGCAGTACTAGGCTTTCACAAGCAGCACTTCCAGCAGCTTGTCATTAAAGCGATGGGCGAATCCCTTGATCCGCTGTCGGAACGAAATCGCGGTTGTAAACTCAGGCGGAAAGGCGCCCACGCTCGAGGAGATCTTGCGCACTTTTTCGTCCACGCACTTTCCTTTGATAATCAACTCGCCGTCCTTGAGCGCCAGGTCATAATCATAGTCGGGCATCTCATCGGGCAGCGGCTCGCGGCTGGCAATGCCGATTTCGGGGATTAAGCGGGGAAACTCCATGCGCACTAAAAACGCTCCGCCGCGATCCTCGACAGTATAGACGTTGCCGTAGCGGCGCTCGCGCTCCAGCTTATCGACAAAACCTGGAGTATAAAAACCATCGACCGGTATCGGCAGCTCGCGCACCAATCTCAAGTGTTTGTTAAGAAAAAGTTCCGCCACCGGCACCAGCAAGGGTCCGTACAGGGCCGATGGAAATCTCATCTCTTCCGCCGGTTTGGCGCCAAACAGGCCATCTCTCAGACGAAAAATTCCCTCCACGGTGGCGAGCAATAAGCCCAGCAAAAGGTAGGCGTTAATCGCTTTGTCAAACAGCAGAGCCGGATTTCCCTGCCAGGCCACGCCGATGAGCGCGAAGGCGAGCGGATAAATGACCGCGTTGTGAACGATATTGACGGCGGTCGAGCCGCCGGCGGTGAAGAGCGGACTGCGCACCGCCTCTTCGATCCGCTTTTTGGTGCCGTGCGGCAGCGCGCCGATCACGGGCTGGAGCAAAATCACGCCGTAGCGAAACAATTTCGATTGGGATCCCGGCGCGTTCGCGAACTCCTTCTGCGCCGCCTCGAAATCCATCGGTAGCTCGTTGGGGAAAGTTTTCTTCGCTCTTGGCTCCTTCTTGACCGGAGCGGGCTTGGCCGGAGCGACCGCAGGCGCCGCCTTGGCCGCTTGCGGCACGGCAGCAGGTTTCGGAGGCGCGGCCGGCGCGGCCGCCTGTACGGGAACGGCTTTCGCGCTCGGCGCGGGCGCTGCCGCGGCAGCCACGGCGGCAGTGTTCTTGCGAAAGCGCGACTGAAAATTTGCGCCGAAATCGGTTTCCGGGTGGAGCGCGCGGGCGCGCGCGATCAGCACTTCTTCGGATTCGATGTTGTTCGGATCCGTAATGCAAACGTCCACCGGACAAACCGCCGCGCACGCTTCGTAATCATGAAAGCCAACGCACTCGGTACACAGTTTGGGATCGATCACAAAGATCGGATCGCCTTGCGAGATCGCGTTGTTCGGGCACTCCGGCTCGCACGCGCCGCAATTGATGCAATCACTGGCGATCATCGTTGCCATCAGAGACACTCCTCCGCTTTTAATTTGGATTACTTGGTTCCCAACTCGAAGTCAAATCACGCATCTGTCATTGCATATCGCAAACCGATCATGTTACCTATTTCTCCGAAGGCGGCGTACCCAAGTGGTTAAGGGAGAGGTCTGCAAAACCTCGATGCAGCGGTTCGAATCCGCTCGCCGCCTCCAAATTCTCTTTCTGGCGCATATCATACCGCAACCCAAAAAGCCTGAATGGTAGATGCCGTTGGTTCCAATGTCTCACATCAATCTTCGTTTATCGGCTGAAAGAATTAAGAATGCAGCTGTGTCAAGCCAGAGAGGCTGGAGCGATCTCGCGCCACAGACGGTTTTCACTGACCGTCCCGGCGCAGGGTATTGCTATTCCCCGTGTCGCCGCTTCCGCTTCATCCACCACCAGGCGGAGCCACTTCAGTCGTTGCCAACACCGAGCAAGCGGTCCAACTCCCCCGCCGCATCCAGCATCCGGATATCGTCGTAGCCGCCCACCGGCTTGCCGTCGATGAAGATCTGCGGCACGGTGCGGCGCGCTGAGAGCTTTTCCATTTCCAGTCTTTTGTCCGGATCGTCGGTGACATCGATCTCTTCGAACTCGACCCCTTTGGCGCGCAGAAAGGCCTTCGCGCCGCGGCAATACGGACACCAACCGGTCGTGTACATGATCACTCTGGCCATGCGTTCCGCTCCGCTGAAAGTTTGCGCATCATTTCAGCCCCCTCGCTTGCAAGCCCCAAGTGATTTTGCCATGACTGGAGCGTGAAAGTAATCGGCTTGACCGGCGGCATCGCCTCGGGCAAAAGCACCGTGGCCAAAATTCTTCACGATCTCGGCGCCGCCGTGATCAATGCCGATGCTTTGGCGCGCGAAGTGGTCGAACCGGGCCGGGCCGCCTGGGAAGAAATCCGCGCCAACTTCGGACCCGATGTCTTTCTGCCCGATCAGACCCTCGATCGTGCGCGGCTGCGCACGATGATTTTCAACAATCCCGAGTTGCGGAAAACTCTTGAAGCGATCATTCACCCGCGCGTGCGCGCGCTCGCCGAACAGCGCATCCGAGAACACGCCGCCGCCGGATTTGACATCATTGTATACGAAGTTCCCTTGCTCTTCGAAGCCAAAATCCACGAATGGCTGCGTCCGGTCATTCTGGTTGCGTGCAACCTTGAGACACAGCGCCAGCGGTTAATGGAACGCGACCGCGTCGATGCCTGCGCGGCGCAAAAGATCATCGATGCGCAAATGAGTCTGGAAGAGAAGCGGCGCCTCGCCGATTACGTGATCGACAACGACGGGGGGGTGGCGGAACTAGAGCAACGAGTGCGCGGGGTGCTGGAAAAAATTCGCGCTACTTGACCCGTTCCAAATAAGAACCGTCGGTCGGATCGACGCGCACCTTGTCGCCGACCTGAATGAACGGCGGCACTTGAACCGTCACGCCGGTCTCCAGTTTGGCCGGCTTGTAGGAAGCGCTCGCCGTCGCGCCTTTCATGGACGGTTCGGTCTCGACCACGGTTAAATCCACGCTCGAGGGCGGATTGATGCCGACGGCTTTGCCGTCGTGAAACTCGATATTGACAATGGAGTTCGGCAGCAGATAGGAAAGCAGTTCTCCGACGTCATCCCCGCTCAAGGCGATCTGCTCGTAGTTTTCGAGATCCATGAAAGTATGCATGTCACCTTCGGCGTAGAGATATTGCATCTGGCGGTTGTCCAAGATCGCCTGATCGACCCGGTCTTCCGAGCGAAACTTGTACTCGGTGCCGATGCCGGTGCGCAAGTTTTTCATCTTGGTCTGCATGAAACCGCGCTTGTTGCCCGGCGTCAAATGATGCACCGCCGTGACCCGAAACAGGTCGCCTTCGTGGATGATGATCATCCCCGGTCGAAGTTGAGTCGCTTGAACCATCGAACCCGTACCTTCCTATAAACAGTGTGAAATTGTTATCAGTTTCTCGACAGCGCTTCAATGCAAACACGGCTTTGCTCGCGCCGTCATGGCTTGCTAGGCGTACAAGCCGCGCCACAGCATCGCCTTGGCGACGCGTTCGATGCCGATCATGAGCGCCGCCAAACGCATATCCACGTCGTGTTTGCGGCTCGTATTCAGAACTTCATTAAATGCTTTGACCAGGATCTCGCGCAGTTTCTTGTTAACCTCGTCCTCGCTCCAGAAAAAATTCTGCAAATCCTGCACCCATTCGAAATAGGATACGATCACGCCGCCGGCGTTGGCCAGGATATCTGGAATGATGAAGATGCCCCTCTCGCGCAGAATGGCGTCGGCCTCGGGCGTGGTCGGACCATTGGCGCCTTCGGCGAGAATCCGGCAAGCGATTCGGGCGGCGTTGAACTCGGTGATCTGCATCTCCATCGCCGCCGGCACGAGAATATCGCATTGAAGTTCCAGCAACTCCTCGTTGGTTATCCTATCCCCATAGGGACAACCTGCGAGGCTGTGATTCTTGTTGGCGACTTCGAGCAGCTTCGCGACCGGCAGCCCGTTCACGTCGACAAACCCTCCGGTACGATCGGATACGCCGATAAGCTTCACCCCGATCTCGGTGAGCTCGCGCGCCGCAACGGATCCGACATTGCCGAACCCTTGCACTACCGCCGTAGCGCCGTTGAGCTCGATCCCCAGATGCTTCGCCGCCTCGACAACGACATAGACGACGCCGCGCCCGGTCGCATCGCGCCGGCCGAGCGTGCCGCCGATCGCCACCGGCTTGCCGGTGACGATTTCCGGCACGGCATGGCCCTTGTGCTGCGAATAGGTATCCATGATCCAGGCCATCACCTGTTCGTTGGTGCCCATATCGGGGGCCGGCACGTCCACCTCCGGACCGATGACGTTTAGGATCTCGGCGGTAAATCGCCGCGTCATCGATTGAAGCTCGTTGCGCGACAGTTCCGCCGGATCGCAAGAAATGCCCCCCTTGGCGCCGCCGAGCGGCAAGCCCACCAGCGAGCACTTCCACGTCATCCACATCGCCAGCGCCGAGACCTCGCCGAGATTAACCGCGGGATGATAGCGGATACCGCCTTTGAAGGGTCCAAGCACGTCATTGTGCTGCACCCGGTACCCGGTGAAAACGTGCACCCGCCCGTCGTCCATGCGCGTCGGCACGCTGACGATCAACGCGCGGTCCGGCCTGCGCAATCGTCCGGCCAGGTTCGGATCGATCGCCAGTTTTTCCGCGGCGATGTCGAATTGCTGAACCGCCATATCGCTTGTGGCGCTGCGCCACTCCTCATTCGCCATGAATCCCCCGGAGAAAAATTGGACTTTCGATTTTCGCGTCCCGCCGATCAAAGTAAGCGAGGATTTTCGCGCCAGACCCTGGACAGGAAACGCCGGACGCCGATTATCCCGGCGGCCAGCTCATCGGGCGTCCGCCCAATAGATGGTAATGCAGGTGAAATACGCTTTGACCGGCATCCGCGCCGGAATTGACCACGATTCGATAGCCGCGGTCAGCGATCCCCTGATCGCGCGCGAGCTGCGCCGCCACCTCGAAGATCCGCCCGATCAGAACGCGATCCGCTTCGCTGATGTCCGCGACGCTCGCGATATGCTTGCGCGGAATGATCAAGATATGTACCGGCGCTCTCGGCGTGATGTCCTTGAAAGCGACGATGGAATCGTCTTGATACATGCGATTGGCGGGAACCTTGCCTTCGCCGATAGCGCAAAAAAGGCATTCACTCATGACTCGGTCCTTCACGGCCGGCGGGGGAGCCGGCTCGATCGCTCTCCGCTGCGCCGGGCAAACGCGCATAGATCTCGCCGCCGTCAATCTCGATCGGCAGGCTTTGCAGCGACAGGCCGACGCACGGCCCCCAGATGCACTCGCCCGAAGGCGGCTCGAACACCGCTCCGTGGGTGGCGCACATGATATAACGGCTGTCAGAGCTGAAGAATTGATTATTGACCCAGTCAAGAGTGATGCCCGTGTGCGGGCAACGGTTGACGTAGGCGTAATGCTTGCCGTGATAATTCACCAGCAGCGCCTCGAACTCGCGACCGCCGCGGCGCATGGTGAATTTCTTGCTGTTGCCGTGGGCCAGCTCGCCCACCGAGCCGACCCATTTGGCCGAAGCCGTTTTTTTTTCCGCCATGATCGCCTTCTTATCCTATTCAGCCATCGGCCTCAAATCACCGGCCGGACAGCCGACCAAGACATCGCCTCGATCCACCGTTACGGGCAGACGATAAAGAGACTCCCCTTTGCACGGCCCGGCGATGCATTCTCCCGTGGAAAACTCATAAAGAGCGCCGTGCGTATAACACTGCAAGAACCGCCCATCGTCGCTGAGAAACTCGTTGCGGACGAAATCGAGCGGGGTGGGCATGTGGCGGCAGCGGTTCACATAAGCATGATAATGCCCTTGATCGTTCACAAGGAACGCATCGAGCCGGTACTTTTGGCAGATCAGCCAGAATTTTTTGACAGCGCCGGGCTGAAGCTCGCCGGCGCGCGCCACCACCCGCCCGCCCATGCGGCTCTCCGCCAGCATGCGTTGTCGGTCGCGCCGGAAAATCCACCGATGGATCGCCAAACCGATCAGGTAAAGCGCGAGAAAGGCGAGCGAAAGATAGATCGTGACCGCCATGTTTCGGACCGTTGCGATCAAGCAGAGCCTTTGTCGATTTCAGATCGGATGCGCTTGACCTCGGCGGCGGTTTGCCGCCCCGCTATCCCCATGACGTTCATCAACTCGGTGGTCATTTCCGCGGTCACTTGATCCTGAATGCTGCCCTTGCCATCAGGATCGGCTTGGAGAAACTTCACGAGCTTTTCTTTCGCCACACCGGTGCGTTCCAACCCGTCTAGAAATTCGCCGAACGTCACCTTGCCGCGCAACTGTTTGACGCAGGCGAGTAGCTTCTTGCAATCGGCGCAGATTCGGCCGAACAAGCCGGCGCGATCCGCGCAGTAAACGCATTGGCGCATGAAGGCTATTCCCGCCTCTCCCTCCGTTGATTATTTCCGTGCCGCTGCCGCCGCCCACAATCGCTGCAAATCGCCGGTTAACCCGGGGTTTGCCGCGACCACCCCCTTGTGCTTGGCCGGGTGCCGATTAAAGTTGAGCGCGTGGCCGTCGCCGTCGACGACCTTGCCGCCGGCCTCTTCGACCATCAGGACGCCGGCGCAAATGTCCCACTCGTGAATGGTGCGAAAAGTCAGCGTGCCGTCGCCGTCTCCGCCCGCCACCTTGGCGAGTCGATAGGCGATGCTGCCGACCGGCCGGATCGCGCAGCGCTCAACGAAGACCTGAAAGCGCCGCTTCGGTTCGGAGCGGCTCACGAGCAGATCCGCGCCGTCGATGGCGGCGCGCTGGGTTACATGGATTCGCGCGCCATTCAAGAACGCCCCCTGTCCGCGCGCAGCCTTGTAAAAGCGCTGCTTGGCCGGATTGAAAACCACCGCGACCGTGGGCCGACCATCGATGACCAGGGCGATTGAAATCGCGAACTGGGGCACCCCCTCGATGAATTCTTTGGTGCCGTCGATCGGATCGACCACCCAGACGCGGGACAACGCCAGTCGCTCCGAGTTATCGCTGTCTTCTTCAGATAGCCATCCATCGCTCGGAAATCCCTGTTGAATGCACTCGCGAATGATCCGGTTGGCTTCAAGATCAGCGCTCGTCACCGGATTGTTCTTGCCTTTCTCGCGCACGTCGAACTTGCCGCGAAACAGACTCAGGACGGCAGCGCCGGCCGCGTTAGCCGCCCGTTCCGCCACCGCCAGTTCCGTTTCCAATACAAAACCGTTCGTCACGTTCGGCTCAATTCCTGTGCGCGTAGAAGGCCTCCTGGTCGATCGCCGAAAGGCGATACGCCGAGCCATCGACTTGCAGCTACAATGACAAGGGGTCCAGACCCTCGACGATCCGGGCGCCGGCTTCGAGCATTTCATGCAGCGCGCGCGCCGAATCCCCTTCTTTGACTTCAACGCCGCGCACGGCATCTTTGAGAAGCACCACGTCGAAGCCTAATTTTCGGCCGTCGAGAACCGTATGCTTCACGCAGTAATCCGTGGCCAGACCGCCGACATAAATCTTCTTTGCGCCGGTCTGCTTGAGCCGGTCTGCAAGCTTGAGTCCCGCGGCATCGACCGCATCGAATCCCGAGTAGCTGTCCGAATCAGGCGCCATGCCCTTGGAGACGACGGTGGTGTCGTCGCGAAGCTTGAGAGCCCGATGAAACTCGGCGCCGTAGCTTCCCTGAACGCAATGGGCCGGCCATGATCCGCCAAAAGCCTTGAAGTGCGTCGTCTTTTCGGGATGCCAGTCGCGAGTGGCGAAAATCGGCAGACCCGCGCCGGCGAAACGTTCGATATAGCGGTTGAGCGGCGCGATGACGCCGTCACCGTTGGGGACCGCCAGCGCGCCGCCCGGACAGAAATCGTTTTGCACGTCAACGATGACGAGCGCAGCGTCTTTGTCCATCGATTTTGATTATAAAGGATGCTACCGTCCTTGCAATCCGAGATCTGGCCATGAACTCCGCAAGCGTTAAAGCCGTCTATTTCGACGCCGCCGGCACTTTGATCCGACCTTCACGGCGGGTTGGCGAGAGCTACGCCGCGATAGCGGGGAAGTACGGCAAGCGATTGACGCCGGACGAACTCTCTGAGCGTTTTCGCCTCTGTTTTGACGGCGCGCCGCGCCTGGCTTTCCCTAATGCGGCCAGCGGCGACATCCACCGCCTCGAACGCGATTGGTGGAGAACTCTAGTGCGGCGAGTGTTCGAGCCCTTTGGCCGGTTTGACAGTTTCGAGGATTTTTTTACCGAGCTGTTCGACTACTTCGCTCAGCCGGCCGCTTGGACATTGTTTCCGGAAGTACTCGATACCTTGACCGGCCTCCAGCAGCGCGGACTCAAACTCGCGGTCATATCGAACTTCGATTCGCGCTTGCTCACTCTTCTCGATGGGCTCGGCATCGGTTTATTCTTAAGCGACGTTTTCGTTTCGAGCCGGGTCGGTTATGCGAAACCCGATCGGCGCATCTTTGAGCTCGCGCTCGGCCGCCTTGGCTTGCAGGCCCGAGAGGCGATTCACGTCGGCGACCATGAAGCCAACGACTTCGAGGGCGCCCGCAACGCCGGGCTCACCGCTCTGCTCATCGACCGGCGCGCGACCGGCGCAGCATCTGCGGATCGTTTGATGAGCTTGCGACAGATCCTCGCTCGCTTGGACACGTGACTTCGCGCTGCCCTTAAAATTTCGCTGATTACTAAGATGGGAGCACATCATGACAGACTCTCAGTGGCAGAAAACGGCATCCGACGGCAGCCCGATGCGCCTCCATGTGAGCGCGCCCGATGGCGCCGGCCCGTTCGCTGCGGCAGTCGTTATCCAACATCAAAGCGGCATTGACGAGTTCATTCAGAGCGTCACCCGCCGATTGGCCGATGCCGGGCTTGTCGCCGCCGCGCCCGACCTGTATCACCGCGACGGGCCCGATTGTACCGAAGACATGCGTACGCGCAGCGCCCGCTTGAGCGATCGCCGCGTCATTGCCGACGTTGAGGCCGCTGTCGATTATCTCAAGCGCCACGGCAAAGTGGATCCGGACCGAATCGGCATCATCGGCTTCTGCATGGGCGGACGGATCGTCTATCTGTCCGCTGCAGCCAATCCCGTTTTCAAGGCTGCCGTTGCCTTCTATCCCGGCAATACCGGGCGTGCTTGGGGACGTGACATCCCCTCCCCGCTGGAGCGCACCGCCGAAATCCACTGTCCCTTGCAGGGCCACTTCGGCAACGACGATAAGAACCCCTCGCCGCAGGATCGCTCAAAGCTCGAAGCGGAGCTGACCCAACACGGCAAATTCCATGAGTTTTACACTTACCTTGATGCCGGCCATGCTTTCATGGACCATACCAAGGAGAGCTATCGCGCCGCCGCCGCCGAGCTCGCTTGGCCGCGCGCGCTGGAGTTTCTACGGCGCCATCTGCCGGCTTAAGAGCCTGTTCGGCAAAGTTTTCTCCGTGCTTGGCGCAAAATCACCGTACAAAACCAAGGCACTCCCGTGACCGCTATATTAGGCATGCAATTTCACCGCAAGTATCGTACAATAGGGCGGTCGCTGGTTATGAATTCGAGCGCAATGGCAAAAGCGAATCTTTCCAAGCCAAGAGACCCCGTTAAGGCCGCGGTGTTGGACGAACGCCAGCGCATCTCGCGCGAGCTTCACGACCGAGTGCTGCAATTGTTGTCGACGGCGCGCCTGCGCGTCGAGCGTTGCGCCGGTCAACTCTCCGACGGTTCGGACGAGCTCAAGGCGGAGTTGCAGAGCGTCGAAGCCAATCTGGACCGCGCCGTCACTGAGATACGGAACTTGCTCTCGGAAAATCAGCTCGACGAGCAGCTCCAGGCCGGCTCGCTTGAGCGGCGCCTGCGCGACGAACTGGAAATCTTTAGCGCTCGCGCCGGCTTCAAAGTCGATTTCCAGTGCGCCATCGGCGCGCATAACTTACCCATGCCGATCGAACGCGAGCTCTATTTCACCCTGCGCGAAGGAGTCCTCAACGCCATTCGCCACTCGCGCGCGACCGAAATGCGTCTCGCGCTGACTCAGGGGCGCAACGCCTGCGAGGCCCGGCTGAGCGACAACGGCGTCGGCTTCGTCGTGAGCGCCGCCGAGAGCAGCAGCCACTACGGTTTGAAAGGGATGCGCGAGCGCATCAGAAAAATTGGCGGCGAGCTCACCATTCAATCGGCGCCCGGCAAAGGCACCGATATTCACATCAGCGTGCCGCTGAGTTAAGCGGACGGTTTGTTCAGCAGAGCGTGCGGACGCGGCTATTCGCCGGCGAGCCTGGCTAGACTTTCACCGGCGATTCGGAACACCGTCCATTCGCTCATCGGCACAGCCCCTAGCTTGCGATAAAAGTTGATCGCCGGCTCGTTCCAATCGAGCACCGACCACTCGAGCCGGCCGCAATGCCGTTCTTTGGCGAGCTTGGCCACATGGCGCAGCAGCGCGCCGCCGAAGCCGCGCCGGCGAAAAGCTTCGTCGACGAACAGGTCTTCTATGTAAACTCCCGGCCGGCCGAGAAAGGTCGAATAATTGTGGAAAAACAAGACAAATCCCACCGGCGCCCGTTTGTAGTAAGCGAGCGCCACTTCCGCCGTGCGGCGGCGGCCGAAGAGCGTATCGCGCAGTCCGGCTTCGCTGGCAACGACCTCGTGGGACAGCCGTTCATAGTCGGCAAGCTTTCGAATGAAAGAAAGGATCACGGGCACGTCGTTCTTAGTGGCGGCGCGTATTTGAAAACTCTCGCGGTCCGTCGGAGAACTCATGGTCAATCTCGAACAACGTCACTCCATGTCCGGCCCTTGCGTCTTTGCGTCTCTGCCGGAGATCTTCCGATCCGGTCTCTTTGCGGCCTCCCGGAGCGCGCGCCAAACCCGCTCCGGCGTGAGCGGCAAATCTCTGATGCGCACGCCCGTGGCGCGCTCGATCGCATTACATACCGACGGGGCCACCGAAAGAATGCCCCCCTCAGCCATGCCGCGAACGCCAAACGGCCCGGGCCCGTCGCCGTTTTCTACCAGCACCGTGTGAAACTCTTGCGGCACATCCGCGAAAGTCGGCACCCGGTAATCGATCAGATTAGGATTCAGCAGCTGGCCATCGTCGTAAATCAGCTGCTCGAAAAAGGTGTGGCCGATGCCTTGCATCGCCGCGCCTTCTTCCTGCGCGATGCAGTGCTCGGGATGAATCGCTTTGCCGACGTCGGCTACGGAAACAAACTTTCTAAGCTTCACCTCGCCGGTGTCGGCATCGATATCGACTTCGGCGGCGCCCATGCCCACTTCCCAAAAAACCGGCAATTGGTTGCGCGTAATCTCCGGCCCGGCCTCCCCGCGGCCGATCATTTCGCCTCCGGAGCCCTTACCGAAGCGCCGCTCGAACGCTTCCCTAAAAGTCAAACGAGACTCACCGCAGAAAAGCGCGCCTTCCGCCACCCGAATCTGCTTCGGTTTGACGCCCATGGTTTGGGCGCCGATCTGAATGAACTGCTGCTTTAAATCGCGCGCCGCTTTTTGCACCGCGGTTCCCATCAGCGTTGTCGAACGGCTGGAGCCGGTGGAACTGTCGTAGGGGGTTGCCTTAGTATCCGCGCCGGAAATCCGAAACTGCTCGAGCGGCAAGGTCAATTCCTCCGCGGCGATTTGAGTCAATGTCGTACGTACTCCCTGCCCCATCTCGGTGCTCCCGGCGGCGATATTGGCGATGCCGTCAGCCTGCATGCGAATCATCGCCACCGAAACCGGAGTTGCGCCGGCGTTGGTCACGGCGCAGGCCATGCCGGCCGCCGCACCCTTGCTCTTGAGCGATTTTTTCCAGTGGCTCTCCCGCACCAAAGTCTTCAAACTCGCCGCCAGGTTGGCGTCCATACCCTTCAAACCCGGTCGCAGCTCCTGTCCCTTCTTGAGAAGATTCTTTGCCCGCAGCTCCGCCGGATCCATGCCGAGCCTTGCCGCCAGCATCTCGATCTGCGACTCGCCGGCGTAAATCACCTGCGGCGCGCCGATGGCGCGATAAGATCCCGCCGATCCGGTCGTGGTGTAAACTTGGTAGGCATCGGTTCGGATATGGGGAAACCAGTACGGGCCGAGCACGCGCGTTGCCGCGCGCGCGGTCACTTGCGGCCCATTGTCGTCGTAGCCTCCGGTATCGAGATAAATCTCCGCTTCGCGCGCCATCAGAGTGCCGTCGCTCTTGACGCCGGTCTTGATGCGCACCCTGGCGCCGTGGCGCCGGACCGTCACCATTGAATCGCCGACCGAGTTGCAAATTCGCACCGGCCGTTTCGCCTTGCGCGCGAGCGCCACAACGAGCGGCTCGAATTTGGTGTAGGATTTGCTGCCGTATCCGCCGCCCAGGTAATGGATGATCATGCGCACCCGCGCCGCCGGCACCTTGAAGATTCGGGCGATGTCGCCGCGCACTTGAAACGGATGCTGCGCCGATGACCAGACGGTGATTTCGTCGTCGCCGTAATGGGCGATCACTGAATGCGGCTCCATCGCGTAGTGATAGACCATCGGAAACGAGAAATGATCTTCGGCGATCACGTCGGATTGCGCAAAGCCGTCTTCGACGTTGCCGCGAGTCACCTTCTCGTGCGTGCCGATGTTACCGGCTTTGTCATCATGAACCAGCGGCGCGCCGGGCCGGGTTGCCGACTCGATGCCGACGACCGCCGGCAATGCCTCATAGACCACCTGAATCAGGGCGAGCGCTTCTTCCGCCGCGGCTGGATCTTCCGCCGCCACCGCAGCCACGGGCTCGCCCGCGTAGCGCACTTTGTTCATGGCGATCACCGGCCGGCCGTTGTAAATCGGGTTCAAATCGCGGATATCGGCGGCGGTCAGGACCGCAAGGACGCCGGGCAGCGCCTCCGCCCGCGAGGCGTCGATCGAACGGATACGGGCGTGAGCGAACGGACTACGCAGAATCTTGCCGGCAACCATTCCGGGCACGGTGATATCGCCGACAAACTTCGCGGCGCCGGTCACTTTGTCGACGCCGTCAACACGCCGGACGCTTTGGCCGACGTATTTAAGTTCGCTTTTCGCCATGAACTCTCCGCTTCAAAACAATGATGGCCGATAACTAACAAAGCTGTTTCACCAGTTCAAGAAAGAGAAGGCGGGAAAATTTTCCCGCAAGACACAACGACGCGAGGTTCAAAATTCATTATTCGTCTCGGCGCCTTTGGCGCGTTTGCGGGAGATCTTGCGATCATTGGGAATCGCCGCGCAGTTCAGCTATAACGTCGGCCATGCGCTTTCCCTCGACGCTCGTCCGCGGCACGTTGATCCAACGTTACAAGCGTTTTCTCGCCGACGTCCGTCTGGCCACGGGCGAAATCGTGACCGCGCACTGCACCAACACCGGCAGCATGATGGGCTGCAACGCCCCGGGCAGCCCCGTTTATCTTTCGCGCAGCGATCGGCTCCATCGCAAACTGATCTATACCTGGGAACTGGTTCAGGTGCGACGCACCTGGATCGGTATCAACACCTTTCATCCCAATCGACTGGTGATCGAAGCGCTTCAACGCGGAGTGATCGGCGAATTGCGCGGCTATTCGACCGTGCGCCGCGAGGTTAAAGTCGGCGCCCATACCCGCCTGGACCTTTGCCTGGAGGGCGACCGCGGCGCCTGTTATATCGAAGTGAAAAACGTCACACTGGCTGCTAACCGCGTCGCCGCTTTTCCCGATGCGGTCAGTGAACGCGGCACCCGCCATTTAAGAGAGCTCATCAGGCTAAAGCGGCGCGGTCACCGCGCGGTCATTGTTTTCGTCGTTCAGCGCGGCGACTGTCGCTTCTTCCGTCCCGCCGATGAAATCGATGAAGTGTACGGCCGCTGGTTGCGCCGCGCCACCCGTGCCGGCGTCGAAGCGCTCCCTTACGGGGCCAAGGTCACACCCGAAGAAATCGTTTTGACTGAGCGCCTGCCGCTGAGGCTGTAAGTCGCGCCGGCCTCGAGAATGTTGCGAACGGCGCACCGTACGTGCTAAGAGGCAGCAAATAGATCGCGTATACCGCTGACGGACGGAGGAGTTATGCTTAGCGCAAAAGACATCAAAGGCGCGTTGGCGATCATGCCGACGCCGGCCAAAGAGGGCGCCGAACGGCTCGATGCGATCGACACCGTCGATCTCGACGAAACCGCGCGCCTCGCCGACCGTCTCGTGTGCGACGGCGCCAACGGCATCATGGCGCTCGGCACCATGGGTGAATGCGCGACGACAGCCCAAGCCGATTACGAGGCTTTCGTCGATTGCCTACTCCAGAGCGTACGCGGCCGGATCCCGACGTTCGTCGGCACCACCGCGCTCAGCGGCCACGAGATCGCCCGGCGTATCCGATTCGTTAAAGAGCGCGGCGCCACCGGCACGCTTCTGGGTATTCCCATGTGGCAACCGGCCAACCTCGCCATGGCCGTCAAGTTCTACGCCGACGTGGCCGAGACTTTCCCCGACTTTCCGATTATGGTTTATGCCAACCCGCGCGCCTTTCGCTTCGACTTTGGCGTCGATTTCTGGGGCCAAGTCGCTGAAAGAGCGCCCACCGTCATGGCCGCGAAATTCTCCAGCAAGGCGATCTTGAAAGAGTCGGTTGCCGCCAGCAAGGGCAAGGTCAATTTCGTGCCGCCGGTCGGTCTCGCCTATGAGTTTGCGCAGATCTCGCCGCAGAGCCAGACCACTTGCTGGATTCCGTCCGTCGGTCCGCAAGTCGCGATCGCGCTGATGAAGGCGCTCGCCGACGGCAACGCCGAGCAGGCCAAGTCGGTTGCGGCCGACATCGCTTGGGCCAACGAGCCGCACCATGCGATCACCGGCTCACAAGAGATATTCGCGTCCTACAATATCCAGCTGGAAAAAGTCCTGATGTCGGCCTCGGGCTACTGCAAGACCGGACCGATCCGCCCGCCCTACAATTACATGCCGGACGACTACCGCAAAGCGGCCACCGAAGGCGGTCAGCGCTACGCCAAGCTGCGGGAAAAATATTCTCAGTTGATGCGCTAAGCGCACCCACCAAGTTTATTTAACGCTTTTTCGAAAACCGCCGATGACGGCTCGTTTGGGGCTGTCCCAAAAGCATTGGACGTTTTCGTAGCCGATCTCCTTTAGCCATTTCAACTGATCTTCGAGCGACGGCCGCATGCGGTCGAAGTTCAAAAAACAGCCGCCGGGTTTCAGCAGCGTAAGCGCTTCGGAGTAGATCGACTGGATAATATCGTAGCCGCGCACGTTGTGGATGGCGATTGATGACACCACAGCTTCGAAGGTCCCGCCGATTTTTCCGCTCCAGCCCCGGTGGCTAAAATCCGCTTGAACATGACGCACTCGATCGCCGAAATCGGCCAAGCGAGTCTGCCCGAGCTTGATCATCTCATCCGAGCCGTCGTGGCATACTGCCTTGGCGCGGCTAAAGTGTTCGAGAAGGACTTTACAGAGCGCGCCCGGCCCCGAACCCAGATCGAGGATCGTGATGGGCGCATCCTTCGGATAGGGGATCGCCTCCGTCAATAAACGGAACGGCTCGGCGCGCTCCGCTTCTTTGGGATCCTGCCCCTCGGCCCATCGCTTGGCATAGTCCGCCGAAGACCAATCATGGTGTTCCCACAAATCTGCAATTTTAGCCATGGCGCCAGAAATAGCTGAAACGCCGCCGGCGGTCAACGGTGGGAGTGCGACAGTTTGACTTTCCCCAAATGCTGCCGCAGAAAATTTCTCGCTTGCGCTCGAAATGACAGCGAATCAAGAACCGTCGTCTCGAGCAAGCGGGAGATCCTTGTCTGCCCCGAGGTCCTTGCAAAGCCATCGAATCATCGGCTAACAATCCTCGGAGACACAAATCGCGGGAGGAGTTATGAAACTCAAAGACCAAGCAGCCCTGATCATTGGCGCGGGTCGCGGCATCGGTGCGGCGATCGCGCACACCTTTGCTCGAGAAGGCGCGAAGGTCGCGCTGGTCGATTTGCCCGGAATGAAAACAGAACTCGAGGGCGTCGCTCAAACGATCGGCGGAGCGCTAACGATCAGCGCCGATTGCAGCGACGATCGACAGGTCAACCAGGCGGTCGACGAAACAATGCGCCGATTCGGCAAAATCGATATCCTGATCAACAGCGCCGGTTTCCGCGGCCCGTTGGTGCCGGTGACCGAGATTAGCGAAAAAGAATTCGACGATGTGATTTTGTACAATTTGAAGCTGGTTTTCCTTTGTTGTCGCGCGGTGCTCAAGCCAATGGTGCGGCAAAAAAGCGGCGCCATCGTCAGCATCTCGGGGACGGCCGGGCGCGAAGGCATGGCGATGCGCGGCTCGCTTTGCGCCGCCAAGTGGGGCGTCATTGGCTTGACGCAAACCATTGCCAAAGAATATGGACCGCACGGCATCCGGGCCAACGTTATCTGCCCCGGCGGCATGGACGAGCCCGATCTGCGCGAAATGTATGCTCAGCGGGCTAAAAACCTGGGCCTGACCGTCGAAGCGCACGAAGCGCAAATCCTCGCCCTCACGCCGCTAAGAAAATATGCCAAACACGAGGAAGTCGCCAACGCCGCGCTGTTCCTGGCATCGAGCGACTCTTCGCACACCACCGGCGAATCGCTCAACGTATCGGGCGGCCGGCTGATGAGCTAGCGAGGCGATGACGAGAACGAGTAAACGCCGCTGATCTCGCGGTAGCATCGAGAGATGCCGCCGTTCGTCGCCAATCACGTCGCCGTCGGGCTCAGTACGCGCGCCCCACCCAGTGTCATTGCACCGACCTTTTCTTCACGGATCAAGAGAACACCCGAGGCCAACAAAATCACGCTCATCACCAGGAGAAAGCCGTCGTAGCTGCCGGTGCGGTCGAACATCAGACTGGCGATCATCGGCCCGCCGGCCGAGCCGACCTGGTGCACGATGAAGCTCATGCCGAGAATCACGCCGGCCATTCTCGGTCCCACCAATTCGTAAAACAGCACATTGCCTACCGCCACGGTGCCGAAGGTCGGACCGATAGCGAGAGCGACCACGACGCCGTAGAGCCATTCGCTGCTGAAATCGAGCGCAAGCAGCAAGGTGCCCGCGCCGCGCGTGAGATAGCTCAGGCCAAGCACGCGCGCGCGGCCATAGCGGTCGGATAACCAACCGAAGAGCAATGCCGACAGCACCGCCGCGCCGCCGAAGACGCTCACCGCCTTGGCTCCGGTCGCGGCGTCGAATCCCTTGCTCATCGTCAGCGCGACCAAATGCGCAATTTGAAAAAATGCCACGCCGCATGAAAAGCGCACGGCAAACAAGACGAGCATCGAGCGATCCCGCAGATAGGGCAAGCACGCGCGCCAGCGAACGCGCTTGCCCCGGCTCTGCCAGCCGGCCGGGTCGCGCGCGCCTAACCACGCCAGCGGCAGGGCGACCAAGAACAAGAGGGCTGCCGCAGCGAACGCTGCCGTCCGCCAGCCGTACGTACGAATCAGGAAATAAAGCACCGGCGCGAATAATAGCGGGCTCAACGGCGATGCCACCTGGACCACGCTGACCGCCAGGCCGCGATTTGCGGTGCTAAAGTGCTTTGATGCGATCAACGACAGAATGACCTGGCTGCACGCGCCCATCGCCAAGCCGACGATCAACCCGTATGTCAGCGCCAAATGCCAAAGATCGCCGGACCACCCCATGCCGATGTAGCCGGTCCCCATCAGCACTATACCGCCGATCACTACCGACCGCGGCCCCCAATCGTCGGCCAGTTTGCCGAAAAGGATCGCTCCGGCGCCCCAACCCAACATAGCAACCATGTAAGGCAGCGTCGCCAGCGAGCGGGATACCGCGAACTCCTGCTCGATCGGCGGCAGGAACAGACTAAACGTGTTCATGCTGATCGAAGTAATCGTGCCAACGGCGGTGCAAAGCAGCAAAATAGTCGTTCGTGAGAAATGCATGACCTACTTCACTTCAGCGCAACAAACTCGGCAGTCGCGCTCTGATAATCTCTTCCGCTTCAGTGATCATCTCGTCAATGACTTCTCTCACGCTTTTGACCGCATCGATCAGGCCGGCGTCCTGACCGAACGAGAGAGACGCGTTGTCGATATCGCCGGCGGCGCGCGCCGCGGCCAATTGCTTGCCGATCGTCGCGGCATTTTGCCGGACCGCCCATTCACGTCCGGCAAAGCGTTCGATAAATTTATTGCGCCGGGCGCGCGACATTGCGCCGGGCCATACGCGTTGGCTCGCTAGGTCGGGAATCTCGGTGAGCACAGTGTCGTGGCCGTCGCTGCTTACGATCGCTTGCTTGAAATTTGGGTGAATCGGCGCTTCCGGTGTCGCCATAAAGCGCGTGCCCAACAACACGCCTTCGGCCCCGAGCGCCAGTGCCGCCGCCAAGCCCGAGCCGGTGGCAATTCCCCCGGCGCACAATACCGGCAACGGCGCCACAGCTTTGACCATCATCGGCAACAGCGGCAATGACGCCATCCAGCCGACATGGCCTCCAGCTTCTGTGCCTTGCGCGACCAATACATCGGCGCCGGCTTCGGCGGCGCGAAGCGCTTCGGGCACCTCGCCCGCCATGTGCATGACCTTGCACCCTGCGTCATGCGCGCGCTCAAAGTAATCGCGCAAGTTTTGTTCTTTGCGCGCCCAGGCAAATGCCGTGACATGGGGGCGTGCGCGGAGCGTGATGGCAAACATCTCTTCTTGAATTTCAAACAACAGATGATTGACCCCGAAGGGTTTGTGCGTACGCTCGCGAATCGCGCCGATCTCGGCCCCGAGCGTTGCCGCAGTGAACGCCGAGGTGCCCAGCGTGCCGAATCCCCCGGCATTGGAGACCGCCGCAACCAGCGGCGCTGTCGTAGCCGTACCCATGCCGCCCAACACAATAGGATGAACAATACCGAGCAAGTCGCAAATACGGGTATGAATCATAGCCCTCCTTGGAAATGTGCGTGTATCGGGCTCATGGCATCGGTGACAGGCCGATGCCTGCGCAGCCGCCGCGTTGAAAAAAGTTTAGCTCTCACAGATAACCGCGCTCACGCCAGAATCGTTCCGCGGCGGGGTGAAGCGGGACGACCAGCGGTCCGTCTTCGGTGTCACGGCACATGCGATCGAGAGGCAACGGCCCGGGTTCCTGCCAACCGATGCGCTCCTTGCGCGCCTCCAGCGCGGCGCAGATCGCGGTGATAACCGCATCAGTCACATCCGCATGGGTGTAAACGGCAAAACCGCTAAAGTCCAAAGTCAGTAAGTCGGCCGGCAACTTGGGATAACGCGATTGGGGCATCATGCCGCGGCGCAAACCGAGTGCTTCCAGTTTACGCACCGTCCGCTCATCGAGCGGCAGGATTCGCATGCCATCATCCATCGCTTGATTAGCCCAGCCGCGCACCGCCTCGTCGATAATCATGTCTACTTCGCCGCGTCGAACCGCGCCGAGCCGGTTGTCCCTGATCGGCAAGCCGTCGTCGTAGCGCACCGCGCCGCCCCATGAAACCACATCGTCGAGAGAAAAACCCACCGCCGCCAGCACCTCTTTCACCACCGGATGAAGCGCGTGATCGCGCTGGCCGCGCAGGGAGATGCGCAGCGGCACGCGCCGTTCGCTGATTTCCCGGAGCGATCGGAGTCCGGTTCGTTCGGTCACGGCGAAAGCGAGTTGGTCCGGCGACGGAATGACCGTAATCGCGCGCAGCGGGATCGCCGACTTGAAAGGACCGGTGCCGCGCGCCGCGAGCGCGAGAAACATCGCCGGATTGCTGATCGCCAGCTGCATCTCGCCGCGGGCGACCAGATCGATTGCCGCCGGTCCGTCGCTTGCGATCATGTTTACCGGCCAACCCTCGCCACCTTGAACCCTGAGGCTCACCCGCGCCTGGCGCTGCGGCCATTCGGCCTGATCGACCATTTCGGAGGCCACTTCGAGTACGAGCCGGGAGCGGATAGTGTCCCTGCCCACCGTTCGACCGCTAGTTTGCTCCTCGGAAATCGCTGCCATATGTTCGCCTTATCGCCCTTAGCTCAATGTAAGAATCCCCCGGCCTAAAATGCGTCCGTGTTCGAGATCGTCCACCGCTTGGTTGATTTGGTCGAGGCGATATCGCGCCGTGACCAGCTCGTCGAGCTGCAATTTTCCCTCTCGTACCCAGCGGAAAAATATCGGGAAATCCCGGTCAGGCTTGCAGTCGCCGCCGCTCGTCCGGGTGAAGGAACGATTGCCGGCGAAAAGACTCGTGTCGAGAACGGCTTTAGCATCCGGCGGCGTGATGCCGATCAGAAGCGCCGTGCCGCCCTTATTCAGACCCGAGAAACCCGGCCGGACGGCGCGCAGAATTTGCTCTTGAGTCGATGGCAGACCGATCGCGTCCAGCGCGAAGTCCACGCCGCCCGCCGTGAGTTCTTTAATCGCTTGAACCGGGTCGCTGCTTTCGGCGTTGATGCCGTGCGTCGCGCCGAAGCGGCGGGCAAAATCGAGTTTGCTCTCATTCACGTCGACGGCAATAACCGGATGGGCATCGACGATGGCCGCCGCCGAGATCGCGCACAGACCGATGCCGCCGGCGCCGAACACCGCAACCGACTGTCCTGGCCTGACTTGCAACGTATTGACGATCGCGCCCGCGCCGGTCATCACCGCGCAGCCGATGATCGAGGTCACGTCGGTAGCCATGTCCTTCGGCAGCGGGACCACCACCCGTTCTTGGGCAACCGCGTACTCGGCCCAGGTCGCCGCCGAATGCATGACTTCCCTGCCCTTCCACCTGGCCAGATATTGCGCGCGCTCGTTTAGCGCATGCATGACCATGGGCTGATAGGTGGTCGCGTTGTCGCGGTCGACCCAGGTGGTGATGACGTGATCGCCTTCATGAACATGTTTGACCTCGCGCCCTTTCGCGACCACCACGCCGGTGGACTCGTGGCCGAGCAGCGCCGGCAGCCGATGGCCCGGCCGCGCCGGCCGCTGCATCGTGTGCAGCTGCGAGTGGCAGATGCCGCTCGCAAACAACTTGACCAGCACCTGATCCGGCCCCGGATCGGCAAACTCGACTTCATCGACAATCAACGGCTGGCGCGGCTCGACATAGATCGCCGCTCGTCCTTTGGTGCTCATCGAAGCCCCCACCGGCAAGAGTCAGGACGGACCGCTGAGCAAGCTGTTCGCCCCGGCCGCCACTGGATCTTTCGATGAATTATCGAATGCGCAGGAATTTGTCCAGGCGGGGGCTAAAAAGCGCACGTGAAATTCTCAGGATGAACGGTTTGAGATTCATCCGTTCATCCTGAGTGTCGAAGGAACTCCGCGAGGTCGCTGGAGCAGGTTGGTCGCGATGAGAGGTTGCAGTACCGGCGCTTACGGCGGCGGCAATTTCAGCAGCGTATCAAAACTCAATGGCGCGCTGTCGTCTCGATCCTTCCGAAACAACCCCTCGATGCGTTGATAGCAGCGCTTCCATGGCGACTGCTGGCTGACGGCGCGCCAAGCTTCAATATCGTTGCGCGCGCGCTCAACTTTGATCGCCTTGAGCTCCGCCGCGAGACGCTCATAATCGTTTTTCAGCAATTCTTTTTGAACCTTCGCTTGTTCAAGCTCCTCCTTGAGAGCCTGATTCTGCAATTCAAGCCGTTCCGACGCCAAGCGACGGTCTAACAAGTCCGCCTCCAATTCGGCGCCTTGACGCTGCATCTCGTAGAGATGTTGAACCAGACTTTCGCGCAGCGTTTGCGTCTCGTCTTGCTTCGCCCGTAAGGCCGCTTCGCGCTCATCGAGCCTGGAGCGCAGCAGCGCGATCTCGGCCGACAATTCATTGATCTTTTGGAAAGCGAACCGCTGCCGGCGCCCTTTCCGTGTCAGTGGAGCTTCTTGTGTCATCATCATCGCCATCGCAGTAAGTCTGGTAACTTCTTAGTGCAAACTCGCTGCCAAGTTTGAAGCCAACGAATCCCGCGCAATTACAGCCAACAAAGGGAATTTGCGGAAGCTCGGCCGCACGACGCTCAAACCGCCGATGACATTGCGTTCACAGCGTGTCGCCAGCTCTGGCATATCGCGGCCAAAGCGACGTTCGTGACCCGAAGAGTCCGCCCGAATTCAAAAAATATGGCGAGTTCATAAGTAAGTGGACCCTTCGAGCGACGCAGCTAACGGTACGTACGGGTCGCGGCTTGCGTGGCGCTTCCATCGCCCGTGCAATTCATCTAAGGTACTTAGAGCGAACGAAGCAAATGAATGACCGGTAGAGTGGCCTTGCTCTGAGGGGTATGATTCCTTACCGAGACGAAAACGAAACCCAGCGCGCCTCAATCGTTACGGCCGCCATTATCGGCGTCAACATTATAAGCTGGATCGTCGTGCAGGGGGCGGGGGCCGATCTTCCTCTGGCGAAGTCGGTATGCAATCTCGGTCTGATCCCGGGCGAGTTGACCGGGCTGCTTCCAGTCGGCAGCCGTTTTCCCATGGGCCCCGGAGTGGTCTGCCTGACGGACCCCGGCCGTCAGGCGAGTCATCTCCTGACTTCGATGTTCCTGCATGGTTCCTGGATGCACCTCCTCGGCAACATGTGGTTTCTCTGGCTCTTCGGCAACAACGTCGAGGACTCCATGGGACGGCTGCGCTTTTTAGCTTTCTATCTGATTACCGGTCTCGCCGCGGCGTTTGGCCAGATCATAACCGATCCCGACTCAATCATCCCGATGGTCGGCGCCTCAGGAGCGATCAGCGGAGTCATGGGCGCCTACCTGATCCTTTATCCCCGCGTTCGGGTTTTTGTCCTTGTGCCCATTTTCGTCTTTTTTACTTCCGTGGCGTTGCCGGCCTGGATAATGCTTGGCTACTGGTTCTTCATTCAGCTAGCGAGCGGGCTGCTGACGTCCAGCGATATGGGGGGCGTGGCTTTCTGGGCCCATATAGGCGGCTTCATCGCTGGCGTGGTGCTGATTAAGCCCTTTGCGCGCGAGGAATACGTGCGCGCCCACCGCGCTCATCACTGGCGGCCGCAGCGGCTCATGCGAGAGTGGTAAGAACTAATGAAAATGGATCAGAGAAAAAAATGAAAGTCTGGTCCGAAAATGATCAATGATCCAGCGTCAAGTATTCATTCATTTTTTATAGATCTTCTCGATAAAGCCGCTCTTGTCCAATTCCCGGACGATGCTTTCGTCGACCATATCTTCGAAGCGGAGTTGAGCGCCGGGTTTGCGCGCCGTCGTTATCGCCTCGCGAATTTGCCCTTCCACGCCGGGGCGCGTAACCAGCGGGACCGTGTCGTAGAGCCGCGCGGTCGCGCTGTAGGCGGATTCGAGGTAATCTTCGTTGCTCGTGCGGGCGTATTTTGACATGATTTTTTTGCTCTCGTCCTTGCGCGTCTTGACGAAGTGCACCGCCTCGACATGCGCCATGATGACGCGTTTCACGGTTTCCCGGTTTCGTTGCAGATAGCTCCGGGTGGTCGCGGCGCAGATGTAGGGAAACTCGAAGCGTTGTTTGAAATCAGCGGTGCTGATGAGAATCCGAAACGGCATGCCCTTGGTCAAGTGAATGATGCCCGGCGGCGACGGGAAGCCGGCGATCCGTCCGGCGCGAAATGCCGCGGCGCGCTCCGATGAGCCGCCCACCTGCATGATCGGCACCTGCTTGTCCGGCTCCAGATTCAAATAGCGCAAGAGCACCCGCGCCGCCACGTCGGAAGCGCTGCCGAGCCGGCTGATGCCGATGCTCTTGCCTTTCAGCTCCTCAGGCGATTTGATCGCTTCGTTGACGACCAACTCGTAAGGCAGCGAATTCAAATAACACGCGACGATCGCCGTCTGCGCCCCCGCCAGAACTGCGCTGGCGATGGCGCCTCCTGAGACGTTGGCGATCTGCATGTCGCCGGCCAATAAACTCGTCAAGCTCGTGGTCGTGCTTGGAATAAAAAGCAGTTCGGAGTCCAAGCCGTATTTTTTGTACATTCCCAGCTCTTGCGCGATGAACCATACCGAGTTGCTCGTTTCCAACGCGCTGTGCGACAGCCGGACTTTTTCCTGCGCCCCTGCATCGCTCCAGAGAAAAGCAGCGATCAAGCAAAGGCGACCAACCCGCCACATTCGACGAACCGATCCCATGCCTACTCCGCGCCGGCGCGCATCCGAGCTCTTCACTGGCGGCAATTTTGCTATCAACTTAGCGCCTCGCGCCTCTGCGGGACAATCGAAGGCTAACGCCAAGCGCCATCCGAGGGAATAATGTTCTTGCCCATGCGCCGCTCCGGCGGCGCGGCGAGCCAGTTTCTGGTTCTTTCCGCGTAGTATTTGAAATGCCGCGAATCGCGGTGCGCCGCCAGCGCCGCCTCGTCCTTATAAACCTCGTAGTAATACAGGCGGCATGGATCGTCGCAATCCTGGCTCACGTCGAAGCGCAAGCAGCCCGGCTCGTCTGTTTCGGAATGCTCCGCATCATAACGCAAGACTTCGAGAAATTCCGCCGCATGTTCAGGCTTCACCTGAACGGCTACATGCAAGATAATCATCGTCCTTTCCTCAGCCGAAAAAGTTAAAGTCAAATCTTTCGGGGCGATCTCTGCGCCGTTTGCGGTTAGTTAAGCCTGCGGTCGAAACACCGCGAACACTTTGTCCGAGTTGGTGATCCACGACTCGAGAAACACGGATTGGTCCGGACGGCGCTTCAGTTCCGCCATCGCCCCGGCAAGACAAAACCAGTTGATCAATTCATGATGGCCGCGGTCCTCCGCTTCGGCCAAACTGGTGTTGCGCCAGAGTTCCCAGTCGCCCGAGCGCAGCGCTTCATAGTAGCGCCGATCCGACTCGACGTCCGGGTACATGCGGCCGTGCTTGGCGGTGAGAAAAGAATGCGACCAACTGGACGACGCGATCAAAGCGACGCGCCAGGGCGTATCCGTCAAGGCCCGCGCAGTCGCCGCGCCGATCTGAAAACAGCGCCAGGGCTGCGGTCCCGGAGGGTCCTCCCGCCCGGCGAATTTGGCTGCTTCCGAGGGCGTTGGCGGGATTCCCCGGCTGGCCGTGAGATAGCGCCCGTAAGCGTTGGTGGTAAACGGCACAATCGGATACGGAAAGCCGCGACGGTCCCAATCGAGATAGAGGACTGTATTGGTAAACGCGTGCCCCAGTGCCGCGTGCAAAGGCCTATAGGCGTACACGATATCGAAGCCGGCATTCAACAACCAGCCGGCCAGGTGTTTGCCGCCCTCGCGGTGGCCGCGGACGGAAAATTTTTTTTCTTTGGGCTCGTTCCACGAATTGGCGCCGCGCTGGCTGTGCAGCCAGGGCTGAAATTCGGCGCAATCGTACGCCAGTACCGAAAACGGCGGCACGCAGTCATCGCGAAAATTTTCGTACTGATCGTCACCCCAGACGACGCAAAAATCGGGATCGAATTCGTCGAGCGCGCGGCGCGCCATCCGAAAGCCATCGATCATCTCCTGGCGGTGTGCCTCGGAATGCGCCAAGCCGTCGTCGTTCCCCCATTGCCGGCGCATCGGCTCCGGCCAGTTGTCGAGCGAGCGCAGGCGCTCGGGCAGCGCCGGGTCGGCGAGACAAATCTTGATTCGCCTGGAAAGATTGCCTGGCGCCGTCAGACTTGGATAATGCGTCACACCGAGACCCAATATCTGTCCCATGGTTTCCCCTTTGTTGCACCGCGAGGTGCGCTCGCGGCGTGCCAGGGCGGAGAAATAACGGCAAATTTTGAGCCGCCGATCCGCTGCATCAGGACTCCTTAGGGATTGCTCTGAATGCCGTTTAAGAGTCGCTGATTAATAGCGCATTCGGCCGCCGATGCCAACGGACCTGCCACAGATCAGCGATCCAGCCCGGCGACGGCTTCGCGCCAATAGCTATCGTCGTAAAACCTCTCCGGCGGCGCGGCCGGCGGTTGGTACACGCCCATTTCCAACCGCAAGTCGATCACAGTCTGGATCGCGGCCGGATTGATCCGAGCGCGCGGCACCACTTTGGCGTAGGCCATTTCCGCCGCCGCACGGCTGAGCCCTTCCCTTTCCATCGCCAGGTTGAGCGTTTCTTCCCGGTGCTCGGGGCGAAGCAGCCAGTCAGTCGCCGCCGCCCACGCGCGAATGAAACGAACCACCGGTTCGCGATGCGCGGCTAACCAGACTCGAAGGGCCCAGCCACAGGTGAGCGGCCACCCCGGCACATATTCGCTGCCGCTGGCGAGCAGAACACCACCGGCGGCCAACGCCTTGTCGGAAGCCGGCGGCGTCAACATTGCCGCGGCGACCCGCCGCTCTAGAAACGCCCGCAAGCGCACCGGCGAACTGCCGATGATCTCGATTTGGTATTCGCTGTCATCGATGCCGTGCTCGCGCAGGATTTTCTTGCGGATCAGATCCAGATTCGAATCGCCGGGGTCGCCGGCAACGAGCTTGCCGCGCAGTTGTTCTATCGAATCGACGCCGGGCTGCCCGATCAGGTACGCGCTCAGCCCCTCTTCCGCCTGCATGAAGAGCAGGTAATCGACGCCGTCGGTGGTCGTGCGCGCGATCATCGTATCGGCGCTGCTGAGAGTAAAATCCCATCGTCCTTCCGCCATCCCCTTGTTGTGATCGGGGGCGTAGGTGGTTTCGTGGAAACGCACCTCGAGGTTTTCCCGCGCAAAAAACCCTTTGTACTCGGCCACCAAATGCGGCGGCCGGCGGTTATAGCCGGTGGTGCTGAGAACGTCCATGTGACACCTCGCGTCCCTTCTATCGCCGAGCGCGTTTCAATTCAATTGATCCATCACGGAACTCTGCCGCGGCAATTCGGGCGCGGCGCTTTCGACTGCAACGATCGTCGGAGCAGCCTTGCCGTGGCCCTCGCTTGCTCAAAGATAAAAATGAGTTAGCATTCGAAGGCAAGACTTGCGCGCACGTCGCTGGCATATCGTACAGGGCGCCCGTTCCGATGACTTTGAAGGCCGCTTGATCATTCTTCTATGCAAGATCGATTCGCGATCGCCAATCAACTGAGAACGGTCGCCCGCCTGCTCCAAATCAAAGGTGAAAACCGTTTCAAGACCCTCGCTTTCAACCGAGCGGCCGGAGCGCTGGAGAATCTCCAGGGCGATTTCGACGCCGTCGTCAAGAACCGGCGGCTCAAGCAAATCCCCGGCATCGGCGAAACCCTGGCTTCGCTCATCGAGGAGATCTACAGCTCGGGCGAATGTTCCATGCTTCAGCGTCTGCGCGACGAACTGCCGCCGGGAGCCGTCGAACTAAGCGAGATCCCAGGACTGAGCTTGAAAAAAATCGCCGCCCTGCACGAGCGGTTGGGAATCGAAAGCGTGGCCGATCTCAAAGCCGCCTGCGAAGAAAACCTGGTCGGCAAAATCAAAGGCTTCGGCGCCAAATCCGAAGCGGCGCTGCGCGCCGCCATCGACAAGTTCGAACGGCGCGACAAGGATTTCTTATTGCTGAACCATGCGGACGAGCAAGCCGGGCGCATTCTGAGCTATTTGCGGACGTCTTCGGCCGTGCTTGACGCGGCGGCGGCGGGAACGCTGCGCCGCCGCCATGAAATCGTCCGCCGCATCCCGATCGTGGTCGCCAGCCATGAGCCAACCGTCGTCCTCAATCACTTTCTCGCGTTTCCGGCTCTCGCCCACACCGACGAACTCGAAGAGCGCCGCTGCCTTGCCCGTCTGGCAGAGGGGGTTGCGGTGGAGCTGAGCGTTGTGCCGCCCGAGAATTACCTTGTCGCGTTCCACTCCAGCACAGGCTCGCCCGAGCACGTCGCCAAGCTGCGCGATCTCTCGCACGCTCGAGGCGTATCTCGTGTCGGCGGCGCCGAAAATCACTCCGTCGAGAGCGAACATGACATTTATCGGCGCCTGGGACTTCAGTACATCCCGCCGGAGCTGCGCGAAGACGGAGGTGAAATCGAGGCGGCGGCGAAGGGTGTTCTTGCGAGACTGGTGGCGCCTCAAGACATGCGCGGCATGACGCATTGCCACACCGAGTATTCCGACGGTCGGAACAGCATCGAAGAGATGGCGTTGGCTGCCCAAGCCCGGGGAATGAGTTATCTGACCATCACCGATCATTCCCAGAGCGCCCACTATGCGCGCGGACTGTCCATCGATCGACTCCTGGCCCAATGGGATGAAATCGCCCGCGTACAGGAGCGCGTCACGATCAGACTGCTCAAGGGAATAGAGTCGGACATTCTCGAAGACGGCTCCCTGGACTACCCCGATCATTTGCTCGCTCGCTTCGATGTCATCATCGCGAGTATTCACGCGCGCCACAAAATGGATTCCGACCGGATGACCCAGCGGCTGCTCCGCGCGTTGAAATTGCCGCTGTTCAAGATCTGGGGTCACCCGCTCGGACGCTTGATCCCGTCGCGACCGCCTTTCACTTGCCGGATGGAAGAATTGCTCGACGCCGCCGCGGCGGCCCCTTGCGCCATCGAAATCAACGGCGATCCGCGCCGGCTCGACCTCGAGCCGCGTTGGATTCGCGCCGCCCGCGCGCGCGGCATCAAATTCGTCGTCTCCACCGACGCGCATTCGACCGCCGCCATGGCCCATGTGACCTACGGCCTTTCCATGGCCCGGCGCGGCTGGCTCACGCCCGATGAGGTTTTGAACACACGGGCGGTTGAAGATTTCATGCGGGCGGTTCATCCATGAAACGCGTTTTTGTGCTGTCGCCGGCGCACTGCAACGGCGTGCGCGCGCGCTGGCTGCTCAGGAAAAACAGCTCCCTGGAGCTGGCCCGACGCCTGCATGGCCAAGGCGTTCCGCTCTCGGAGGTTTTCAGTTTTCTGAGCGCGCTTTATTTTCGCGGCAAGCTCGCCTACGCGCGGACCTTCTCCCGGCCGCCGGTCAATTGCGGCGGGATTTATATTATCACGCCGACGAGCGGCCTGGTGCCGCACGATACGCTGATCCAGGTCGCGAAGCTGCGCGCGTTTGGCCGCGGCGCCATTGACGTAAGAAACAGGCGTTATTGTTCGATGTTGCGCAGCAGCGCGCGACGGCTTGCGGCCGACCTCGGTGCCGAATGCGAGGTCGTGCTCTTGGGCAGCATCGCCAGCGGCAAATATCTACAATTGCTGCGTCCGATCCTCGGCGCGCAGCTGCGCGTGCCCGCCGAGTTTATCGGCTTGGGCGACATGAGCCGCGGCGGCCTGCTGCTGCGCTGCGTAAAAGAAAATCGCGAACTGAACTATATCGGCCCGCCGTAGGTCGGCTGTGCGTCCCGATACGGTCGCGCTCAAATCGTCCCTTTGGACTTGATGTGGTCGATGCGCCGATGGATCGCCTCGCTGAGATCGGCGGTCGGCAGTTCATCGGGAACGCTGGGGACGGGCTCCGCGCCCAAGCGGGCCAGATTACGATTGATGCTGCGCAGAATCATCCGCGCGCGCCGATATTCGGCCAGCGACTTACCGCAATCCAACAACCTGTGGTCGATCGCTTCGAGGCATTGACTCAGTCGTCGCGCCTCGCCTTCCTGCAGCGCGCGCAAGAGATACTCGAACGGCTGTTCCGTTTTCTTGGACTCTTCCGCCATTTTACGCTTCCTTTCGGCGATGGATGTCAACTCAAAACCAGGCACAACCGGGTCGGCTTCCGAGAAACCGACCCGCTTCGATCAATCGGGCCCTTTTCCATATTCTATCGCCAGGTTCCGAGCCCTGTCGCGTCCGCTTACCCGCGGCTCATGACGGCAGCATGATTCGCTGCCCGACATAGATATAGTTGGGATTCTTCATGGTCGCCTTGTTGGCTTCGTAGATTTTTTGCCAACTCCCCTGATTGCCGTAGTATCGCAGCGCGATGTGGCTGAGCGTATCGCCCGCTGCAACAATGTGTTCGTTCGGGCGCTCCGCGCTCGCCGCCTCGCTCCGCAGCGATGCGCTTCGAGCCGGCTGGGTTTTCTCGAGTTCGCCGACCGGCTTGGTTTTGGCTGTGGCCGTTACCGGAGCGCCGCGGGGCTCCCGCTTGGCGAGGACCGGCTGCGCCGCGTAGAGACGATCGATAAACCCGGAGCTATCGAGCTCTTTGACGAAGCTCAGATTGACGAACTCTTCAGGCTTGGCGCTTTTGGCCTTGGAATCTCGTCCGGCGAGTTCCTGAAGCATGATGCCGATGCCGCGCACAGTTGGATAGGGCTTCTGCGGCGTCAGCCTCAGTCCGAAATGCTCATAGACTTCGCCGAGCACCGCACGGTCCGGGATTTTCATATATTTGGACAAAATCGCGAGCGATTCCTCCCGATGGGTTTTGTAATAGTGGATCCCTTCCGCGTACGCCTTGAGAACGTTGTGCGCGAGATCGGGTCGCGACTTGAGCAATGTTTGGGTGGTCGCCAACCCGGTGTGTTGGTATTCGAGCCCGAGCATCTGGAGATCCGCCAGCGTATGAAACCCGAGCGCCTTTGCCTTCAGCGTTAACGGCACGGCCACCATTGCGGCTTGAATTTTGCCCGATTCGAGCGCGGCGAAGCGCGCCGGCTGGCTGCCGATTTCCAAGATCGTCACGTCGCGATCAGGCGACAGACCGAATTTTTCTACCGCATAACGGGTCGCAAAATCGGAGGAGGAGCCAAAACGGCTGACCGCCAGGGTTTTGCCCTTGAGCTGGTCGGGACGCGTGATGCTTTTGTCGACCATCAGCTGGTAGTCCATCGTGTTGAGAAAGCCCGCGATCATCACCACGTCCGATCCGCGCAGCCGGCTCTGAATCACGCCGGCGCCGGCCATCTGCGCGAACGCGACCTCTTTGGCGACGAGGCTTTGCACCGTCGTGCTGCCGCTTTCGATATAGACGAGTTGCACATCGAGCCCGTACTTGCGGAAAAATCCCCGTTCATAAGTTACCCACAAAGGCGCCATGGTGCCGGAGACGGAGCTGTAGGCGATGATCAATTTCTCCATCGGCGGCTGGGTTGAAGTCTCCGCCGCCTGGGCGGCGCCCCCCAACAACAGCGTTAAAAGGAACGTCCGCGAAAAAAGGTTTGGCCGCAAGCCGGCAATTCGATGCAACATGGTTCTCTCCTTGACAAAAATCGCTCTAGGCAACCTCTCGACCGAGCCGCATCATCGCCGCCTTCAAACTCGAACGCATGCGCTCGAGAGCCCGGGCCAGGTCGCCGATCTCGTCGCGCGTGCTCACACAATCGCCGCCCACCGCCGCTTCGAGGTCGCCCATGGTCACCTTTTCGGCGATCTGCGTCAGACCGACGATCGGGCGAACGATCCAGTGCGCCAACAGGAAGGACAGCAGGGCGCCGAAGAACGGAATGATCGCGATAACGCCGACGATCGGAATGAGCGCGCGCTGGACCTCGTCCTGCAAGCGATCTCCCCAAAACCCCACGTGGACCGCGCCCATCTGACCTTCGAGAACCGGGACCGCGGTCTCGAGCACGGTCCGCCCGCTCCATTGCAACGCGCGCCTGACCGGCTCGCGCTTGACGCCCGTGCTCGAGCGTACTTCTTCGGGAATACTGCCAAAGGTGTGCGCTAGGATCGTACCGTTCCCGTCCGCCACGTAGGCGTACGCCACGCCATCGTGGAGCGTGTATTTGCGCGCCAGCGCGTGCAGCGCCAAAGTGTTTCTGCCGGCGAGATGCGCCGCGGCGGCATCGCTGAAGTTGTGGGCGATGGCCAGCGAGCGGCGATCGAGTTGATCGCGCAAGGTGTCGCCGGTGAGCCGGTATACCACGGCGATCGCGCATGCGCCCAGGACGAACATAACTCCGGTATACAAGCCAAAGATCTTCCATTTGAGCCCGACTCGCCGCTTCGGGTAATCCATTTTTTCCTGCTCCTTTGCGCGCCGCTCACACGGTTTTTTGCGTCAGGATTTCGTCGAACATCGCTTCCTGAAAACGGTTGCGCAGCGTTTCATTCAAGATCTCCCCGCTCACCCGGAAAACCAGCTCGGCGAGCTTTCCTTGCGGAAAGGCGTCGCGCGACTCGCCCAGGGCGGAGATCTGATCAACGACGATGCGCTTGGCCATCGGCCCCATCGCCTCGGTCGCGGCGCGGGTCATGCGGTCCAAAAACTGCGCTGAAACCTGCGGCTCTTGGCTGGTAGCGGCCCTCGAGAGCGCCATCCGCTCCGCGTTGCGCAGCGGTATAGCCGCTAGCGCCGGGGCAGCAGGGCTAACCTCCCCCTCCTGGCCGTTCACCTCCGCCCGCTTTGAGCTAGTCGAGCGCGGCGCCGGCCATCTGCCCCGGATGAAGCCGGCATCTCCGCCGCCCGGTTTGGGCGCCTCGCTACCTTGCTCCAGAAGCAGACCGCCCGCCGCCTTCATCACCAGATAGGGCGATACTTTCTTTTTGCCCGCTGCGCTCGCGAGCGCGAGAGAATTGTCGCACAGGATATTGATCAAGCGCGGCGTGCCGCCGGAGTAATGCCACAGCGCTTCAATCGCTTCTTTGGCGAAAATCTCGGGGCCGTCGTATCCGGCAACGCGCAGGCGATGACGGATATACTGGTCGACCTCGCCGGGCGCCTGCAAAGCATGCACCCGGTGATGGATCGCGATCCGTTGCTTAATCCGGCGCAGGCTCGGTTTGGTCAGCTTCGCCGCGATTTCCGGCTGTCCCACCAAAACGATCTGCAGCAATTTCTCTTCGTCGGTTTCCAGGTTGGACAGATCGCACAGCCCCTCGAGCGCCTCATCGCTGAGCTTTTGCGCTTCGTCGATCAACAGCGCCACCGTGCGTCCGGCTTGCAGCTGTTCGACTAAATAGCCGTTCAAATCCTGAATCATTTCGAGCCGGTTTCGTTCCTTGCCCGCCAAGCCGAGACTCTGAACCATCAATTCCGTCAGGCCGTAAGAAGTCAGATGACTGTTGGAAACGAAAACAAACTGCACGCGGCCTTCGAAGTGGCGCATGAGCTTGCGCAAAAGAATCGTCTTGCCGGTGCCGACTTCTCCGCTGACCAGCATGAATCCTTTGCGCGACTCGATGCCATGAATCAACACCGCCAGCCCCTCGGCGTACTGCGGATGATTGTAAAAAAAACGCGGGTCCGGCGTGACGCCGAACGGCGTCTCGCGAAAGCCGAAATAGGCTTCGAGCGCGGTCTTATGGTCTTGAGATCGAGGATGTTCGATCATCGGCTTACCTCCTGAGAGCCGTCGCGATGCGGGAAATTTTCTGCCAACCGCATGAGCCGTGTGCAACAGCGGAATGTCGTCAAAATTTCTTCGCGGGCATCAGATTGTCTAAGCAAAGTTGGTGGCGCGGAGGAGTCCCTTCTATTTTCTCGACAAAAAATTGTCAAGACAAAATAGGAAAATTTCGCCATCCGATCGCGAAATTTTTTGCCGTTGAAATCCGCTTGCGAACGAGAGCGGCGGCGCAGTTGGAAAAAACAGCTACTTACCTTCTAAAGTTCTTCATTGAGAGCGCGCCGCAAGTCCCTGCGCCACATAGCATCCGGCACCGAAAGCTTAGCGCTGCGCCCAAATCAATCATCGCGCTTGAGAGAATCAAAATCGCGGTTGTGAAAATTTGGTAAAGTTTGGACTGGCGAGACGCCTGGCAATGTCACGGCCCGCGCGGCGGCCTCTCGCGCTCGCCGGACGCATTGCCGTCGTTACGCCCGAGCGGCAGGCGCGCCTCCACACGGGCGAGCGCGGCCCGTATTTCACCGAGATCGTCGCGCTCCTCGATCGCGGCGGATTGAAGATTGTTAACAATAACGCCGACGAAAAAGTTCATCGCCACAAAAGTTCCGAGCAGGATAAAGCTGATGAAGTAAATCCAGGCCATCGGCGCATGCGGCAGCACGCTCTCCATGACTTCGATCCACCCCTCGAGGGTGATCACGCTGAACAAGGTGAGCACGCTTTGGTGTAACGTGCCGAAATGCTCGGGTGCGTAAGGACCGAACAAAGACGTGCCGACCGCCGCGTAAACATAGATGAGCAAGGCGAGGAGCGCGCCGATGTGGCCGAGCGAGGGCAGACTCCGCAATAGAGCGGCAACCAGTCTTTGCAGATCAGGCATGACGCTCACCGCGCGCAGCACCCGTAGGATTCGAAACAGGCGCGCAACCGTGAAGAATTGCGACGCAGGTAGAAAGCTCGCCGCGACAATGGCGAGATCAAAAATATTCCAGCCGCTGCGGAAAAAAGCCCCGGCGCCGGCCGCCGCCAAACGCAGCGCAAGCTCGAGCGCGAACAGATAGAGGATGATTCGATCCGCCAAATAAAGCACAGCGCCGTAATGCCGCCGCACCTCGTCGTAGGTTTCCAGACCGACGATCACGGCGTTTAGCAGGATCAGGGCGAGCACCAGCCGGTGGAAGTGTGCAGATTCAACGATCGAAGCGATACGGGACTTCATAGGCGCCTTAGTTCACGTTCTCCCGCAAATTTCGTGGCCCCCCTATTCGCCGTGATCGGCGCCAGCGCGCCAATTGCCGCGGGCAAGGTGAGAGGCCGCGCTGAAAACCCGACAGGTCTTGCGGCTTCGTATGCGGGCTGGCAGCGATGCGCTTTTCGTCAGCGGACGCCGCCCTCCCTTATCTGCTTTTACGCAGCTCTTCGAGCAGGTTGGCGATGGGCTTGAAATCCATCCACCCGGGTCGATTAATCAAGACGTAATCCTTGTCCTTCCTTCGTCGCGCCGGCGCCGGCACGAGCTCCGGCGGCAAATCCTCCCGCAGCGAACCTACCCTCAGCTCATCGGTATTCGCCTGTAGAAAAGCCGTCTGCCCCTCCTGGGAGAGATACCAATTGACAAACAGTCGCGCGCCGAAGGGATGCGGGTGTTGATTGATGAGCACGAGGGCGCCGGAGCCGGACCCGATCCCCGGCTGCTCGGAGATCTGATAAGGGTCAAGCTCGGCCACCGGTAGTTTTTGCAGGGCCGCGCGGTCGATCCTCCGGCATAAAAAGCACAGCGCGATTTTTCCCTGCGCCAGCCAGTCGGTTCCTTGGCGAAAGTCGCGGAACATGGTGGGCTCCATGTCGCGCAGCACGCGCTCGATAAATTTCGGCCCGAGCTGAGGATGGAAGTAGACGTAAGTCAGCGCCGTCGAGCCCTGACTCGCGCCTATCTGCAGCGACGCCCACTTTCCCTTCCATTTGGGTTGCACCAGATCCCAGGCCGATTTGATTTCCTTCTCGTTGACCAGAGCGGTATTGAATGCGATCGGCGGTCCGTAGAGCGCGCTCTCGTACATGAAAATGTATTGGCCCTCCGGATCGACATAATGGTGCTTTCCCATCCACCATTTCGATGGATCGGCAACGTTCGGATGGACAAGAATGGGCGGAATCGGTTCGACGATTTTTGCCTTGTAGAGATTGAGGTAGAGAGCGGAGGGCGCGCCAAGGAAAATATCAGCGAGAAACTTGCCGGCCCGCCGTTCGGCAAAAAGCTTAGGAATGAGATCGCTGCCGCGTCCCATCGAAGTGCCGACCAACTTGATCTTCGGATAACGCTTCTGAAAGGCCGCCCAGATAACCTGCGCATTGCCGATCGAATCGGTCGCGTAAACCGTAACCTGCCCCTCTTCCTCGCCCTTCTTTACGACGGAATCCCATTCTTGACTGGATCCAGGCCGGCTGTCGGCAGCGGGCGCAACTCCGGCGCCCATCGATAACAACAGGAATACCCCGGATAAATACCGCGCGCCCAATCTCCTGCTCATGGTCGGCTCCTCCCTAGCGCTTCCATCTCGGCTATCACCAGCCGGAGATTATCGACGAAAATTGACGCGGTCAAATGGGTTTTGCGCGAATCAACGGTTGCAAAAAGAGACGTGCTCCGTTAACGTTTGCTCGCCCGGAAGGTTTCGCTGCGCTGCTTGCGCCGCTGAAAACTGGATGTGGTTCAACTTCGCTGCATGGGGGGACTGGCATGGCGCTCGTCGATGGCTTCAGTCATCTCGTGGTTCAGGTAACGGACCTCGATCGCTCGGAAAAGTTCTACCGGGAAGTTTTGTCGCTCGATCTGGTCGGCCGAGGTCTCGTCAACGAACAGGGACCCAACTCGCTGCTGAAGACCAACACCGGCCAGATGATCCTTTTGGTGCAAGTTCCGAGCGTCGAGCCTTTTCGTCCAAACAGCAACAGCATTCATCACGCTTGGCTTCTGACGGTGGAGCAATATAAGCGCGCCCAGGACAGGATGCGCTCTTTTGGCTACAGCATCGAGGACAGCCGCGAGGAGTTCCGCGCTCTGGGCGAAAGAAGCATGGACATCTACGATCCGGACGGCCACCGTTATCAAGTCCAGGCGCATGGTCCCGAGGCCACGCAGATCATCAGGCCGAGCGCCGGTCAAGTGGATTGCGGCAAAGTCGACGATTTCGAGGTCGGTTCGGTGACGCCGTTCCCCAAGGGAATGTTTTTTCTCGTCCGGCTGGACGCTGGTTTTTTGGCCGTTTCGAGCTGGTGCACGCACCGCAACGGCCAGCTCAGATGGGAAAAGGAGCATTGGCGCTTCTATTGCCCGTTTCACAGCGCTACCTACAATCGCCGGGGCGAGTTCACCGGCCATCTGGAGAATGTCGGCCCGCTCCGATTGCATCCGCTCGCAATTTCGCCGGCGGGCCGAGTGATCGTCGATACTTCGGCAATCTTTGTGCGCAAAAGTTACCATCTCGATCAGCCGGTTCCCGCCCGCTGCGGCGCGCAGTTTTGCGCCGCGGGCGTTGAAGCGGTGTGAGTGCGGCGATTTCGCCGAGAGGGAGAAACACGATGGCTGACGTCGAAGGCCTGAGTCACAGCGCGATCTGCGTTCATGATCTCAAACAGGCGGAGGACTTTTATTGCAATATCTTGGGCGCGCGGCTCGGCAATCGGGTCAACTTCAAAACCGACGACGCTATCCGGGGCCGATCGGTTCATGGCTCGGTGATCCTCGAAGACTATCTTCTCGCTCTCGTCGTGCCGCGCGACTTCATGCCGATGCCGGCCGAGGAACAGCAGCGCGGCGCGCATGGTTTTCGCCACGGCTTTCGTGTTTCGCGCGAGCGTTTCGATCGCATCAAGAGCGAATTGATGCGACAGAACGTGCCGTTCGAGGGCCCGGTCGATCATCCGGAAAAAGGTCCCTTCGGCCAGTCGATTTATTTCAAGGATCCGAGCGGGAATTTTCTCGAAATCCTCTGGCGGCGCGACGAAGGCGCCGCTTACAGCAAGCCCTACATCACGGGCGTGGGATAACGCGCAGCGCGTCGTTGAACGCAAGCGAACCGCAATAGCATCGGGCGGCATGATTGCGCCGATAACCATGGACGGCTTCAGCCACATCGTCGTTGAAACGACCGATCTCGGGCGCGGCGAAGAATTCTATCGTCTGCTGGGATTTCAAGCCTCCGGCTATGACCGCGTGCCGAACTGCGGCGCCCATGCGCTTTTCCAAATGGCCTCGGGTCAGTGGCTCATCCTTGCTCGAAGCGAGCGGCCGCGAACCTTCCCCGACAGCGGCGTCCATCAAGCCTATCGAGTAACGCCATGGGATCGCGATGCCATCGGCGCAAAGCTGGCGGCGGCCGGGGTGCCCGTGCACACTTACAAGGAAGATCGTCCCGCCGAAGCGGCCGACAACTTCTATTGCTTCGATCCTGACGGCAATCGCATCCAATTAATCGCAAACTCCGGAGTCGCAACCGATCCGCGCGGCAAAGTTCTCAGCATCGACCACGCCGCCATCGAATCTCATGATCTCGAGTGGGCGGAAGATTTCTATGTGAATCGGCTCGGCTGGGTGGCAGACCATCGAGTCGGCTGGCGCACCGATGATTACGTGCGCGCGAAGCTGTGGGGCGAAGGAAAGGAACAGATGGCGCCCGGGACGCGGCGCTGGGATCGGCGTTATACGACCATGGAGCAAAAAAGACTCTTGCCGCGACCCAACACGCAGCTCTTCGTCCGCGTCGGTGATGGAGTTCTGGGCGTCTTTCTGGCGACCCAGCACCGCCAGGAGCCGCCGGAGGAGCAAATCGTCGGCACACCCAGAATCGGCGTGCGCGCCAGCCGTGCCGTGTTGATTGAGACTGCGAAACTTTTGGCCGAAGCTCGCTCTTTGACAGCAGGACCGCTGGAACATCCGAGCCGCTCACCGATCGCCCTATCGCTTTATATTAAAGATCCGGGCGCAAATTTTCTCGAGATCTGTGTGCCGCGTTAGTGGAATCGAGGATGAAAGATAGAGGGATTGAGATCGAAAGGTCCTTTCGGCGTGCCATCCTCTATCCTCGATCTTCGATCGTCAATTCCCACGGGAGGTGATCCATGGCTGAGCTCTATCCTTACCCGCGCTTTTCCCTGACCGAGAGAGATCGGCGCTGGCGGGCCGTGCGCGATTTGATGCGTCAGCAGAAGATCGACGTCCTGGTTACGCCGAACAACACCGGCCACTCGACCGACTTTCAAGCCAACACGCGCTATCTCACGCACTGCGGCGGCGGCGGCGATGCCGACGTTGCGGCGGTCTTTCCTCTCGAGGGCGAAGTCACGGCGATCGCCACTTCCGCACAGCCGCGCTGGCCGACGGTGCAGGAATGGACCCGGGACGTGCGCGAGGCGCGGCGCAATTATGGCCGCGTCATCGTCGAGCGGTTGAAGGAGCTGAAGGTCGACCGAGGACGGATCGGCATCACCGGGCTCGGCGAAGTCGAAGGAACTCGCACGCCTGAAGGGACGATTCTCTACGGCACCTGGAAACAAATTCGCGAAGCGTTTCCCGAGGCCGAACTGGTCGACGCAAGCGAGATTCTCGCCGCCGTGCGCTACGTCAAGAGCGCCGAGGAGATCGGAGCTTTGACCAAGTCTATGGAAATCGTCGAGCTCGCTTATCGGGCAGAGATCGATGCCGCCAAACCCGGAGCCAAGGACTGGGAGGTGTGGGCCGAGACTCAGTGCGCCCTCATGCGCAACGGCTCGGAAATGCCGGTACACTGCAACTGGGTTTCAGGAAAGAACCCCAAGCGCACGCTCACGCGCCCGAGCATGCGCATTTTGGAACGCGGCGATCTCATCATAAATGAGGTCGAAGCTTCTTGGATCGGCTACCGGGCCCAAGGCGTCCAGCCGGTATTCGTCGGCGTCGCCGACCCGGTGCATCGCGAGCTGATCAAAGTTCAAAGAGAAGTTTTCAATGGAGTGATGGAGCAGCTCAAGCCCGGCGTGACGGTGAAAGAGTTGGCGGCCCTGACCGCGAGTCTGGCAGCGCGCGTCGCGCCGCAATCCGGTCCGGCCGCGGGCGCCGAGGCGCAGCTTACCATGCACGGTCGCGGCGCCGGCGACGACGGCCCGATTATTACGTCCCATGCGCGCAGCCCGCGCCAGCTCGCCGTGGCGCTGCGCGAGAACATGGTTTTTATCTTCAAGCCGTCGGTCAGAGCCGCCGACGGTTCGATTTGCACCTGGGGCGACAGCGTTGTGATCACGCCCGCCGGCGGCCGAAGATTGGGCAAGCGCCCGCACGAGCTCGCCGTAGCCGCGAGTTGAGCTGAGAACAACGCGATACATCGAGGGCGTCCCATCGACAGCGCAGGCGCAGAGCGGCAGTACGTTGAAGCGAGGCGATTGACCCAGCGTATGGGTCTTTTTCAGCGGCCTGCGATGCGTTTGGCGAGCTGCGCGGGTGATGCCATCGCCAAAGACAGCGGCACCATGAACGCGCTGATGATGATGAGACCCCAGATCGCGGTCGAGTAGGACCCGTTCATGTCGAAGATCAATCCCATAACGAAAGGACCGAGGACGCTCGCCGCCACGGGGCCGCCTTGCAGTAGCCCCAGGATGCCGCCGATCGCCCGGGTGCCGAACATGATGCTGCCGACGGAGCCGCGCATAGGAACAAGGCAGCCGAAGCTGACGCCGAACCCGAGCGCGAAAGGCAACGCTGCCCAAACGGTTTCCGCTCCGACGACTTGCAGGTACAACAGCGCTAAGCCCATCATCGCCGCGACAACCGCCAGAACCAGGCGATAGTCCAACCTGTCCAAAAGATAGCCTCCGCCGACACGCCCGATGCCGCTGAGAATGAACACCATGGACATGACGAGCGCGGCGCGCGCTGCTGTGAGCCCTATGTCCTGTTGAAAATAGGGAATCATATGCACTTGAACGGCGGAGTTGACTGCGAAAGTTCCTGACAAATAGATGGTAAACAACCAGAATTCCCTGGTGCGGAACACCGCATTGAGCGTAAGTCCGGCATCACGGCGCGGCGATCGGGCGCTTGGCCTTCCCGTCGAGGATCCCTCCTCCGGCGGGTCGCCATCGGGGCCCAAGCCATAGGGCTCCGGCCGGTCGCGCACGACCATACTGAGCAGCGTCACGCCGATCAGCACCACGATCCCGTAGCTGAACAACACGATGCGCCAGCCGTAAACTTCTTCGATGTGCGTATTCATGATGACCAGCGGCGAGCCAAAGATCGGACCGGTTACCGCAATGCCGGTGGCCAGCCCGCGGTTGCGCCGAAACCAGCGCGAGATAAGCACCGGCCAGGTCACCGCATGGCTTACCCCGGACGCGCCCAGAGAAATGATTACGAAAAAGAGAAAAAATGTGACCAGGCCGCTGGTGAAGCCGAGCCCAATGAGCCCTGCGCCGGCGATCACGGCGCTCGCGAAAATCAATTTGCGCGCGCTCACGCGGTCGAGCAGGAAGCCGATCGCCGGACTGACGATGCCGGATTCCAGCTGGCGCAGCGACATGGCCGCCGAAACCACCCAGCGGTCCCAGCCGAAGGTGCGTTCGATGGGGAGAATGAGAACGCCAAAGCCCTGGAAGTAGGCCGCCGAAAAAATCGTGTTGGTAAGGACGCTTGCGGCAACCAAATACCAACCGTAGAAAATCCGCTTCTTTGCCGACTGCTGCGCGATCTGGATCATACCGGGCTCTCGGCCCGGACCTGGTGGAGCATATTAATAGGTGTACTCGTGCTAGAAATTATTTTTGAATCTAGCAAATAAAATCAAATATTGCCCGCGCGGAGATGAAAGAAACGCCCGGGCAACGACTCGCCTTGTTTGACACGTCCGGATCACTCGGCTAGCTTTCATACGAGCTGACACGAATTGTAAGTGCGCTGCGACACTATGCCTGCCGATCCCGCGCTCGGAAGGAAAACCGATGATCAAGAGAATCAAAACATCGGACTGGAGCATTCTCCTGCTGTGCGCCGCCCTGGTGGGATTGGGCTGCCAAGCGGTCGAATATACCGGCCGGTCGCAGATGAACCTCATCTCCGAGGGCGACGAAAAGAAGCTCGGCGGCGATGCCTATCAGGATATTCTCAAGAAAACTCCTCGTTCCAACAACCCGGCCTGGCAAGCGCAGTTGAAGCGCGTCGGTCAGAGAATTTCTGCCGCAGCGGCGAAACCCGACTACCAGTGGGAGTTCAATGTTTTAGCAGGCAAGGAAGTCAATGCGTTCTGTCTGCCCGGCGGAAAGGTCGCTTTTTGGGAAGGGATCATGCCGGTGGCTCAAGATGACAATGGCGTCGCGGTGATCATGGGCCACGAGGTGGCTCACGCGCTGGCGCGTCATGGCGCCGAGCGCATGAGCCAAGGCATCGGGCTTCAGTTGCTCGGCGAAGTCCTCGGCGCCGGCGTTGGCATGGTGAGTCCAGGGTTGAGCGAGGCGTTCGCCCAGGCGTACGGCCTCGGCGTCACCGTGGGGGCGATCCTTCCCTGGGGCCGAGCACAGGAATCGGAAGCGGATCAAATCGGTCTGATCTTGATGGCAAAGGCCGGTTATGACCCTTCGTCAGCCATTGGCTTCTGGCAGCGCATGTCTAAAGTGCAACAGGGCGGCAAAACTCCGGAATTCTTGTCCACTCACCCGAGCGACGAAACCCGCATCGCGCAGATCAAGCAGTGGCTTCCCGAGGCGATGTCGTACTACAAGAAGAAATAGGAATAGTTTCTAGTTCTCAATCTAAAAACGGTGTTCTCCAGATTTAAACAAGGAACTAGTGTCCTGACCCAGAAGTTCGTTTCAAAAATTCGAACAACAGTTGCTTATGAAGCTCGACGCAAATCCCCCTCGATCCCCCTTTTTCAAAGGGGGAAGTTCCTCCCAAACATCCCGCTCCTAACCACGTAAAGTATCGGCCGCGTCGACGTCGATGGTCTGCAGCGTTTGATACATCCCCAGTACGATGGCCAAACCGATGACCGCCTCTGCGGCCGCCAGCATGATCACGAAGATCGCGAAAATCTGTCCGTCGTAGCCACCCGAGCTGTAGCGCGAAAAAGCCAGGTAATTGATGTTC
>Ga0073934_10000611_pt1 | contig 99675 bp, 98 predicted proteins | sample LarsenN4metaG_FD_76834 | JGI IMG/M metagenome (GOLD analysis project Ga0073934, IMG submission 76834) | Hot spring sediment bacterial and archeal communities from British Columbia, Canada, to study Microbial Dark Matter (Phase II) - Larsen... ...
CCGCATCTCCGAACAAACCGGAACTGCCGTCCTCCTGGTCTCCGCCGACGGCTCGATCATCGAACACAACCGCGTCCTGCCCTACGGCGAACTGTGGATGCAAAACCCCGGCTCGACCAACGAACAGAAATTCTCCACCTATCTCCGAGATTCCGAAACTGGCAACGATTACGCCATGGCGCGGTATTACGCGAGCATGTATGGCCGATTCTTGAGTCCAGATCCCGGCCACGTGGGTGCAGTGCTCGACGCTCCGCAAACGTGGAATGCCTATGCGTATGCTCTCAATGATCCAATCAACTTCGTCGACCCATTTGGAACGTGTGTTTTCGTTGGCTTTCCTGGATTGCCCTGCGTGGATGACCCTGGCATCAACGTCACGATCACGACCTCGCCAGGAGGTGGTCTAATTGATATTGGCGCAATACCGCTGGACTTCACCAGCCTTCCTTGCGGCATTGAACTTCGAATCGATGGCGTTCCGGCTGGCGTGACCTGCGAAGTCGGGGCGGGGATGACGGAGGCTCAAAGACGAGAGCTCGAGAGGCTGGCGGCGATCGATTCTCCAATACCAAACGACAATCTGCAGGCCTTCCGCTTCGGAATCGATTTCACCTTTGCCAAAGCTCTCGGCGATGCATTTAGAATTATTAAAGCGTCCTTCGGGATCGGAAAAACCGGAAGGCTCGTTGACGATGCCGTCCGAACGTCCACGCCGGTTGGTAGAAGAGGCGCACCGCTGATGGTTCGGCCAGGCACAAACGCGCCCGCAACGATCGGCGGCCGGTATTTCACTGGTCATGCACTGGATCAGATGCAGAGCCGTGGTTTCACACCGACAGTGGTCGAGAATGCAATTCAGTACGGGGCGCGCTGGGCCGGCAAACAGCCGGGCACGTTCCAACACGTGTTCGAGGGCGTGAGAGTCATTACGAACCAGGCTGGGCAAGTGATAACAGTCATACCTCGGTAGGTACGAAACATGGCTACGTTGAACATTCAGGGAGAACTTGGGAGTCGGCTCACGATCAATGTCCACGGCTATGAAAGCGACGCGCCCGGTGATCCGTACGATGCGAACTGGTTGCTTTGCTCCGCAGAGGTCGACGTGGGGCGGTTCCACGGCGTGGTGGATGCATCCTTCATGACGCGCGACTTTGCGCGTTTCCTAACGGAGTTAGATCACGTCGTAACACGAGCGAACCTCGTCGCGTCATTTCAGACGATGGAGGAGGTTCTTTCGGTTCGAGTCGAAGTTGACCGAGCTGGTCGTGCAGTCGTTAGTGGAAGACTCCGAGAGATCGACGTTGGTGGATCAGATTTGTCCTTTGCCTTCGAGAGCGATCTGTCCTATCTGAAAAGGACGCTGGAAGAGCTGAGACGAATCGTTTCGGAATTTCCCGAAAGAGCAGCGTAAACCAATCGCCGCTACACGGGTCTGCCTTGAAGTGAACTCACGAGGGCCGAGGCGCACATCGCGTAACATCACGTAAGCGGTAAGCCGGCCCCCTTCGCGAGGCGCATTGGCGCGCAGACGCATGGCGGTCCCGTATTTGATAGCGGTTCGGATTCATTAGCCGCTCTGTGGAGCGGGTTATCCAGTTGGTCGACAGCGTCGACAGCCTTGCCGAGTGTGCTTTTCGGCAACAACTTGCCTGTACTTCATTGCTCTCGACCCTGCAGCGCCCGCGCACGCCGCACCAATTCCACGAACTCGCTTCGATAACCGTTGCGGTCCACGCCTTTGCTTTGCTCGGCCATGCGGATGACGGCGTCGAGCGAGGCTGAACCCTTGTAAGGCGAATCGCGAAGAATCATGCCAAAGGCCGCAACCGATGCGGCAAACCGAAAGTCCTGGCTCGCCCGCGCGAACGGAGCGCCGCGGTCCACCAGTGGAACCTCGATCAGCCGGCTTTGATCTCCTTCGGGTTCCTTGTAGCGGATCTTCAGATTCAGGAGTTCGCCGCTGGCGGAAGAATTCCTCGAAGCAACAGGCGGGGTCTGGTACTTCAACGGATCCACCCCGGGGGTCGGAACCGTCACGCCGTGCGGGACCACTTCAAACAGCGCCGTGACGGTGTGTCCGGCGCCCATGTCGCCGGCGTCCTTCAAGTCATTGTTGAAGTCTTCGTTCCGGAGCACTCGGTTTTCATAGCCGATCAGCCGATACGCGTTCGCCTGAGCCGGATTGAATTCGATTTGAATCTTCACGTCTTTCGCGATCGTCATCAGCGTTCCGCTCATTTCCTCCACGAGGACTTTGCGGCCTTCATTGAGACTGTCGATATAGGCGTAATGGCCATTGCCGGTATCGGCGAGTTTTTCGAGCGTAGAATCTTTGAGATTGCCCATGCCGAAACCCAACACGCTCAGGAACACGCCGGTCTTCGCCTTTTCTTCAATGAGCCGGATCAGTTCGCCCTGATTCGTCACGCCGACGTTGAAGTCGCCGTCCGTCGCGAGAATGACGCGGTTGACCCCGCCGCGGATGAAGTTCTGCGCGGCGATGCTGTAGGCGAGTTGGATCCCCGCGCCGCCGTTGGTCGAGCCGCCTGCACGCAGGTTGTCCAGGGCGTTCATGATGACGTCCTTCCGGCTGCCTGAGGTGGGAGCGAGCGCCAGCCCCGAGGCGCCGGCATAGACGACAATCGCGACGCGGTCGTTTTCATTGAGGTTTTCGACAAGCAGCTTCATCGAGCTGATGACCAGCGGCAGCCTGTTCGGTTCATTCATGGAACCGGAGACGTCGATCAAAAACACCAGATTGCTGGGCGGCCGGCGGCGCAGGTCGATGGACTTGCCCCGGATTCCAATGCGCACCAGCCGGTGTTCCGGATTCCACGGCGCCGCAGCGACCTCCACGGACGGCGCAATGGGGTGGGCGCCGCTGGGCGCCGGATAGTCATAGCTAAAGTAGTTGATGAGCTCTTCGATCCGAACCGCATCTTTTGGAGGAAGTTGGTTCTGATCGATGAACCTGCGGACGTTCGCATACGACGCAGTATCCACGTCGATGGAGAATGTGGCGAGCGGCTCCTGGATCACGCGGCGGAACGGGTTGTCCGTGATTCGATCGTAACCCTCCGTGTTGGATGGCGGCGGCGTTACCCGATCGGCGGGCGCCGGAGGCGGCGGCGTAGGCGCAGAGAATCGCATACCGCCCGCGCCCGGAGGAGGAGGCGGCGGTGGCGGTGGTGCGGCGGCCTGGACAGCTTCGAGTCTCCCGATGGTTCCTCCCGCTCCTCGTCCTCCGCGACCCCCGCCGCCCCGCTGACCGGCCTGGGCGGCCTGAGGCGACTGTTGCACGCTGAGACCCTCCCTGGCCGTCATGACCTCTCCAACAGACGCCGCCGAGCTGCGTAACGAATCGGCGACGCTGACTTCCACGGTTTGACCGACCGACGCTACTTGCAGCGTGAAGTCGTAACGCTGTGGGACGCTGGGCGTCACATTGACGCCTGTAAACCGAACCGTCTGGAAGCCGCCCAACTGCGCGGTCAAGTCGTAAGTTCTCCCGGGCTGCAGACCCGAAAAGTTGTAAGTCCCGGTTTCGTTCGTCAACACGCGCGTCGCAGCCCCAGTCAAGCGGTCGGTCGCGGTCACGCTGACACCGGGAATGCGCGCACCGGTGGCGTCGGAAACTGTTCCGCTGACTTGCGTCCCGCCCTGAAACGGCTGCGGCGTCAGTTGCAGAGTCGGCGGCGGCTGAAGCGGCCGCGGCGGAGGAATGGCGCTGGGGGCCGCCCCCGTGTTCTGGTCCTTCATGATCTCCGCCACGTCCGACGACAAAGGCTGAACCGGCGGCGGCGCCACCGCCGGTGGGCTCAGGCTCAAGTCCGCGTGGGCGGTCTGATTAGCGCTCACCGCAGGCTGATACTTCAGCGGCTCCGCCAAGCTAGGCGACACGGTTTCTGCAGACTGGCGGCGTCCCGCGTCTGGCGAAATTAAGGCCTGCGCTTCCGGACCGGAACTCTGTGGCGCTTCTAGCGTACGCATCTCAGAGAGGAAGTCGCCCTTCTCGGACGGCGCCACGCCCGCCGCCAGCCCCGCCGCCCTCTCGTCCGCCGGTTTCGGCGCCATCCGCAGCAACGCAGGCGCGAGCACGGCCGCTGCAATCAGCGCCGCCAGCGTGAATCCCACGGCCCACGCCGGCCTTGCCGTGAACCAACGCTAGCGCGCCGGAGCGGACGCCCCGGCCGAGGCGGCCAACACGCCCGCACGCTGCTCCGCAAGCAGCGCCGGCGCGCGTCCGGACTGCGAGGCGAGTTCGTCGCGCAGCATTCCGGCCGCCACGCGCAGCTCTTCTACCAGCGTTCTGGCTTCCTCGGAGGACTCCACCAGACGCTCGATCTCGGCGCGCTCGTCGGCATCGAGTTCTCCCAGGACGTAAGCCGTCCACTTCGGATCATCAGGATGGATATTCATTGCGTCCTCCTTACGGGTTCCGACAGAAGCTGCCGGCGCACGGCGCGCACGGCGGTATGAATCAGGAACCCTACGTTGCTGACGGATAATTTCGTGATTTCGGCGATTTCTTTGTAGCTGAGGTCGCACTGGAATTTCAGATACAGGACCTCGCGCTGGTTCTTCGGCAGAGTCTGAACGATCTGAAGGATCTGGCTGACGGTCTGCTTGTCTTCAAGCCCCGGCTCGACTCCGATTTCCGCGTCTCCCAAAGGCGTCATGCGCCCCTCCTTCTTCCGCGCGTCAAATGCGAGATTCCGGCACACCGTGAAGAGCCATTGCGCCAGATGCTCGGAGATGCGCGCCGGATTTTCCCGGCAGAGCCGCAGGAACGTCTCCTGGACAATCTCGCGGGCGCACTCGACGTCCCGCACGATCCATCTCGCATAGCGCAGCAGGGGACGTTCATAGAGCTCCAGCGCCTCAACGATCCATCGGGATTCCGGAGTGTCGCTCATGCAGCCTTCATAGACGACAACGGTCGGGTCGGCGGTTTATTAGACGTCCGCTACTATAGCGGGGTGGACCCCTTTCTGCGATGGTATGAGGCTCTGGAGCGCCGGCATCTGCAGGGGCTGCAGTTCCATGAATTGCGGCGATCCGTCCAGGCGCTCTCCTCGCTCTACGTCGAACGTCGAGGAACACTGGAACGCCGCAGTGCGATGGACACAGCAGGGAAGCGCGCCGCCTTCGCGTGCTACTTCGCGCCGTTGCACTTTCTTCTCATCCGGAACATCGTTCAGTCTTTGAAAGCGGGCGACGCGCCGGCCTCGCGCATCCTGGACTTGGGATGCGGCGTCGGAAGCGCCGGCGCGGCGTGGGCTTTGGCAATGGAACCAAAACCCAAGGTGATAGGAGTCGACCGCCATCCTTGGGCTGTTCAGGAAGCCCGTTGGACGTATGCCGAATTCGGATTGCCCGCGTCCGCGCGACTGCAAGATCTACGCACGCTCCGCCTGCCGCGCGGCGCCGCCGTCGTTGCGGGCTTCACGCTCAACGAACTTCCTCCAGACGTCCGGGACGCTTTGTCCGGCAAACTCCTCCAAGCAGCAGCGCGGGGCGCGCCTGTTCTTGTCGTGGAGCCTATCGCCAAACGACTTGCGCCGGAGTGGGGGAAATGGTGGACGGAATGGGCGCGGAACGCGGCTGCCGCCGGTGGAATCGAGGCGGAATGGCGCTTTCCGGCCCTCCTGCCCGAACGGCTCGCACTCCTGGACCGCGCCGCCGGCCTCGACCATCGGGAACTGACTGGCCGCTCATTGTGGTTTCCCGGCCGCTAACCGGACGCCGCGGAATCTGGAAATCTTCCATGTAAATGTTCCACGGGCCACGCCTGTTCGCAGCCCAGCACTGCAAGCCGCTGATACTAATCGAACGGATGAATATGGGAGATTGGCGCCGCATGTGCCTTGTAAACAGACGCGAACGGGAGTGAGGAGGGTACAATCCATGCTGAACACTCAGAAGAAAGTCATTGCCGTAACTGCAGCAGCCATCGCGTTTCTAGGGTTGCAGGGTTACGGATACCTGTCCATGAAGCAGAGTCTGGAAGACCGCATCGGCCTCCTGGAAGAAGCCATTCAGGAAGTGCGCGACTCGAGCACGATAAGTCTTGCGCAGGTTGCCGCCGACATCGGCGTCGTGACTGAAAAGATGGGCGTCACCGAGAAGGATCTGGAGCAGGCCCGAGAACAGGCGCGCCGCGCCGCCGAACTTCTCCGCCAGGAGCATGCAAAAACCGCCGCGCGGTTGCAGGAAGAGTGGGCGTCCAGCTCGAAGGCGCTGCGTGAAGAAGCGAGCACGCGGCTGAACGAAGTCCAGAACGAAACAAGCACAAAGATCGGCGCCGTTTCCAGTGAAGTGCAGACCGTGAAGGGCGATCTTGACGCCACGAAAAGCGATCTCGCCGCGAGCCGGCGCGAGATGGGCGATCTGCGCGATTCGCTGGGCCGCGAAATCGCCCGCAACTCTTCCGAGTTGGCGGAACTGAAGCGCCGCGGTGAACGCGACTACATCGAGTTCGACGTCGCCAAAGGCAAGAACATGCAGCGCCTCGCCGACATTCAAGTCCAGTTGAAGAAGGCGGACGCAAAGTCGAAGAAGTACGACATCGTCCTGATGGTCGATGACGCGAAGATGGAAAAGAAAGGCCAGCCCGTCAACGAACCAATTCAGTTTCTCGTCGGGCGCGACCGGCTCCGCTATGAAATGGTCGTCTTCGCGGTGGATAAGGACCGCATCCGCGGCTACCTCAGCACCCCCAAACGCGGCCTCGTGGCCGAAGGCCCGAGCTTCCGGCAGTAGTTGTGAGTTGTGAGTTTTGAGTTGTGAGTTTATGAGTTTTGAGTTGTGAGTTATGAGCTATCAAAACTCAAAACTCATAACTCAAAACTCATAACTCAAAACTCATAACTCAAAACTCATAACTCAAAACTCATAACTCATAACTCACAACTCACTTCGACGTGGCCGGCGCGACCTTCGCCCGAACCCCTGACAGGATCTCCTGCTTGACGTGATCGGCGACCGGGGCAGTGATGACGTAGGCTTCCATGCCGTGTTCGCCGATGTCCAGCCCTTCGACTTCTTCAGCCGCGCTCACGCGCAATCCCATGACGGCTTTGATGAGCGCAAACGCGATTCCCGCTGCGATCACGGTAAACACGCCGACTGAGGCGATGCCGAGAGCCTGGACGCCGACGGCGCCGAAGCCGAAGCCATAGAATACGCCGGTCGTTGTGGAGAACAATCCCACCGACAGCGTTCCCCACATGCCATTGATCAGGTGAACCGACAGCGCGCCGACAGGATCGTCGATTTTCAGCTTGTCAAAGAGCGCCACGCCGTAAACGACCAGAACGCCGCCGATCGCCCCAATCAGGATGGAGGCCGGCATCGTGACGTTGTTGCACGGCGCCGTGATCGCGACAAGTCCGGCCAGAGACCCATTGAGAATCATGCTCAGGTCCGGTTTGCCCGACTTCGCCCAAGACACGAACGTGGCCACGACCGCTCCGGCCGCGGCGGCCATGCTGGTATTGATGGCGATACGCGCGATCGCAGCGGCGTCAGCGGCCATCGTACTTCCCGGGTTGAAGCCGAACCACCCCAACCACAGAATGAACGTGCCGATCACGGCGTATCCCATGTGATGGCCCGGTATCGGGTGGACCTCGCCGTTCTTTCCGTACTTCCCGATGCGCGGTCCAAGGATCATGGCGCCCATGAGCGCCGCCCATCCTCCAACGCTATGCACGACCGTGGAGCCGGCGAAGTCGACGAAGCCCATCGACTGCAGCCAGCCGCCTCCCCAGATCCAGTGACCGGTGATCGGATAAAGGAACGCAACAATGATGAAGCTGAACACGATGAAGCTCAGGAACTTGATGCGTTCAGCAACGGCGCCGGAAACGATTGTGGCGGCTGTTCCGGCGAACACGAGCTGGAAGAAAAACTTCGCTTCAAGTGGAACTCCGGTCCAGTTCAAGGCGCTGAAGACGCCGCTGTAGGCGTCGCCGGTCGCGGGACTGTTGTCGGCGCCCATGACAAACCAGCCGTTCAGGCCGATCCATGGCGTCCCGTTGCCGAACATGAGCCCGAATCCCACGGCCCAAAAGGCCAGCGAAGCGACGGCGAAGACGATCACGTTCTTCGCCAGGATATTCACCGCGTTCTTGGCGCGGCAAAGTCCGGTCTCCAGCATCGCAAACCCGGCGTTCATGAAGAACACCAAGGCTGCGGTGATCACCACCCACAACGTGTCGGCGGCGATCTTCAAATCTCCGGTTGTCGGCGCCTGCGGCGCCTGCGCCCATGCGCTTGTTGCGCCGAGCAAAACGCCTGCGGCAGCGTATTTCAATGACGATTTGCGAACCATCTTTCCTCTCTCCTGGCAGCGTTGGTTTTGGGCAAAAAAAATTCCCAGCGGGCGTTCTCCAACCGCTGGGACATCGGCGTCCGAAAGACTGCGCGTCTTCAGAAAAAGAAAAAAGCCTTCGAGCTTCTCGCCCGAAGACTTCTTCGTCGCGTCCGGCACTACATCGTGCAGACGCCGCTAATCTTGAACACATCAAGCGGCCGCGTCAAGCACAATTTTGTATGGAAAGAATTGTATTGACACTCCGTGCACGTTAAAGAAAAGTTTCGATCCTGCGTGAAGCTCATCAAGTGCATCATCCAGCCTCACAAACTTGAAGACGCAGCCGCGGCGCTCAAAGACCTTGTCCGGGGCCTGACCGTCACGGAAGCCCGAGGACATGGGCGGCAGCGCGGGCACACGGTCGTCTACCGCGGTCTGGAGTACGAGGTGTCGCTTCTGCCGAAAGTCGTAATCGACATCGTGGCGGAGGACAATCGAGTCGAAGATATTGTCGAAGCCGTGATGCGCGCCGCACGGACCGGCGGGATCGGCGACGGCAGGATTTTCGTGCTGCCGGTCGAGGAAAACTATCACGTGCGTACGGGCTTCATGGAGATGGACTAGGCAGTAGGCGGCATCAACATACTTGACGAATCCTGCGCCCCGCCAAGGAGGAAATCGGAGATTGGACGATTCCTGCATCTCAGATCCGAAATCTCAAATCTCAGACCGAACGAGAGCTATCGCGGCCCGGTAAACGTTGTTGTGCGTACGATTTGCGATTTCGGATTTCGGATTTGAGATGCAAGGAATCGTCCAATTTCAAAGTTCCCTGCCGGATTCTGGTGATGATTTGTCAAGTATGTCATTGCCGCAGTAGGCTGGATGGCGCCAGCGGGCGCCAGCCGCGCCCAGGCAGCGCTCCTTTTCAATCCTGTTCCCCATGTCCTAGAATCTCCCGTCATGAGGCGAGCCGCCATCCTTCTCTTTTCCTTCCTGCTGATAGCTCCCCAGAGCTTCGCCGCCGACGCATGGACAAGCGTGCGGTCGAAAAATTTTCTGCTGGTCGGCGACGCCAGCGAACGCGACATCCGCCGCATCGCAGAAACGCTCGAACAGTTTCGCGAGGCTGTGGGCAGGCTCCTGCCGCGCAGGACGGCGGCTTCCCCAGTGGGTACAACCGTCGTTGTGTTTCGAAACGATGCGTCGTTTCGTCCGTTCAAGCCGCTGTATCAGGGCAAACCGGGGAATGTGGCCGGATTCTTTCAGGGCGGCGAAGAAATGAACTTCATTGCACTGACTGCAGGGGAGGACGCGCCGCGGGTCGTGTTTCACGAATATGTTCATCTGCTGACGACCGACAGCGTTGCGTATACCCCGGCGTGGTTTCGTGAGGGAATCGCGGAGTATTACAGCACGTTTGAAGCGGTCCGCCCCGACAGAGTGCGCGTTGGGCGCCGCATTGGAGAACACCTGTTGCAGCTAAAGGAGAACGGTCTTCTTCCACTCCACGTGCTTCTTGCCGTCGACCGCGATTCACCGCATTACAACGAGATCGACAAGCAAGGCGCCTTTTACGCCCAGTCCTGGGCGTTCGTTCACTTCCTTCTGGCAGGGGACGGCGGAAAGTGGCAGCCTCGTCTTCCCGTCTTCCTGAACCTGCTGGCCCAAGGACGCTCCATCGAGGACGCCGTCCAGGACGCATTTCAAATGTCGACGGCGGCGCTGGAGCGGCGAGTGGAGCAGTACATTTACGCCGCGTCCTCGTGGCCGACGACGGAATACACGTTCACGGACCGATTGGTCTTCGAGAAGGAGATGACCACCGAGACGCTGTCGGAAGCAGAGGTTCAGTTCTACCTCGGCGACCTCCTGCTGCATTGCGGCCGGCTCGAGGAAGCGGAAGCGCATCTCCGCAAGGCGCTCGAACTGAATTCGAAACTCGCGCCTGCACAGGCTGCGATGGGCATGTTGCGCGTCCGTCAGCAGCGCGAGGCGGAGGCGCTGCCGTATCTGAAGCAGGCGGCCGAATCCGGATCCGCGAGCTATCTGGTGCATTACTACTACGCGCAAGTTCTAAAGCAGCAGGCAGGAAAGACGTCTGACGCGGACATCCTGCTTACGACCATGCAACGGGAATTAAAACGCGCTCTGGATCTCGCGCCGCATTTTGCGCCGGCAGTCGAAACGCTGGCCTATGTGAACCTGATGCGCCGCGAGGAGCTCAATGAAACGGTCGCGTTGCTGCGCAACGTCTTGAAGGCCTCGCCGGGAAGGGAAAGCGCGATGATGATGTTGGCGCAGGTCCTTATCCAGTTGCGTGAGCGCGACGAAGCGACGGCCATCCTGCAACGCATCGCCGCCAGCACGACCGTGGAGCCCGCGATAAAACAGCATGCGCGCAGTCTGCTCGCGTCGATCGGTCTGAGCGAAATCCTGCCGCCCAAGCCGCTGAATGAGCCGGCGCGGACGTCAAACATCGAACCTGTTTCGCCGCCCCCGGCGTCGCCCTCGACGTCCTCGCCTTCTGATGACGCCGGCCGAAGCGGGCGAAATGCGCTGCAGCGGATCGACCCTGTTCCGCCGCCGGTTGAAGGCGAAACTGTCACGGGCGTGCTGACCGAGGTCGATTGCTCTAAGGGCCTGACGCTTTCGGTAAACACCGGCGCGGCCGTCGTGAAGCTGCACACGCCTGCGCCTTCGAAAATCGAATTTGTCAGCTTTACAAAGGCTGTCACTGGAACCTTATCGTGCGGCGCCTTGCGGTCCGGAGGCGTTCCCGTCCGCGTAACCTACCGGCCTGGACCTTCACAGGGAATCCTGGGCGAACCTTTAGTCGTGGCGTTCATCGAGAAGAACTGACGTTACACATCGAATTCGGCCCACACGAAGGTGTGATCTGAAGCGCGAGGTTGACGACGCGGCGCGATGTCAACGTCGAGAATGCGGCATCGCTCGGCGAGAGGACGCGTTGCAAGGATGTGATCGAGCCGCCATCCCTTGTTCTGTTCGAGTGAACTCGGCCGAAGGTAGTCCCAAAACGTGAATTGCTGCCGGTCCGGATACAGGCGGCGGAAAACGTCGATGAAGCCCCACTCCACCGCGTCCTTGTACGCCTTCCGAACGGTTTCATGGAAGCACACATGTTTAAGATGCTTCTCGGGGCTGTGGACGTCGATCGGCTCCGGCGCAACGTTCATGTCGCCGCACCAGACCGCCGGCGCGTCCGGCGAGAGATGTTTTGAAAAGTAGTTCCGAAGCCGGCCGAACCACGCAAGTTTGTACTCGTATTGCGGGGCGCCGAGCTTATAGCCGTTGGGGACGTATGTATTGATGATAGGAATTCCGCGAACCACGACGCGCATCAGCCGTGCGTCATCGATCTCGGGAAGCTGATCGTCAAATCCGAACGCGACTTCCTCGGGCGCTTCACGGCTAAGGGTCGCGACTCCGTTGTAGGACTTCATCCCGCGATAGTGAACATGGTAACCCGTCGAGGCCATGAGCAGGGCTGGGAAAGCTTCATCCTGACATTTGGTTTCCTGGATGCACAATACATCGGGGGCGTGGGCTTCCAGCCACGCCAGCACGACATCGACCCGCACTCGGATTGAGTTGACATTGTAAGTTGCGATCTTCATGAGGGGCCAATGAACGGAAGGAAGCCGGGGTTCACGATTTCGCTGGCGATCATCTTGGTCGCTCTAGCCGCGCTTTTTGCGATTTATGTCCTGTTCTTTGGGCCGGGGGTCTCGGCAAACCGGGACGCGGAAGACGCCCCTCCAAGCCGCGACGGGCTGCCGTCATCGCCGTAGGACCCGGGACGGGAATTTTTCCTGCTGCTCGCCTGGGCCGCCGCCTCCAACTCCCGGCTTCGACAGATGTTAGCGCATCCTGCATTATGGACGCCTTCCTGCTCTTCAATTCGAAGGGTAAGAGTGTGCGCGTGAAAATCAATGCGGTCAACTCGGCCGACAAGTTCTACGCGGAATGCCTCGAAGTTGCGAAGCTGGCCAACGTGCCGTTCATGATCGGCGGATATTTTGCCGTTTTCGTTCACACGGGGATTGAGAGGACGACGAAAGACGTCGACATCTTCTGCAAGCCCGGCGACTTTCCCCGGATCGTCAACACTTTCACGTCGCTCGGGTACGACACGCACGTCGAAGATGAACGGTGGGTGGCCAAGGTCAAACGCGGCAACGATCTCGTCGACATCATTTTTGGCTCATCCAACGCGCTGGCGCCGGTAACCGATTTATGGATTGAGCGATCCACTCCTGCGCGCCTCTTCGGCATGGACGTGGCTGTACTCGGCGTGACCGAGCTGATCTGGTCGAAAGTCTTCATCCAGAATCGGGAGCGGTATGACGGGGCGGATGTGGCCCATCTGATCCTCAAGAAACACGACGAGATCGACTGGAAGCTTCTGCTGTCGTACATGGATCAATACTGGGAAGTACTGTTGACGCACATCCTCAATTTCCGCTTCATCTATCCTTCCGAACGCGAGCGCGTCCCACGATGGCTTCTGGATGAACTTCTCCTCCGGCTCCAGGATCAGATCAATCTGCCCACGTCGCGCATCAAATTCTGCCGCGGACGGCTGTTTTCCCGCGCGGACTACACGGTTGACGTCGTCAAATGGGGATTCGCAGACATGGTTGGCGGAGAAAATGAGCACCGGAAGTAGCCGTCTACGCATTGCGGCCATCGGCGATCTTCACGTCCACGAACAGGCCGGCGCCTTCAAAAGCGTTTTTTCCGAGGCGTCGAAGCACGCCGACATTCTTGCGCTTTGCGGCGATCTCACGCAGTTGGGCGTTCCGGCGGAAGCTGAAGCACTGGCCTCGGATCTCGGCGCCTGCTCCATTCCGGTTGTCGGCGTTCTGGGCAACCACGACTATCAGTCGGGGCGCGCCACGGAAGTTCGCAAGATTCTTCAGGCGGCCAAGATGGTGCTTCTGGAGGAGGAATCCTTCGAATACCAGGGCGTTGGTTTTGCCGGGGTGAAAGGCTTCTGCGGGGGATTCAATCGCAACATGCTGACGTCCTTCGGAGAAGACGCCATTAAGCAATTCGTTTCCGAATCCGTCAACGAGGCGTTGAGACTAGAAAACTCCCTGCGCACGCTCAACACGGACCGCACGATCGTTGTTTTACATTACGCCCCTATCACCGGAACGCTGCAGGGAGAGCCGCTGGAGATCTTTCCGTTTCTCGGTTCATCACGACTGGCCGAAACGATCGACCTGTTCGACGTCACAGCCGTCTTTCATGGACACGCGCACCGTGGAATCTGTGAGGGACGGACGAACAAAGGCGTTCCTGTCTATAACTGTTGTTACGAACTGATGCAGCGCGTCACGCCGTCACGGCCGTTCACGGTGATTGAGGTATGAGGGATGCTGGATGTGGGAGATCGCTGCTGAGGCGCAACGCGAGAATCTGACCGGAACGAAGACGCAACGCTCCGCCGGACGGACTTCGATTCGACGCAAACACGAAACCCGCGAGCGCGCCTCCCAGCGCTCCAGCAATGCGCGCCGACCGGCCCCCGATCACCGCGCCTGCGGCGGCGCCTAAGGGAATGGCGACCGCATGTTCAAGCGCCCGCCGCGGCGCCGAAGCCCGGAAGGAACGGGATGCGGAGACGGACATCCGCCGTCCGTCGGACAGTTCAATTTCATGAAACACCAGGCGGATCCAGGCTTCTTGTTCCCGCGTGTGCTTTTCTACATGCTCGACCTTTCCGTGATAACGCGATCCGGCGGGAACAAGAACAGCGCCTCCACCGAGAAGGCCCCCCGGAAACGTCGCCCGAACAGGGTCGCCGGCTCGCATCGTTTCACTCGAGACTTCATGATCGAGACGTACTTCCACTTCGGAGCCGGCGGGAAGCGTCTGTGCGACGGCTGTGGGGGTCAGAACGGCCGTGGTGAACAGAATTCGAATTGCGAATTGCGAAGTTCGAATTGCGAATTGGACCCGCGTCAATTGGCAATTCGCAATTCGCAATTCGAATTTTGGAATTCGCACTGTTTTCAGCGCTCACCCACCAGGTGCGGAACGTCCCTATTATTTTCCAGGCACTCGTATTCCATGACGCGAGTTTCCGGAGGACGTCGCATGACGGTGCGATACACAAACGGTCCGGTCAGTACTTTGGGATCGTCGATGGTAGCTTCGTAGGACACAGTGTCGCCGTTGTGGGTGTACCGCTCGACGACGCGCAGGGCGTCGCTGGTGATTCGCATGGCGCCAGGCCCCCAGATCTTTCCGTTGAAGTTCGTCACGTCGACGACGAGTGTATCGCCTTCCCAGCGCCCCACAGAGTCGCCCATGTAGGAGGGCAGCGACTCGCCCACGGGCTTGCGTCCGTCGATGGGAATAATGCGGAAGGCGCGGAACGCTTCATAGAGAATGACGATCTGCTTCGGGGTCTGGACGATCTCGAAAGGCATGGGCATTCCGACGATCCTTGGAACGCCGGGCATGAAGCAGTGAACGGTGGGATCATCTTTCGCCGTCAGGGTCTTCACCTTTTCCGCGGCCCACGGCTGCAATGACGGTTGCGTCGGCAATCCGCCGCCCGCTTGAGCGCCGCGTCCTCCGCCCGGGGCGCCTCCGCGTGCGCCTTGGCCGCGAGCGCCGGCCGGCTGCTGTCCCGCAGGCGAGACGACATTGGCTTCACGGCCGCTCAGGCTGATGCCGCCGGTCTGCCAGACGCCTGAAAAGTCGGGTTTGCCGTCAGGAGTTCGCGGTATTGGCGTTGCCGGAGCTTGCGCAAAGACGGGACTGGCGATCAGGGTTGCCGCGGCGATGAATGCAAGTCGCTTCAGCATGGGTCCTCCTTCCGGCCGCTTAGCTTGCGGGCCCCCAATAGAGTTTCCGGCCGTCCGGCAGCGTCACTTCGCGAGCCAGCATTAAGTTGGACCCGTCTCGCGCCACGGCGCCTTCGACGGTCAGAATGTCGCCGGTCTTCAGCATGTTCCGCTGCCATCCGGTGCGGAGCAGCGTGTTGGGCGGGAAGCCCTCGAGCGCCCAGTTCGTTACTTTCCCGTCAGCGCTCTTCACCTCGAGATGCAGCCAGGCGTGCGGATTGGTCCACTCCACCTTCGTCAGCTCTCCCTTGATTGTGGTCCTCTTGTTGGCGTCATACATGGCCGCGTTGGAATGATGCGCCGCAACATTGAGTGCGGCCAGCATCAAGCCCCCCATCGCGGCGGCGAAAGCAAGGAATCTGAATTTCATGCGCGCCTCCAGTGGTGGGTATGCTAGTTCTGAGTTTGTCTCGGTGTCAATTGCAGGGACCCCCTGCACCCCCTGCCGCCGAAGGCGGCAGGGGGTCCAAGCTTGGTCCATTCGATTCATTTACGTCCCGACAGCTCTCACCGGAACGAATCCGGCTGCGTCTTCCTCCAGGCGTCGTAGCGCATGCGGAGCGTCTTTACTGGATTTGCGTTCTCGCTGGGTTGGATATTCGATTGGGTGACGCTGAGGTATAGCGCATAGGTTCCGTCGTTGAATGAACGGCCGAGAGGATCGTCCTTTTCTGCCATCAGGATGTAGGCCACATGCGACGTTTTTCCGTCGCAGGGCGCTGCGGCGTTGGGCGGGGTCGCGCACGTGCAGCGGCTGTCGCCGCCGGCGCGGTCGGCGGCTTCCATGGCGGCCATCACGCGGTCGGTGAGCGCGCCTTGGGTTGCGACGAATGCTTGCACCGCGCTTGTCACGACGGCGTCGCTTCGTAAGATGTTTCCTTGAATGGAATAGAAGATCTCCGTGCCCGGCGCGCGTCCCTGACGATCCAGCGCGCTTCGGCCGTTCTTCGCTCCTGAGAAGCCGGCCGTCCGGCCGCGCATGTCGACAATGCCGAACTGGCGTTGTTCAAGGTTGGGATCCACGCGCAGCAGCCGCAAGATTTCCGACGGCTCGGAGCCCTTCCGGAGCTCCTCAAAGACCAGCGATTGGTTCCGTCCGGAACCGTCGATCAGGGCCTGACAGGCCGCCGCCCCGACGCCTGGAACTACGACGGCCTGTACGCTTTTCAAACTGCGGGGCTCTTCCAGCGGCACGCATGTCGCCGATGCGACGACAATGCGCGCTGTATCCCGGTCGACGGCGACGATGGACCAGGTCGCCCACGCGCGGGCCGGGGCGAAGCCCAGCAGCGCGAGAACTAAAATCATTCGATGGGCAAGCATATTGCAACTCATCGGAAATTGGACGATTCCAGGATCTCAGATCCGAAATTTGAAATCGCGAATTGGACGGACTGGGCCGTCCAATCTGATATTTCAGATCTCGGACCTGAGATCCTGGAATCGTCCAATTTCACAATCTTAATCAAGCTTCCTCCCGAAGATAGGGGATCGTCTGCGGGCCCTGAGGGAGGATGCACGCTCTCGCGCCGGGCCCAGCGGCTTCCAACGCCCGTTTCAGCGCGATCGACACATCGTCAATGGGTTCGTAATGCGCTGCTCGAATCTGTGCGTGAGACAGGCAGTGCGACTTGAGCAACACCCTCGCTTTGAGCTGGATTTGCGCCTGTAGCTGCGCCTGCCATTGATCCGGCCTGGAGAAGCCTGGCGTCATGATCAGATCCATAAGCGCGCGTGGCGATGCAACCGAAGCCAGGATCTGGCCGTAGGACCCGTGATCGGGTATGCCGTCGCGGCATTCGGCGGCGCAGATAATCACGCCGCCGGGGCGAACGATCTTGGCCGCAGCGGACATCCCCTTCACGGCCTGATACAGATTCTGATCGAGTGGGTACCCGGAATTCGTCGTGACCACGACGTCAAACGGAGCGTCGACGGGCCGCATCGCATTCCGCCGCGCGGCGGCGCAGGCGGCCCGGTGCTCTTCGAAGAGTTCGCCGGCGAACACCGCCGTAATTTGCTGGCGGCGGTTGAGAGTCACATCCAGCGCAAAATGCACTCCCGCAGCTCGCGCGATTTCCCGCACGTCGTCCTGCACGGGATTTCCTTCGATCACGCCCCACGTGGCTTTGGGATGTGCGAGCCTCGCGACGTTATGCAGGTGCATCACCGTTTCCAGCCCTGCCAGCCCGGGCGCCACCATCTTGGGCCCGCCGCTGAAGCCCGCGAAGAAGTGCGGCTCGACAAACCCCGTCGTGATCCTGAAGCCGCATTCCATCCATTCGCGATTCAAAAGCACCGGCGCTCCCGAGGAAGTGTTTCCCAGGCGGACCAGAGACCGGTCGTCGCGCGCATCGTGACAGACGACTCGGTAGGACCGTGCGATTTCCGGGCCGAGCATCTGCTCAATCTCCTCCGGCGTATTGCGGCGATGCGTGCCGGTTGCAATGAAGATCGTTACGTCGTTGCGGTCGACCTCCGGCATTTCGCTAAACAGCGCATCGAGCATCACCGGCCGCGGCTGCGCGCGAGTGATGTCGCAAACGGAAATCCCGACTTTCTGTCCGCGCCTTCCCAGATCCCGAAGCGGCGGCAGCCCCATAGGCGATCGCAGCGCGGCGCGCAGCGCTGCGGCCGCGTCGGCGACCGGCGGCGCGCTGACCGGCTCGATCACCGCCGCGTCGTCGGGCGCTTCGATCTCGAGACCGGTTTCGCCATAGTCGAGATGGATTCTCATACGTACGCTCGCTCCTGCTTCCGGATCGCGCGGTAACGTTCAAACGCCCGGCGTTCGTCTTCAAGGCCAAGCAGCGATGTCAGACTGCCGCCGCGAAATGTATGGCCGAACATCTGGAACACGTTTCTCAACACGAATCCTGGGCTGTGCAGAAACGCGGCAAGTATATGCCGCGCTTTCATCCAGCGCTCGGCCTTCCACCGAAGAAACTCGATGTCTTCGGCAGACAAATGCTCGCTGCGAACGACCGCAGTCGTTCCATCGTACTCTTCGAGAGCGTCATTGATAATCAAGCCGCGCTCCTGGAATTCCCGGGTCATCGGCGTCCGCGGATAGGGCGTCGGATGCTGGATGTACGGCCAGTCGACAAAACGTCGCGCAAATTCCAGATTCGCCAGAATCGAGTCTTCGGTGTCTCCAGGATTGCCGACGATCAGGCCGCCGACGACGAACATCTTGTTCTTGTGCAGAACCTCGATGGCTTTCACGGCCGCGTTCCCGACGATTCTTCCGCGATCCCGCTCCTCGTTCTTGGAGGCGGCGCGCAAAAACTCCAGATCCCGTTCAAGGATGTTTTCAATCCCCAGGAACACGTAACGAAAACCCGCTTTGCGCATCAACGGCGCCAGGGTGTCGCCGTGGTTCGCGATGGCGGACGTCATGGCCTGAACCACGTAGTCGACGGAGTTGAGTCTGGCTTTGATAATGGCTTCGCAGAGCGCTTCGAATCGCCGCACGTTCAGCGTGATGTTGTCGTCGACGAAAAAGATCGCGCGTGCGCCATGGCGGCGGGCGTCACGAATGTCATCGAGAACCCGATCGAAGTCGTAGACGTGGAAATTGCGCCCGCGCATTTCGATGATCGAACAGAAGCTGCAGTCGAAGGTGCATCCGCGGGACGTCTCGACCACATCGACCGGACGCCCCAGCAGCGTGTATCCCTCCAACACTCGGGCGCTGCGGTTGGGCGGACGGATTTCTCCGCTCGCAAGTGAACTCACTGGCCGGTCCGGGCCGTGATGAAAGCCGTCGTCCGCCCTGTAGGAGAGTCCTGCAATGCCATGAAAGTCCGTGCCCGCTTCCAGAACCCGCAACAGCTCGCGCAACGTCACTTCACCTTCGCCGCGCACGATGAAATCCACGCCGGAATTCGCTTCCGTATAAGCTTCCGGCGCGAGGCTCGGATCATAGCCGCCAACCACGATCCGGACGCCGGGCCGCAGCGAACGGACGAGCTGAACGATGCGCAAAGCCGTTTTTCTTTGAAACGTCATGACGGACAAACCAACCACATCCGGCTGGATTTCATGGATGAGTCTTCGAATTGTCTCGGTCACGCGATTCTGAACCAGAACAAGGTCCGCGATCGCAACGTTGTGATGAGGGTCCACATTACCCGCAAGGGAAGCCAGGGCTCCGTTCGGGATCCGGACGGCCACGGTCGGCATATGCTCAAAGGAGTCCGGCATTGCTAGCAACAGCACATTCATCGCGCGCCTCCGAAGCAAACTTGGTCAGGACGCAACACAACCCAACCAACTCAACGAGGATTTTAGCCGCAGATTACGCAGATCCAAGTACTTGGATCTGTAATCTGCGCTAAACCCTGATGTTACGGGCTGAAATCACGGCGCATCAAATCCCGCGGCACAGAGGCGAGCGCGGCGTCGCCGACGATGTCCTGAACGAGCTGCAGATACTTCTCTTGTACAGCGATCTGCGCTTCGTCCCACGCCTCCACAATGTTCGGTCTCATCCGTTCCCGAAGCAGCACTCGATGCTCCGGATCGTGGATCTGGATGCTGGCGGCGTATTCGTCCCACACTTCGGGGTGACGGCGGACGTAATCCAGCGTGGCCTTGTACGCTTTCAGATAATCCTTGACGACGTCCGGATGTTGTTTCGCAAACCGTTCGCTCGTGGCGATCGTCACGTGCGCGGGCGCCCGGCCGCCCTGTCGCGTTCGATACTCTTCACTCAAGTCCAGCAACAGCTGGTGGCGTCGCGCGGCCAATGTCTGAATAGACTCCGTCGTGCCGAGCAGAGCGGCGTCGATATCGCCCTTCTCCAGGAGCTGGATCAATTCAGGACCCGGCGCAGTGACGAGCTCCACGTCCTTCAGCAGATCGACGCCGTACCAGTTGTGCGCGATCACTGCCAGAAACGCAAACGCCGTCGACGGCGGTCCGCCGAACACGCCGAGCTTCTTTCCTTTTAAGTCGGCGGCCGAACGGAGCTTGGAGTCCTGCGGCGCGAAGACCATGTTGGTGGGCGAGAAAACGCCGTGGATGACGATGACGTCCTTGCCGTCGGCGCGCGCGGCCGCCATGCTTGTGAAGCCGGCGAAGCCAATGTCCACCTGATGCTCTGCGAGCATGCGATGAAGATTGGCCGGCGCCAGCGATTCGACGCGTTCCGCCTTCAGACCGAATTGACCGAGGATTCCATGTCTCTCCATCACGAAATCCACGAACGCCGGGGCGCCCTCGATCAACCCGAGATGGAACGTCCTCACGCCGCCGCGATCGGCCGGCGCGCTTCCGCACGCTGCCGCCGCTAACAGAAGGATCATGACCGCAATGCGTCCTCGGCGCGTGGACATTGGCGGACACTCTATCATTTCGTTCAATTCGAGTCCCGTGCCATAATCTCGCGAACCTGGAATCCAAAATTCTTAAATTGAGGAGAATGTGATGAAGGCAGCGAGAAGATTGATGGCGGGGGCAAGTGTCATCACACTGGCGGCCGCGATGAGCGCGTTCGCGCCATCGGCGGCGATCGGTCAGCGCGGCCAGGGCGGCCAAAGCGGGCCGGGCGGCGGGCCGCCGCAGGGGCAAGGACGGGGCCAGGCGCCGCCTGCGAATCTTCCGCAAACGCCGACGGCCGTGTCGCTGCCGGCCGTCTCCGCGCAGGTTACGGGTCCGGGGACGATGTATGAATCCGTGCAGTCGCTCGCCCCGGGAAAGGGCATGGCGGAATTCAAGTATGTGGCGCGGGAGTATTTCATTTCGGGCGCGGCCAATGGCCAACCCTACAAGACGCGCATCGTCGTCCGCCAGCCTTCCAACAATTCGGCCTTCAGCGGACTGGTGTTAGTCGAGCCGATGCATCCAAGCGGCTCAGCGCACATGTTCGAATTCACCTCCATCTATTCGATGTCGTCGGGCCACATTGCAGTGGATATCCTGACCGGGGGCGGCGGCGGATTGCAGTTGGTCGCTGACACGAACAAGGAGCGCTATAGCGACCTTCGCGCCGATGGAAGTCAAACCAGCGAAATCATTGCGCAAGTGGGAGCTTTGTTGAAGTCGAAACAGAACGGAAACCCGCTGGCGAATTTGCCGGTGCGGAAGCTGGTCCTGGCCGGTACGTCTGCGACGGCGGGCATGCTGATTCAGTATTTGCCCGCGCACATGGTGTACCGAACGCCGGACATGCAGCGCATCTATGACGGCTTCATGCCCACGTCCAACGGCGCAGCCGTACGCCAGGTCGACGTTCCGTTGGTCCAGGTTCCCACAATGCATGAAGTCCGGAACTCGAATATCACGGATCGCCAGGACGGCGACGAATCCGGCAATCAATTCCGGCTCTATGAATTCGCGGGGATGGGCCACGTCGACAGCCGCGACAACGTGAGACTCAAGCCGAACCCGTGCAAGAACCCCACCAGCGACTTTCCTCTTCAGGCTTACATGTCCGTGGCCCTTCATCATCTCTTTCAATGGGTCGACAAAGGCGTGACGCCCCCGCGGGCCGAGCGCATCTGGAAAGACCGTGATGAAAGCGACGGTTCCAGCATGGTTCTCGATGAGCATGGAAACCCGCGCGGCGGCATTCGCAATCCGTACGTCGACGTTCCGACAGCCAAATACGCCGTTCCCAATGAAGGCGCCGTGCCGTTGATCCCGAATCCCAGCGCATACATCGCAGCGCGCGGGCAACAGGCCGCCAATCAGATGTGCAATCTGAGCGCGTATCAGATCGAGATCCCGAAGGCGAAGCTGAAACAGCTCTACGGCAGCAAACAGAACTATCGCAAGAAGGTTGAAGCGAGGCTGACCGAACTCGAAAAGGCCGGCTGGTCGCTGCCTGTTTATCGAGAGATGATCCTTGCTGATGCGGCGAAGGTGGATTTCTAGGGCCAGCAGCATCCATGAACAACGCAGAGTGGCAGGTTTACGCCGTGCGGTATGCGCATCACAACCGCATGGCGCGCGAAAATTTCATGGGCGGCGATCCGCATGATGACGCGTCGATGCCGCTCGACTACTTCGTGTGGGCTGTGACCGGCGGCGGCCGCGCGTGGGTCGTGGACACGGGCTTCGATGCAGCGATGGCGAAAAAGCGCGGCCGTGAATATCTACGGAATCCCGGCGAGGGGCTCCAGGCGATCGGCGTCGATCCGGCGCAGGTCGAGGATGTCATCATCACGCACATGCACTACGACCATTGCGGCAACCATGTGCTGTTTCCTGCGGCCCGCTATCATGTTCAGGATCGGGAAATGCAGTTCTGCACGGGCCGTTCGATGACGCACGCGCTAATGCGATTTCCTTTCGAGGCGGACGACGTGGCGGCCATGGTCCGCAGGCTTTTTGAAGGCCGCGTCGTGTTCCACAACGGCGACGAGGAACTCGCGCCGGGTCTTAGCGTTCATCATGTCGGGGGCCATACGATGGGAATGCAAGTGGTGCGGGTGAATACGCGCCGCGGCGTCATCGTCCTGGCTTCCGACTCATCACACCTTTACGGGAACATAGAGCGAGGGCTCCCGTATCCCGTCACCTACAACGTCGCCGAAGTCCTGGAAGGCTTCCGGCGCGTCTATTCCCTGGCAAGTTCGCCCCAGCACGTGATTCCTGGACACGATCCCTTGGTGATGACGCGGTATCCGGCGCCGGCGGCGAAGCTAGAGGGCTGGATCGTCCGTTTGGATTGAGGGGGCGCAATGACCCGCACCGTGGAGTCGCGCGGACAGCCTGCGGATTCGATCGGACTTCGAGCTTCGCGCCAGCCTGCCAAGGGCTTCCGCATGTGGACGGCGCCGGCGACGATCATGCTGGCGACGCTGCTCTCCTACATCGACCGGAACACGCTCGCCGCGCTATCGGTGATGATCCTGGCCGATACCAACATGAGCGCGGAATCCTACTCGTGGACGATTTCGGCGTTTTCGATCGCTTACATGATCGGGAACCCGCTGTGGGGATCCGTGCTCGATCATGTCGGATTGCGCGCCGGAATGCTGGTCGCCGTTACGCTGTGGACGGCAGCCAGCACCGCGCATGCGTGGGTGGCGGGATTCGTCGGATTCGCCGTCGCGAGGGCCGTATTGGGGTTCGGCGAGGGCGCTGCATTCCCAGGCGCGCTGCGGACAGCCGCCGAGTCGCTGCCTGAAGATCGACAGTCTCGAGGAATGGCGCTGGGCTATAGCGGCGCCTCGCTGGGCGCGATCATCACGCCTCCGCTCATGAATCGCGTCGCGTTGGCATATGGGTGGAGAACTGCGTTTCTCGTGACCGGACTGTTCGGCGCAGTCTGGCTGCTGGTATGGGCGATGGTCGCACGGCCGCCGTTCCTGCCGAAGCACGCCCGGCGGTCCGGCAAAATCGTCTGGCCCAATCTGGCGGACCGCCGCTGCTGGGTGATTGCTTCCAGTTTCGGTTTGGGCGCCGTTGCGTTGGGAATCGTGGGATATCTGACTCCGTTGTATCTGAATCGCGCGCTGGGTTTGACGCAAGCGCAACTCGGCGACGTTCTGTGGATTCCTCTGGTGGGTTGGGAAGCAGGCTACTTCTTCTGGGGCTGGATGGCGGACCGCTACGCCGCCGACATGCCGGACCGGGAGCGCCCCAAGCGCCTGTTCATAGTCCTGACGCTTCTTGCATTGCCGGTCGGATTGATCACGCAAACCGACTCTTTGGCGCTCACGTTGATGCTCCTGTTCTGGGCGACGTTCGTCGCAGACGGCTTTGTCGTGACGTCCCTCCGCGTCGGTACCCGCATCTACCCGCGGGAGCAGACGGCCATGGTCGCCGGGATCGGCTCAGCCTCGTGGTCGGCCGTGCAAGCCGTCGTCTTGCCGCTCTACGGACGATGGGTCGATCAAGCATGGTTCACCGGAATTTTTGTAACGATGAGCCTGCTGCCGTTGGCAGGAACAGGGTTGTGGCTGCTGCTCAGTCGAGATCTCGCGCTGTGGAGACGCGAGCAGGTTATGAGATGAACAGAATCGGGAAACTGGACGATTCCTGGATCTCAAATCCGAAATCCGAAATTTCCGATTGCACCAGTCCGACGCCGCCACAATCCAACTTCAGATTTCGGATTTCGGATTTGAGATCCAGGAATCGTCCAATTTCCGATTTTCCGTGTCTCGAATCATGAAGCAGTATCAACTCTTGATACGCGGCGCGTGGGTCGATCCCACATCGGGCGAGTGGCTCGAATCTTTCAATCCGTACACGGCGCGGCCATGGGCTCTCATTCCACGCGGATCGCGCATGGATGTGGACCGCGCCGTCGGCGCCGCGAAGACAGCGTTCCAAAGCCGTGAATGGCGCGGCCTGACCGCGAGCGGGCGCGGCGCGTTGCTGCGGCGACTGGGCGACCTTGCCGCGGAGCATGCGGCGCGCTTTGCTGAAATCGAAACGACGGACAACGGAAAGCTCATTGCCGAAACGCGCAGCCAACTGCAGTATCTGCCGCAATGGTTCCACTATTTCGGCGGCCTCGCGGACAAAATCGAAGGCCGCGTCATTCCCAACGACAAGCCGCACGTCTTCAACTTCACGCGTGAAGAGCCATTGGGCGTAGTCGCCGCACTCACGCCCTGGAACTCGCCGTTGATGCTCGCCGCCTGGAAGCTCGCGCCCGCGCTCGCGGCGGGAAACACCGTGGTCTGGAAGCCTTCGGAGTTTGCTTCCGTTTCGGCCCTCGCCTTCGGCGAACTCTTCGAAAAGGCTGGATTCCCGCCCGGCGCCGTCAATATCGTCACGGGCTATGGAGAAGAAGTCGGCGAGCCTCTCGTGACGCATCCGGACGTCGCAAAGGTGGCGTTCACCGGCGGAGACCGGACGGGAGAACGCATCTATCAACTGGCAGCGCGGGGCGTGAAGCGCGTCACGCTGGAGTTGGGCGGCAAGTCCGCCAACATTGTTTTCGATGACGCCGATCTCGAGGAGGCGGTGAAAGGCGTAGTGTCCGGAATCTTCGCGGCTTCGGGCCAGTCGTGCATCGCCGGCTCGCGCGCCCTGATTCAACGTTCGATCCTGCAGGCCTTCCTGGACCGGCTGCTGGCGCTTGTCAAGACGGCCCGCATGGGAAACCCCATGGACGTTTCCACGCAGATCGGACCGATCAGCACGCAGCCCCAATACACAAGGATTCTCGACTATATCCGGATCGCCAAAGAAGAGGGCGCCGTCTGCCGATTGGGCGGCGGGCCGGCGGCCCGTCCCGAGTGCGGCGCCGGCTGGTTCATCGAGCCCACGATCTTTACGGAGGTCCGTCCGGATATGCGGATCGCGAACGAAGAGGTGTTTGGCCCGGTTCTTTCAGTCATTCCGTTCGACGACGAAGGCGACGCTGTGCGCATTGCCAACGGTACAATCTACGGGCTCGCCGCCGGCGTCTGGACAAGCAGCATTCGCCGGGCATTTTCAATGTCGGAACAACTGGAAGCTGGAACCGTTTGGGTGAACACATATCGCGCAACCAGCTACATGGCGCCGTTTGGCGGCTACAAACGATCCGGCATCGGAAGGGAAAGCGGGATCGACGCGATCCGGGAGTATTTGCAAACCAAGTGCGTCTGGATCGATACCGGCGGCGTGACGGCGAACCCGTTTATTCACAGGTGAAGGACTGCCGAATAGCCCAAGGAGTCATGCATGGACAAAGAAATGTTTGAAAGAGGCCTTGCAATACGCAGAAACGTGTTGGGCGCGGAGTTTGTAGATAACGCGTTTGCGACCGCAGATGATTTCAATCGTCCCCTCCAGGAATTGGTGACGCAGTATTGTTGGGGCGAGGTCTGGGGACGCCCGGGCTTGGATCGCAAGACGCGGAGCATGCTCAATCTCGCGATGCTCTCGGCTCTCAATCGGCCTCATGAAGTAAAGATGCACGTGCGCGGCGCGCTGAACAACGGCCTGACGAAGGACGAAATCAGAGAAGTCTTTCTGCAGGTCGCGATCTACTGCGGCGTGCCGGCGGCGGTTGACAGCTTCCGCATCGCAAAAGAAGTATTTGCGGAAATGGGCGTTTGACGACGCCTGCATACACCGAGGATTGGAAACATGGCTGAGCAGCGTATAGGTTTTGTCGGCGTCGGCAGAATGGGCGGCCGAATGGCGCGCCGCTTGATCGAAGCCGGCCGTGATTTGACGATCTACGACTCCAATGAAGCGGCGATGCGGACCCTGATCGACATCGGCGCGCGCCGGGCCGATTCGCCTGCGGCCGTTGCTTCGTCGACGGACATCGTTCTGGCAAGCCTGCCCACGCCGCCCGTCGTGCAGTCGGTTGCGCTCGGTCCGAATGGGATTGTGGAAGGAAAGCGGGCCAAGGTGTTCGTCGACATGTCGACCACAGGTTCGATCTACGCCCAGCGCATCGCCGCCGGTCTGGCCGCGCGCAACATCGCCGCGGTGGATGCGCCCGTCAGCGGCGGGCTCGCGGGCGCCGAACGCGGCGCGCTCGCAGTTATGGTCTCATGTCCGGAAAACGTATTCACCGAGGTGGCGCCTGTTCTGAGCATCTTGGGAAAGGTCTTCTATATCGGGTCGAAGCCGGGACAGGGCCAGACGATGAAGTTGCTGAACAATCTCCTGTCCGCCGCCGCGATGGCGATCTCTTCCGAAGCTGTCGTGATGGGAGTCAAGGCCGGACTGGATCCAAAACTTATCATCGACGTCATCAATGCAGGCACCGGCCGAAACAGCGCGACGGCCGACAAATTTCCGCGTTTTGTGCTTCCGCGAACGTTCAATCTCGGTTTCGAGGTCGCACTTCTCGACAAGGACGTCCGACTCTGCCTCGAAGAAGCCGACGCGCTGGGCGTCCCGATGATCGTAGGAAACGCCGTCCGCCAGATGCTCGCAATCACGATGGCCAGCGCAGGACGCAACGCCGACATGAGCGAGATGGTCAAGCCGCTGGAGCGCTGGGCGGGAATTGTCGTGGGCGAAAAGCGCTCTTAGCGCTTTTGGAGGCATTCGCGGCTGCGTTCCATGTCCATCTTAGCCTTGTGCCAATCGCTGCAAGATACCTGGCTCTCCACGACCCTTCGCGAATCCACGTGGGGCTATCCGGTCATCGCAGCGGTCCATGTTCTCGGCATCGCCTGGTTCGGAGGGATCGTCCTGATTGCTGATCTTGGCCTTCTGGATTCCAGCGACGCGCAGCAGTTGCGCCGATGGAAGCCGGCGGCCGTGATCTTCATGTTGGTCAGCGGCGGCGCGGTTTTCGCCCTGCAGCCCGTGCGCTACTACGAGAGCGTCCTCTTCAGAACCAAGTTGCTGCTGCTTCTCCCGGCTATTCTGAATACTCTGACGCTGCCCCCGGTTCCTTCAGGCTTAAGACGACGGATCTCACCGGCCCTGTGGGCTGGCGTCATCATCGCAGCCCGGGGAACTGCCTATTTGTAGATGAGAAATGAAAATTGATTAGTGATTAATGATTAATGTCCTTGAAAAATTTTAGATTTGCCAAGCGTATTAATCATTAATCACTAATCAATTTTCATTTCTCATCCGAGCCTTTTTAGGGATTCATAGACCGCCCCCCACAGTTGTCGCGCGACGCCAAATCTTGTTTGACATCGCTAGAGCGGGGTGGGTATAAGCGCAGATGTAGATCCGGCGGAGGATTCAAGATGAGATCGCGGTTAATGGCCCTGTTGGCGGGGCTTGCTTTGACGTTTACGACGGGACCGGCGTTTGCGCACCACTCGACTGCCATGTACGACACCGCCAACCCGATCACAATCACCGGCGTCGTGAAGAAATTCGAATGGACGAACCCGCATGCGTTCATCTACCTCGAAGTGAAAGACGAGAAGGGCGCGGTCGTGGAGTGGGAAGTGGAAATGATGAGCCTCAACCATCTGCGCTCATACGGCTGGACGCGAAATACGGTGAAGGCCGGCGACGTGATCTCCTGCACCGGCGCGCCCGCCCGCAGCGGCGCTCCATCGATGATCAGCAATCTGATGGTGCTGGGCGACGGCCGAAAGATCCGCTCGTAGCGCCTATCGATTCGGCTGCGACTGCTGCGGACCGAACAAGACGCGGTAGTCGCGGTTGTTCTCGCAGACGAACTCCATAATCTTCTTCAATTCCGGCATCAGTCGGAAACTTCGCGTTTCGGTCCAGGGCTCGACAAAGACATTCGGATCCTCGATGGTCACCTCATACTCGAGCGCGTCTTCAGTGCGGCGGAAGCGCTCGACCATGTGCAGCGCCTCGGTGTGCCGGTAGCCGTTGATCTCGGTCTTATCGTTAAAACCGATGGTGTCGACCACGAGCGTGTCGCCTTCCCAACGGCCCACGGAGTCGCCGAGCCACGTCGGGTCCGGATCCACAGGATGCGGCTGGCCGTCGGTTGGAATCAGACGGAACACGCCGGGGTATTCGTGGAGGATCACGACGAAATCCTTGCTTTGAACGATCTGGAACTGATAGGGCACGGTGAACGAACCGGGAGGAAGTATGGGCATGCAGTCGGAGAGCCGTCCCGTATCCTGAGGGCCGCGCACGACGCGATATTTTTCGGCGCCGGGTTTGAGCGTCGGCGTCCTCGGGGGAGCGTTCGGGGCGGCCCCGCGCGTTGCGTTTCCGGCGCCGCGGCCGCCGCCGGTCGGGCCGCGAAAATCATAGACGCCGGAGAGATCGGGCTTGCCGTCCGGCATGCGGGGAATGGCTCGCCCCGCCGGCGTCGGATCCGGGTCCGGGGCGGCCGCCAGCGGCGTTGTGCCCGCGACATTCACGGTTACGGTTTTGGTTGCCACCGTGTTGTTCGGTCCGCGCACGGTCAGCGTATAGGTAGTCGTCTGAGCGGGTGTGAGCTGTTTGCTTCCGCGCGCCGTCACGACGCCTATTCCCGGCTCGATCGTCACGCCCGAAGGGTTTTCGGTTCCCCACACGAGGATGAAGGACTCTCCGGGACGAATGGAGGCCGGCTTCGCCTCAAACGTAACGATGCGGGCGGGCGGGGCTTCCCGCTGCCCACGCCCTCCGCGCGCAGCAGGCTGCTGGGGCGCCGTTTGCGGCGTCTGGCCGAGCGCGTTCGCGCAAATGAAAACGATGCTGAGAAAAGAACCGAGCATGCGCTTCACCGTGTTCTTCAACGGGAACCTCCACGTGGAATGTTTACGAGTCAAAAAACGGGAGGAATGTAGTCCAGCGTTGTCGGCCATGTCAAACGTTCCTCGGGCCTTTGGTCCGCGTATACTGACCTCCTCGTATGCCCCTAAGGGACTCCTGGCTGTTTCCATTAATCCAATCTGTCCACATTGCCGGGATCGCAGTATCGGTGGGAACGATTGTGGTTGTGGATCTCGGACTGCTCGGTCTTGTGCTGCGGGGACGCAGCATCGGCGCAGTCTCAGGCAGGCTTGCTCCGTGGACTCGGGCGGGGTTTGCCGTGATGGCGGTTACAGGGTTGCTGATGTTCGGCGCCAATGCGTCGCGATATGCCGTCAATCCTGCGTTTCTCGCGAAAATGGCGCTCCTGCTTGCGGCCGTTGCCTTTCATTTCACCACACACCGGGACGCGACATTCTCCAACGCACACAGCACAGGCTGGAGAGCAGTTCTGACCGCCGTTGCGTCTTTGATGCTTTGGAGCGCGGTGGTCTTGGCAGGGAGGGGAATCGCAGACTTTGACGTCGCGCAGGATTCCCGCCTGATCCCACTTATAGGATTTCTCTGAAATCGAAGCGAAAGCCTGGAAGAACCGGGTCGCCGCTAATGACGGACGGGTTGTCGATGCGCTCAACAGCTTGACCGGGACGATAGAGGTACGCGCAACGGTCAATCGGATCGAGCAGCCAAGCCAGCCGCGCTCCGTTGGCGATGTACTCCTCCATTTTTTCTTTCAGCTTGGCCAAACGGTCGGACTTCGATCGAAGCTCGATTACGAAATCCGGGCACATGTGCGTGAGGCTGTCCTTTTCGCCTTCCGAAAGCCGGTTCCAGCGTTCTTTTGAAACCCACGAGCCGTCAGGCGAACGCCGGGCGCCGTTCGGCAGCGTGAACATGGTGGATGAGTCGAAGGCTTCGCCCGCGCCAACCTGCCTGTTCCAAAGCCACAGATGCGCGGTAATTGCAGCATTTCGTTGACCGGTTTTCGGCGAGGCGGGCGACATGATGATCAATTCACCCCTGGCCGATACCTCGAATCGAAATCCGGGATTGTCGCGGAAAAGCTGCAAAAGTTGGTCGTCGTTTAACGCCAACGAACGGATGTTCAGAGCGAGCCAGAGCCCTGGTTCTTGTTCTATTGCCGGCGGCCGCGCCATATTCGCCTCTCACGGTGATCATAGTTCCGTGTGCGCGCATCGGCAATCGGAAGGCCCAAGGTCAGGTTCATCCCCGGGCCCGTCACGTGGCGAGTTGCGGTTCCGATCATTCCGCAAGATTGCTGAAGCGTGGAATCCATTCTGTATAGGCGCAGTGGTCTGCTTTCGTCTTCAGATGCCTGTATTACAGGGTTGCTGAGTTGCTGATGTTCGCTTCCAATGTTCCGCAGTATAGTCTCAATCCGGCCTCCCAGTTGAAAATGGCGCTGCTGGAGGCGGTTGCGATCCCCCGCCCGTCCAAGGCAGGGGACGCGGGGTTCAAGTTTGTTGGCGTAACCGTTTCGAAAACGATGTTCGGTGGCAGGGCCATCCTGCGGAAAGGTGCTGTCAAGTGATGTGCGTTGGTTTTCTTGTCCTCATTCTCTCGATAGCGGTGAGCCCGGTCCAAAATGGGCGAAAACCTGGATCAGATTCTGAGTACTTGTCGTGGGATTCGAAGCGGGTTAACTCGATCGCGAAGAGGATGCGCGTGACGGGTGACGTTGGAGGTTCCTTTGACTTCCGTATCACGAGTACCGATAAGGCCTATAACTACAAATTGCGTGCGACGTTGTTTACGCCCGAAATGATCCGCGCTTCTGCCCGCCACTGGCAGTTACGGGAGAGACTGACAGACGATCAAACGCGTGCTCTAGTAATCGAAGCAGAGAGCGTCGTGGGAACTGTAGTCATGGTGGAGATTGATCCACGTGAGGGGTCGGGCGTCATTCCATCCGGCTGGATCTCCGTCCTCAAGGCGAAAGACTCGAACGTCGAAGTCAAAGGGACGGTCACGCCTTCATTACGCGCATTGAAGGCGCTGTCGGGAACGGCGCAGCGGGATTATGCTTACGACGTGTTTTGGGTGGTTTTCCCGTCGGTCGATGAGAACGGGCGTACGGTTTTACCCGATTGGACGTCTGAAGTTGAGCTCGTGGTGACGATCTACAACAAACGGGGTAAAGTGACGTGGAAAATCCCGCGCGGCGACCGAGACTGAAAGCCTCGTTGGAATCGTCGGCGCGGCAGCACGTCGCTGCGACGTCCGGCGTCACACAGCAAATGTCACTTGGATTCCCGCACCTATCCGAATTGACGCCGTTAGAAACCTTGTGATCCTGCAAGATATCTTATACCATGGTGCGCCATGGAACGCGCCGCTGCGCTCGTCGCCTGGATCGGATCGACCGACCTCCGGGCGCCCGCCGAGCAGGGCGCGGTCGGACTGGGACCGGTCGCTCAGGCGGTGACAGCCAGAAGATTCGACGAGTTGGTATTGCTGTCAAACTTCGCCAAACCCCCAGTGGACGCCTATGTGCGCTGGCTTTCCGGTTACGCCTCTTGCCGCGTTCGCGTCGAACGCCGCGCGCTCTCCAGCCCCACCGAGTTCGGGGAGATCTACACGGCTGCCGTCGACGTTGTCCAGGACGTGCTCAAGCGTCATAAAGGAGAGGTGAATCTCACGTTCCACCTGAGCCCCGGCACGCCGGCGATGGCGGCCGTTTGGATCATTCTGGCGAAGACTCGATTTCCTGCCGAGCTGATCGAGTCTTCCCGGCGCCGAGGAGTCAGCACGGCGTCCGTGCCTTTCGACATCTCGGCCGACTTTCTCCCCGACCTGCTGCGACGTCCGGATGAGGAGCTCGAACGATTGAGCGGCGGTCTGCCCCCTGAAGCTCCAGAGTTCGACGAGATTCTCCACCGCGGCCGCCACATGAAACGCGTCATTCTACTCGCGCGGCGCGTCGCCCCTCGTTCGGTCCCGGTGTTGATCGAAGGGGAAACCGGGACGGGCAAGGAGCTCCTGGCACGCGCCATTCATCGGGCCAGCCCGCGGAGAGACCGGCCTTTCGTATCGGTCAACTGCGGCGCGATTCCCCAGGAACTCGTCGAATCCGAGATGTTCGGACACGAAAAAGGCGCTTTTACGGGAGCGACGGCAACCCGGAAGGGCCACTTCTTGGAAGCGGACGGCGGCACGCTGTTCCTCGATGAGATCGGCGAGCTTCCCAGAGCGGCCCAGGTCAAGCTGTTGCGCACTCTCCAGGAAGGAGAAGTCTTGCCGCTCGGAAGCTCCCGGAGCCGGCGAGTGGACGTGCGGGTGGTCGCGGCAACAAACCGTTCGCTTCTGGCCGAGGTCGCTGCAGGCGCCTTCCGGGAGGACCTGTTTCATCGCCTCGCCGTCGCCGTGCTGCGTCTTCCGCCTCTTCGCGAGCGCCGTGAAGACTTGCCGCTCCTGATCGATCACCTGCTTGTTCACGTCAATCAGGAAGGGCGCGAGCAGCCAGGGTTTGTCGAGAAGAAACTTTCTGCCGGCGCTAGAAATCTTCTGCTGCACCACTCGTGGCCTGGCAATGTGCGGGAACTCCAGAACACGCTGCGGCGTGCTGCAATCTGGACGCCCGAGGCCGCTCTCAAAGCCGACGACATCCGTGAGGCCCTGCTCCCGGTCGCCCCTCCGGAGGGCGATCGGATTCTCAACCGGCCCCTAGGCGAAGGACTCGATCTTCGTGAACTTATCGCCACAGTCGCGCGGCATTATCTTGAGCGCGCGCTGGATGAAGCTGCCGGCAATAAGACCCGCGCCGCAAAGCTTGTTGGGCTTCCGAGCTACCAGACGTTGACCAATTGGATGAAGCGCTATGGGGTGAGCACGTCATAATGGCACGCAGATTGCAATTGCACCGCCAACGATGGATGAGGAATTCGGAATGACCCGCCGCCAGAGCGAAGCGGACGCCCGCGTCGCAATCGACGATCTACTGCGGCAGGCGGGCTGGGACCCTGGCGACAAGACCATGGTGAGGATGGAAGTGCACGCAATCGAGCAGCGCCCGAACGGAGGACTGGTGGACCGCTCCGAGGCGCGCCCGTTCAATACGCATGCCCCCGTCTATGACGTGACCGCAGCCGCGGGCGCTTTTGGTGCAGACGTTGCAGTCTCACGGTTCCCGGATGAACTAGGTTGGATGGAAGTGCCTGGTCATGTGCGCCTCACGCGCGATCACTTTGTCATTCGCATCCAAGGCCGGTCTATGGAGCCAACGATCCCAGATGGCGCATGGTGCCTCTTTCGCGCCGACCGCGGCGGCAGCCGCCATGGGAGGCTCGTCCTCGTCTGGCATCGTGGCGCCACGGACCCGGCCCTTGGCGGCGAGTTCTCAGTCAAGAGGTACACGAGCACGAAGTCACAAAACCCGGACGGCGACTGGCGCCATCGCGAGATCCGGCTGGAGCCGCTGAATTCCGATCCGGCGTATCGTCCGCTCATCTTCGATCCGAGCGCCGAAGGAGATATCCGTGTGATCGCGGAGTTCGTCTGCGCCCTTGAAACCGCCGCCGACGCTGGGCCCGCGCGCGGCCGCGCCGATTATGTTCTGTATGACCAGCGCGGCCGGCCGCTCGCCGTGATCGAAGCCAAGAAGGATGCGATCAACCCTTACGTCGCCAAACAGCAGGCCCTGCCCTATGCCAAGGCCCTTGGCGCGCCGTTCATCTTCCTTACCAACGGCGAGCTCACCTATTTCTGGGACTGGCAAAACGACGACGCGCGGCCGATCACGGGTTTCTTCTCGCGGCGCGATCTGGAACGGTTGGTCGAGATGCGCAGTACGCGCAGGGCCTTGGCCACCGTGGAGATTCCCGAGCACTACGTTCGGCAGGGCGAGACACGCTCCGTTCGGTCATACCAAGTCGAGGCGATGCGCGCGCTGGACCACGCCCTCGAACTCGGCAAGCGCCGGTTTCTGATCGAGCTTCCGACAGGCACGGGTAAAACCGATCTCATCAGCATGTATCTCAAGCGTCTTTTCCAGGCTGGATGGGCCGAGCGTGTGCTGTTCCTGGTCGACCGAGACCAGCTTGCGAAGCAGGCATTGGAAGCGATTCAGGACATCCTGGGCGCCCACTCGAGCTATTGGCTGCGTCCCGGCATGGCCCGGCAAGAGCAGCAGGTCACTGTCTGCCTCCTCCAGACGATGATCGGCCGCGTGGACGAATATACAGCCGGTTACTTCGACGTCGTTATCGCGGATGAATGTCACCGTTCGATCTATGGCGCATGGCAAACGGCGCTCACGAAATTTGACGCCATTCACATCGGACTCACGGCCACCCCGGCGAACTTCATCGAGCGCAACACCTTCGAGTTCTACCAATGTGAGCCGGGCGCGCCGGACTTCTCCTATGCGATTCAGGACGCTTTCCGAGAGCAGCATCTCGTGCCGTACCGTTTCGCGACGGGGATCACGGAGATCCTTGCGGAAGGCGCCGATGTCGACGACGAGCACTACGACCCGGCGGAGTTCGAGCGCCGCTTCACCAACGAGCCGACGAACCGGCTTATGATGCAGGAATTTGACCGCCTCGCCTGGGAACACTACAAAGAACTCGCTCCTGGCCAGGATCCCGGCCCAGGCAAGGCCATTGTGTTCGCCATCACCAAGCATCACGCGGCGCGCCTTGCCCAGTATCTGAACGACCTCCATCCCGAACTCAAGGGCCGCTATGCTGAGGTTATCACTTCCGACGTGGCCGATCCTGACGCGCTCATACGGAAATTCAAGACAGAGACCTACCCGATGGTCGCGGTGAGCGTGGGCATGCTCGATACAGGCTTCGACTGCCGGGAAGTGCTGCACGTCGTGATGTGCCGCCGGGTGCGCAGCCCGATCCTGTACCAACAGATGCGCGGCCGTGGGACCCGTACGGCGGCACACATCGGCAAGCGCAAGTTTGTCATCTACGATTTCTTGAAAAACCACCACTATTTCAACGACTCCGACGCAGAGGTCTTCGCGGGCGCAGGGGGAGGACGCGCGTCCAGCGGACCGCCCGCGCCGCCCAAGCCTCCCGGCAAGCTTATCGAGCTCGGCTTGGAAGACGAGTGGCTCGAGGCGGTGGCCTGGATCGAATTCGGTCCTGAGGGGGAGCGCATCGACAAAAAGGAATATGTCACGCACTGGGAGGAGACGATCCGCCGACGCGCCGGCGCCGACCCGATTCTCCGCAAAGTGCGCGATGAGGAGCCCCTCGAGCCGGAAGAAGAAGACGAGCTCGCACGCCGGCTCAACGAGCCCAAGCTCTACTTCAACGAGGACAATCTCCGGCGCGCCTATCGCAACCCGGGCGGCTCGCTCGTCGACTTCATCCGCGCCGCGCTCGGCCGGCTGCGCATCAAGAGTCGCGAGGAGAGACTCGAAGAGACGTTCCGCGCCTGGCTGGTGTCGCGCTCGCTGACGCCCCAACAGGCCGAGTACCTGTGCCTGCTCAAGAACCGCGGCATCGCCACTGGCCGCGTGCGACTCGAGGACCTCTTCGAGCCGCCGCTCTCGATTCTCGACGCCGCCGGCAAGGGCGTTGAGCTGTTCGGCGAGGACGGACTCAAGCAGGTCGTGGACGCGTTGAACGAGAACGTCTTCAAGACCGCGAGCTAAGAGAGGAACGGGATTTCGTATGGACCAGAATCTTCGCCGCAAGCTCGACCGAATCACGGACATCCTGTGGGCCGGCGGAGTCACGAACCCTGTCACTTACATCGAGCAAATCTCCTACCTGATCTACCTGAAGCTGCTCGACGAGGAGGAATCGACGCGCGAGCTGAAGGGCCGGCTCGGGGTCGGCAACGGCGCGCGGCTGTTCCCCGGTCAGGCCGAGCGGTTCCGCTGGTCGAAGTGGCGCTTCAAAAGCGGGGCCGGGCTGCGTGACTTCGTGCGCGACGAAGTCTTTCCGTACATGGCCTCGTTGGTCAAAGACGAGCCGCAGGTCGCGGAGTACTTCCGCGACGCCGTGCTCGAGATCGTGGATCCAAACGTCCTGAAGCAGGTCATCGACGAGCTAGACTCGATCGACTTCCGCAAGCTCGGTCCCGACGTGAAAGGCGACATTTTCGAGTACCTGCTCACCCACCTCGGCCAGTCGGCGCTGAACGGCCAATTCCGCACTCCGCGTCAGATTCGCGCTTTCATGGTCCAGATGGTCGACCCGAATCTTGGCGACACAATCTATGACCCAGCCTGCGGCACGGCCGGGTTTCTGATAGACGTCGTCGACCACGTCCTTGCACGATACAGCGAGGAGCCCCAGGAGGTTCCCATCTACGGCGAGGAGTGGCTCGAGAAGCGCGGCGAATCGCTCGCAGAGGCGCAGAAGAAGATACCGAACCTGCAGACGTACCGGAAAGGCCCCGGCGAGAAGATCCCGAATTGGGAACGGCTCGAAGCGTCGATTTACGGCACGGATGTCTCCCGCCAAATGATGCGGATTTCGATGATGAACCTCGTGCTCCACGGCATCCGCAAAGCGCGCCTCAAGCGGGCCAACGTGCTTTCCGAGATGAGCGGTCTCACCGAAGACGATGTCAATCGCCGCTATCAGGTCATCCTTTCGAACCCGCCCTTTGCCGGGCAGATCCCGAAGGAGTCGATCCGTCAGGACCTGCCGACGAAGTCCAAGAAGAGCGAGCTGCTCTTCCTCGCGCTTATGCTCCGCTCGCTCGCGCCCGGCGGACGCTGCGCGGTGGTCGTGCCGGAGGGCGCGCTGTTCGGCTCGACCACGGCCCACAAGGATCTCCGCGAAAAGCTCCTGCGCGAGTGCGAGCTGTTGGCCGTAGTTTCCCTACCGGCCGGCGTCTTCAAACCCTACGCTGGCGTGAAGACCTCGGTACTTGTATTTCGGCGGCCCAGGACGGAGCCGGCCAAAGGCAAGGCCGCGACCCGACACGTTTGGTTTTATGAGATTCGCAACGACGGCTACGACCCGGACAAGATCCAGGGTGGCGGCCGCCCCGAGACACCGGAGAAAAACGACATTCCCGGACTGCTCACCGCTTGGGCGGAGTACAAGGCATCAAAGTTCGACAAGCCGCCAGGCGTTGAGGCGGGCGCCGTGCTGGATGCTGACAACGAAGAGCCACGCTGCTGGTGGGCGCCGCTTGAGACCTTCGCCGAGAACGATTGGAACCTTGCGGCATCGCGCTACAAGCCCCGCGTTGCCGAATCGGTGCCGGATGAGAACCCCGCCGAGCTCATCCGCGAGGTGCTCGCGATCGAGAGGGAGATTACGGTGGGGCTGGAGAAACTGCTTCAGAAAGTGGAGGGCGCGTGATGGAGTGGCCGCGCTATCCCCTGGCCGCTCTGGTGCGCCGCATTGGTGGCGGCACACCAAGCCGCGAGGTTACTGAGTACTGGGGGCCTGGCATTCCATGGTTCACCGTTGCCGATCTCTCCGATGACCTACGGATACAAGAGTTATCGTGCTCAGGTGAATCTATTACCGGAAAAGGTCTCGAACAAAGTGCGGCACAACGTGTTCCCAAGGGCGCTGTGGTCATCTCGACCCGCGTTGTGGTCGGCAAGGTCGGTGTGGCCGTCAACGATCTCGCAACCAACCAAGACTTCTGTTCACTCATACCCAGACAAGGGATCTCGCTGAACACTCGGTTTCTCGCGTATTTCCTTCTTTCGACTCGGGTTACCCTGCGGCATCAGCAACGAGGCTTGACCATATCAGGTATTACCGCCCAAGCGGTGAACGGGCTATCTGTTCCCCTTCCTTCCCGCTCCGAACAGCACCGCATCGTCGAGATTCTCGACCAGGCCGACCATCTCCGCCGCCTCCGCGCCGAAGCTGACGCCAAAGCGGACCGCATCCTCCCGGTCCTATTTATCAAAATGTTTGGTGATCCTCGGACAAATGTACGGAAGCTGCTCGTTGTTTCGCTCGGCTCCTTGATCGTAGCGGGTCCGCAGAACGGCCTTTACAGGCCGTCATCTGACTATGGGGCTGGCACGCCGATACTGAGGATTGACGGATTCTACGGCGGGCAGCTGTCCAGTCCGCAATATCTCAAGCGGCTGAGGCTCTCCGAGGAGGAAATCGATAAGTACAGCCTAGAAAAAGGAGACATCGTCATCAACCGCGTTAACAGCGAAGAGTATCTTGGAAAATCCGCGATCATACCAGATCTGGATGAACCAACCATTTTCGAGTCGAATATGATGCGGTTCTCAGTGGACTGTGCGCGCGTGCTGCCCGAGTATGTCATCGGACATCTTCAGACCAGTTTTACCAAGGCGGAGATCTTGAGTAAAGCGAAGCGAGCAATAAACCAAGCGAGCATCAACCAGCAAGATGTGGTTTCACTGACACTTCTCTTACCACCGCTTCATGAGCAACAGCGCTACCGGGAGTTGGTCGCGGATCACCGGTGTCTAGTAGGACGTCTGGGGCAGGTCCGAGATCGCTTGGAGGCTCTTTTCATGTCAATCCTACAGCGGGCGTTTTCCGGAAAGTTGACCGCCTCTTGGCGCACGGCACACATGAAGGAGCTGCTCCAGGAGATGGAACAGCAGGCGAAAGCGCTGGCGGCGGAGAAGGCATGAGTCGGGGAACCCCCCGTGAAGCGGCGACCTGCCGAGTCCCGGTCAAGCACGTTACCAACGCCCACCGTGAGCAGATCGCTTATAGCCCCAAAGACTGGATGGCAGGCAGGTTTCAAACTGCTCACGATGGGCGCAATAAAGCATGCGAAATCTCTACAGCCACCGCGACATTGAGCTGATTACCGCCATAAATGTTACCGAGTGCCTGGCGTTTGACAGCTTGCTCGTCAGACCAGTCCCTGGTGCGCTCTCGATTGCGAACGGAGATATAGGATGACCAACCCGCACGACGGCATTCGCGATGCGATTCTGCGTTACCTCTACGAAAGGCATCGCCGCGCAAAAAGCCCTAAGAGCGCTGGGATGATGATCCGCGACATCCAAAAGGCGATGCGTGAAGCAAACGGATTCAGGCAGCAAGAGGTGGCCAGTAATCTCGACTACCTCATTCAGAAGGGCTGGGTCCGCGAGGTCATCGAGAACAGGACCTTTACAACCAAGGCGGGTACAACGCAAGTTGCAGAGCGGCGTTCTTACAAGATTTCTGACGTCGGTATTGATCGCCTCGAGCAGGCATCCACATATCAACGGCCCGCCGACGGACGCCACGTGAACATCACCAATATCAAGGGCGTGACGGTTGTCGGCGATGGAAACGTCGTGAACACGACGTTTACAGACCTCTCCCACGTGCTGGATGAAATTCGAACTGCGATCATGACGATGCCGGCGCTTGACGATGCCCGAAAGCTGGAGATCGCCGCTGACATCGACAGCCTGCAGGGACAGCTTCAGAAGCCGTCGCCATCGCGCGATGTAGTCCGGAGCCTCTGGTCCGGGATCGAAAAAGCTGTAACGGCAGCGGGATTTGCCGAACTACTCCGCAGAGCGGCGGGCATGATCGCACCGCTCATCGGCTAGGAACTTACAATGACTCTCACCGCCTTCCGCATCGCGAATTTCAAAGCCTTTGCCGCTGCGCAGCGCGTCCCGCTGCGGCCGATCACGCTGGTGTACGGCGCGAACAGCGCAGGCAAGTCGAGCATCCTCCACGCGCTCGCGCTGGCGCACCATGCGGTTGAGACTGGGGAACTCGACACGCAACGTACGCAGATCGGCGGCGAGTCGATTGACCTCGGTGGATTCCGCCAGTACGTGCATCGGCGCAACAGGGACCGCCAGGTAGAACTGGCTTTCGAAGTCGATCCCGGCCGGCTTGCGGGCCGCGTTGCGGAGCTTCTGCGCTCAGCGCGGCACGTGGTCGTGGAGCTGGCCATCGGCGCGGGGTTCACGAGCGACCAGCTCACACTTTTCGGCGACCGGGCGCGCGCTCTCAGCCCGCGTGGAGGCGCGCGCGTCGAGCGCTTCTCCCTTGAGGTGGACGGCGCGCCGCTGCTTGTCATGAGCGCTCGGGCCGGAGGGCTCCTGCGCCTCGACCGGTTCGATCACACCCATCCGGTTTTCCGTGAGCTCTTTCTGGGCCTTCTTATGCTCGCGACCACAACGCAGCGCGTTGAAGAAGAAGACTACTCCGCGTTGGGCGACGTGCTGAATGCGCTGGTTCCTCATATCTCCGCCAGGGCGGACGGTTTCTTTCCGCGCATCCAAGAGGAACCTGGGACGAGTGAGTCGGAGTCGTTGCGGCCGGAGGAGTTGGTTCCGGTCAGCCGCGGGCGGCGTAAGGAGGACCTTGCGCGTGCAGCCCGCCTGTTCTTCCCCCGCGCGCTGCGCGACCTCGTGGGCGGGCTGGGAGCGGCGCTGGAGGGGGAGATCCGCCGGCTTCGGTATCTTGGGCCGCTGCGTTCGTATCCGCCGCGGCACCTGGTGTTCTCGCAACATCACGATCCCAACTGGTTCGCCGGCGGCGGTTACGCGTGGGACATCGTCCGCACCCGAGAGGACGTTCGCAGGCGCGTCAACGCTTGGCTGGGCGATCCGGGGCGCCTCAAGACGCCCTACGAGATCGAAGTCCGCGACCTGCTGCCGGCGTCCGCCATCGCCGGAGAACTGCCGGCGAAGTTCGAGGCGGCGCTCCACGATATGGCGGCCGCACTGCTGGTACGGCTGGGGGGCCGTGAACGGTTCGAGCTTTCCACGCTCGCGGAGCGCCTCAGCGAGATCGAGCAAGAACCGAGCGACGTAATCCCCGAGCTAGAGGAACTCGTGTCCGGAGTGATTGACATCGAGGAGATCTCGGGCCATTGGGCCGAAGAAATGGTCGCGTCGCGGCCGGAGACGCTCCAGGACCTCGTTCTCCTCGACAAGCGCTCCGGCACGCCGGTGAGCCACCGCGACGTCGGCATCGGCGTAAGCCAGGTGCTGCCCGTGCTTGTTGCCGCCTATGGATCGAAGGAGAAGCTTCTGGCCATCGAGCAGCCGGAGATCCACCTCCACCCCGCGCTCCAGGCGGAACTCGGGGACCTGTTCCTCGATGCGGCCGTGACCGATGCCGGTAACACGTTGCTCGTTGAGACCCACAGCGAACACATGCTGCTGCGGGTCATGCGACGAATGCGCGAGACTTTCGAAGGGAGGTTGCCCGATGGCGTTCCCGCCGTGCGCCCGGAACATATCATGATCCTTTTCGTCGAGCCCGACGGCGCCAAGAGCATCGTCCGAGAGATGCCGCTCAATGAACGAGGCGAACTGGTCAAGGCCTGGCCCGGCGGCTTCTTCGAGGAAGGCTTGCGAGAGGTGTTTTGACGTGCTGTTGCGGGACTACGCGATCACACCGGACGTATTCGACGAAACGTCTTATCCACACCCGGCCGCCTGCGACGCGGAATTGCGGTCCCTCAAGGAAGTACTCATGAGCGAAGGCCTCGTCCGCGATCTCCGGTCTGGCGAATGGCGCCAAGTCTTCACAAACAACGGGCGCCCCTGGCATCGGCGGGGCAAGGAGCTTCTGAAGAAGCTGGTTCAGCAGAACCGGCTCATCGCTTTTCCGCCGATGCTGAGCGCCATGCCCTCGGACGACCGTGGATGGTGCGAGGAGGCGGTCAGTAGTCACTACAGGACTCCGTTCCGTGGAGGCGTCATCGTCACGCAGTCAGTCCGGGCTGCGTTCCCGACCCAGCCCGTCGTGGAGTGCATTGATCGGCTAACCAATGCATCGTGGTGGGCTAGCCGAAGCCCGTCAGTGACTATCGCGCGGCGGCTGGACGAGTATCAGAGACATCTCAATCCTGTCTTGCATTGTGCAAACTCCCTAATGTTCATCGACCCGCATCTAGATCCCGAAAGGCCGGGTTACCGCGAGTTTGCACAGTTGGTCGCGGTTGCCGGCAATCGGGCGCCCGCGCCGGCAATTGAGATCCACAGAGTCTGCTACGAGGGATCCGGGCAGAGCCGTACGCTTCCAATGCGCGACAATCCGGAGTACTTTGACCGGCGGTTCCGGGACAATCTGGAGGCAACGATCCGCGCTTCCGGACTGCACGTGGATGTTTTCATCTGGGATGACTTCCATGATCGCTATTTAATTACCAACCTCATTGGCATATCTCTTCCCAACGGCTTCGACACTACTACCGACCCCCACAGCGTCACCCGTTGGACGCGACTCGGCAGAAACGACCGGGACGACATCCAGCGCGAGTTTGATCCGGCTAGCTCACGCCACGCGTTGCGTCGCCGCTTCAGGATATGATGCACACAAGAAAAGCCACTGCTTAACTAAGAGAGAGGACTCACTTCATCTTGCGGAGCTTGCCTGTTTGAAAGAATCGCGTCGTGCTTTGCGTGTCAGGCGTGGCTCGTTCTATCAAGTCCTCCCAGATCCGGCGGGCGTCAGTTCAGTATTTGAAACCGCGTGATGCGGATTTGAATGTCATCGTCGACGGATGTTCCGCCAGGCTGCAAGTCGACCGACGCTGGGTAGCCGAGCGTGGGATCGTAATCGATTTTCAATCGATATGGCTGCCTCGCGACTGCATCCTTTAAGTAAGCAAACATCTGGTCCATTGTTGCGTATCGCTCCAGCACCGGCCTCACGGCTTCCGGCGGCAATCCCGTCAGCGCGGTTAAGTTTGGATTCAGCCCCACTGCGCCCGTGCCGCCGCGGACCCGATAAGCCAGCGGCTCTGTCGGCATTGGACACAGGCAGCGCCACTGCGCCGTGAACTCATAGTCTGTGAAAGTCCGCGCGGCCCATTTTTGTTGCGCCTGCTGCAGCTCCTTCAGTTCTGCGCGTTCCGGCGCCGGTCCGGACGCAGTTCGTTTTGCGAGAAAGGTCAGGGGCGCAAAGGCGCCGTATACCGCTTCAAAGCCTGTCGGGGCGCCCGGCGGCGCTTCGATCGCGCGCACAAAGGCGATTTCGTCGCCGTGGACTCTTCCTGTGAAGTGGATTGTTCGCGCATTGTCCGGGCTCTTGCACTTGAAGCGCACTGTATTGCCTTCAATCACGGCGTCGTAGATGGGCATGGGCCGACTGTTCACCAGAAGTTGTCGTCCGGGGCCCGCCGTCATCGATACTGTTCCGGATAGTTGACTGCCGCTGGACTTCAGGTCGAATCTCCACACATCGAGATTCCAACGCAGGCTTTCCCACCTTCCATTGACGTCTGCCGGGCGGGTCGGATCGGAAACACCGATGGGAACCGCGGGCGCCTTCACTGGACCACGCCGCCGCGCGGTGAATCGAGGAACGGCGCTTGTACCAAAGACGCCGGCATCCACGGGCAGGATCCCCGGGTCGGGTCCATTAAGTAGGATCTCAACCGAGCGTTCGAACGCGATCTCGTCTCCGGCGAGCACGCCTCTAAAAGTGATCTCCCTGACAACCGGCGAAATGATCGGATACTTCGTCTTGAACGTTACGACCGCGCCCGCGACTTTTCCGTCATAGATCTCGGCGGGGCCGACAACCCCTCCGTGCTGCATGACCCTGCCGCTCACGGCGTCGCCCGCCACAGTCAATTCGAACGTCCAGGGACCGCCGAACATGCCCGACGCTTCCCAACGGCCGTTGAATTCAGACGTGGAGTTGGATTGCGCGACGCTGCTCGGAGAGTGGCATAGAAGTAGTCCGGCAAGCACCCATGCGAAACGTTGGACCTTTTGGTTCATTCAATCTCCTCTCCGGCATATTTGTCTTCCGCCACGCTTGTCGTTTATCTTGATCCCGCGATTTCCAGCATCATACGCCGCTGGACTGCTACGACAAATAATAGCTGCCGGGAGTCTTTGTGAATCTCAACCGCATGATCCATGCCGCGCTCCTGCTTCTGACTACCTCCACATTTGTGCGTGCCCAACGGCCCGAGCCAATGGTGATGTTTGGCGGACTTCGTGTGCCTGCGTGCTCGGTTTCCTCGGACCCGGAATATGGGCTGGTCCCCGCAAAGCCGATTCAGCTCGGCGGCGGACCAGCGCATGCAGCATCCAGAATGGCCCGTTATATTGGATCGCTGCGCGGACCGCAGGGACAGACTTTACAGTTGTCCAACACACGCGGGTCACTGCTTGCGCCTGCGGGATATTGGGACGAACCTACAATCCTTGACTCGTATCGCGTCTCCTACGACGGCCAGACCGTTGGACTGTACGTGGACGCCTATCACTACAGCCTGCCGAAGGCGCCTGCAGGATTTACGTGCGGCGGCCCACTTGTAACAGCACTCGGCGCGCCTCCGTTGGATCCCCTGAAAGTCAATTCCAGTATTGCCGCGCTGGCTGTTGAATACGGTTCGGCAAAGAGGGAAGTAACGCCAATCTCGCTTGGCGCGGCCCCTCCACGCGGCTACTTGATGGATACATTCACTCTGATCGCGCTTCGCGCCAGGACTGCCGCAACGTCTGAAGCGTCTCCAGATTCAAACGCGCCGCAGGTCGGTCCGGAACCGGCGGGCTTGATAGTACTCGCGTATCCAGTCCCGTGTGGCAACCGCATGATTACTCCTCAGGATATCGAGCCGCACACGAACCAAGGGCAAGTACCTCGCAACGGCGAGCTCATCCGTGATGAAGCCGTCGGAAGGATGTTTTCTGGAGTACCCACGCCAGGGGGGAGTCTCGCGGCAAGGTTCCGCCAGGCGCCAATCAGCCAGGTCAGGATCCGTTATGCCGAAGCCTGTGAAGGAGCGTCGAATGAAGTGCTGCTGCCCATTCGGATCGAGCCTCCGCGAATCACAACCAGGCCTGCCGCGATTCCCCAAGGAATTTCGGAAGCCGATCCAACGGTGTATTTGCAGGTGATCCTCGATTCCGAGGGCCGCTTCGTGCGTCCTCTTCATATTGGGGGCCCAAAGTCGCTCGTGCCCGCCGCGATCGACAGCATAGGCCAGTGGCCGGCCGAACCTGTTCGCGTCAATGGAACCGCTGTCATCAACCCCATGGTCCTGCAGGTGGTTTTCCAATAGGCCCAACGCAAATGACGCAAGTGACGCAGGCGGCGGCTGCTTGGATCTGCGTCATCCGGCGTGTATCCTATCTCCCGTCACACTCCGGAGGGATGTCATGGATCGTCTTGCTCGGGCCGCTGTGGGTGTTTCCGCTGTTCTGATAGCCGCCACGCTGGCGAGCCTGCCTGCGTTCGCGCAGACCGACTTCTCCGGAGAATGGACCCGTATTCAGGAAGAGGACAGCGCCTTGAATCCCGCTGTGGGCGACTGGTTTGGTCTGCCGATCAACGACGCTGCGCGCATGCGAGCCGAAACGTGGGACGCGTCCAGTTGGACGCTGCCGGAATGGCAATGCCGCCCGCATGGCGGCGCCTACTTCAAGCGGGAGCCCGCGGCGTTGACGATCACCAAGGAAGTCGATCCGGTCACGCGCGAGGTCACTGCCTTTCACGCCGAATGGCTGCGCCAGGTTCGCATTCCCATTTATCTTGACGGACGTCCGCATCCCTCGCCCAATGCCGCTCACAACTGGCTCGGTTTCTCCACGGCGGAGTGGGTCGGCGACATGTTGAAGATCACGACGACGCACCTCAAGGAGAGCTACATTCGCCGGAACGGCGTTCCCGTGAGCGACAAAGCCACGTTGACCGAGTACTGGATTCGCAACGGCGACTATCTGACCTGGATCACCATCACGCATGATCCTGTGTATTTGACCGAGCCTTTGGTCTGGAGCTCCGGATACCGCTTGAACCTGCAGCAGCAGGTGCCGCCGTATCCGTGCACCGTGGTCTCTGAAGTGGAGCGTCCCAAGGGCGTCGTGCCGCACATTCCTCCGGGCGCGAACAAGGACATTCGCGAATTCACATCACGGTTAGGCGTACCCGAGAATTACGTGAGGGACGGCGCTGCAACGATGTATCCCGAGTACCAATTGAAACTGAAGCAGGGCGGCGTTGCAGGAGCTCTTGCTGCGTCCCCGCCCGTCCCAGCGAGCGTCCCAGCCAGCGTCCCCGCCAGTCCCAGCAAGGTCGCAGCGGCGCCTGCCGACAGCCGATCGGCCGGGGATCTCGACATCGTTCATGTGCGTGGGCCGATTTATATGATTGTGGGCGCCGGCGGCAACGTCACGGCTTCCGTTGGCCCCGACGGCGTGCTCATCGTGGATTCCGGCGCGGCGGAGATGAGCGACAAGGTGCTGGCCGCGATTGACCGGCTTCAGAAAGAACTGACGAAGCCCACTGAGAGACGGCTCGGATACGGCTCGGAAAACCGCTCCGCGCTTCAAGCGGAACGCACCACGGCGCCGCCGCCCAAGCCGATCCGCTACATCATCAACACGCACATTCATCCGGATCATGCGGGGGGCAACGCAAGAATCGCGGCGGCGGGCAGAACGATCACTGGAGGCAACGTCGCCGGCAACATCCGCGATGCTGAAGTCGGCGCCGCCGTGTACGCGCATGAGAACGTGCTCCTGCGTATGGCCGATCCGAAGCCCGGCCAGGCGCCGCTGCCGTTTCGCGCGCTGCCGACGGATACGTACCACACGGAATTTTATAAGTTCAGTCAGCATTTCAACGGCGAGGGCGTCCAGCTCATCCACCTGCCCGCCGCGCATACGGACGGCGACACGCTCGTCTGGTTCCGCGGCTCCGATGTGCTGGCGACCGGCGACGTGTTTACAACCACGAGTTATCCGTTCATCGATCTCGAGGGCGGCGGAAGCATTCAAGGAGTCATCGATGCGCTCAATCGCATCCTGGATCTGGCGTTTCCTGAATTCAGGACGGAAGGCGGCACGATGATCGTGCCGGGCCACGGCCGCCTGTCCGATTCGGCGGATGTGGCGTATTACCGCGACATGGTTACCGTTATTCGCGATCGCATCCAATCCATGATCGACAAAGGCATGACGCTGGACCAGGTCAAGGCCGCGCGGCCGACGCTCGACTACGACCCGCGGTATGGGTCCACGTCGGGTTCCTGGACGACGGACATGTTCGTTGAAGCTGTGTATCGGAGCCTGAAGAAGTAGGGCGGCAGCGTACTTGAGAAATCAGGGAAGACGGGGAATTTGAAATTGGACGAATCCTGCATCTCAAAACCGAAATCTGAGATTTCTGACTGGACTGCGGAAACGCAAGAGACGTCGCTGCGCCAAAAAGTCCAATTCGCAATTTCAGATTTCGGTTTTGAGATGCAGGATTCGTCCAATTTCAAATTTCCCATTCGCCTGATTCCACGGATTCTCTCGATCTTGACGCTCATGCTTTGCCTCGGATCGCCGGCTTTGCTCTATTCACAAGCGCGCGGCAATCAGCCCCAGCGGACGGGCCGGGCCGCCGCACCGATCGATCTCACCGGCTATTGGGTGTCCCTGGTCACCAATGAGTGGCGATGGCGCATGCTGACTCCGCAGAAGGGGGACTACGCCGTCCTGCCCATCAACGACGCAGCCCGCAAGGCGGCCGATGCATGGGATCCCGCGAAGGACGAAGCGAGCGGCAATCAATGCAAAGGCTACGGCGCCGCAGCAATCCTGCAGATTCCCGGCCGCCTTCACATCACCTGGGAGAACGACACGACGCTCCGCATGGACATCGACGCCGGCTCGCAAACGCGCCGGTTCCATTTCGGCGCCGTCCAGCCGCCGAATGAGGAACAAGGATGGCAGGGCTTCTCAACCGCACAGTGGCAGCCCGCCCGCGGCCAGGCGCGCGAACGGCGCGATCCAGCCCTCAGCGCATCTCTTGGCGGAACGCTCAAGGCCACCACCACGCGCATGCGCCCGGGCTATCTTCGCAAGAACGGCGTTCCGTACAGCGCCAATGCCGTCGTCACGGAATACTTTAACCGGTTCTCGGACGCCGGAGTCGAATACCTGAACGTTACCGTTATCGTCGAAGATCCGACGTATCTGACCCAGCCGTATGTCCGGAGTATGCAGTTCCGCCGGGAGCCGGACGGCTCGAAGTGGAATCCCACTCCGTGCTCGGCAAGATGAGGAAGAATCGGATTTGAAATTATGAAACTCTCCACTGTCGTCTTCCTGGCAGCCGGCCTGATCACGCCGCTGTTCGCGGGATCGACTCGGGCCGCGCTTCAATCGGAACAGCGAATCACGCTTCCGGACGATCATGTCTTCACCGACGCAGGGCGCCAGGTGATCGCTATTTCGCCGGACGGCAGTCAGGTGGCATATGCGGCAAATGGCCAGCTTTTCTTGAAACCGGCAGGAAACGCGCCGGCCGCCGTCGTGCGTGGAACGCAGAATCAACAGGTCATTAATCCCGTCTTCTCGCCCGACGGAAGCGCGATCGCGTTCTGGTCCGGGCTGGACCAGACGATCAAGCGGATTCCGGTGAGCGGGGGCGAAGCCGTCGCCGTCACGAAGGCGCAGAACGTTTTTGGAATGAGCTGGGGGCCCGAAGGCCACATCGTCTTTGGGCAGGCGCTTCAAGGAGTCATGCGTGTTGCGGCAGAGGGAGGGAAACCGGAAACGATCGTGACCATGAAACCCAACGAGGCCGCTCATGGTCCGCAAATTCTGCCCGGGGGCGCGGCTGTGCTGTATACGATGATTACGCTGCCGCCGTCCGGCGCAAATCCCTGGGACAACGCTCAGATTGTCGCTCAGCCGCTCGGGGGCGAACGAAAGATCGTCGTCGACAAAGGAAGCGACGCGCGCTATCTCCCCACAGGCCACATCGTGTACGCTCGAGCAGGAACCCTCTACGCCGCGCCATTCGATCTGAAGCGCCTGGAGACGACCGGGGCGCCGGCGGCCGTCACCGAAGACGTACGGGCGGCGTTTTCAACGGGGACGTCGCAGATCGCTGTCTCGAACACGGGGACGCTCGCCTACATTCCGGGACTGCAGCCTTCTTATCGAGTGTCGCTGGTCGATCGAGCCGGGAATCGCAAGGACCTGGGATCCCTTCCTGGCTCGGCCTTCGCGCCGCGGATCTCACCCGACGGCCGTCAACTGGCGTGGGATGCGTTGCAAGGCTCGGACATCGCAGTGTGGATAGCGGACTTTCCTTCGTTGACGTCGAGGCGGCGGTTGCCTTCGCCGGGCAAATATCCGTTGTGGTCGGCCGACGGGCGGCGCGTGTTCTTCATTGCGGCGCATGATGGGCAGGAAGCCCTGTTCTGGCAGGCTGCGGATGGTTCCGGAACTCCGGAGCTTTTGGCCCTGACCGCCCGCGCGCCGGAGCATTGGTCGGCAAAGACGCAGAGTCTGACTTACATTACGCTGACCAACGCCGACTACGACGTCTGGCAGTACTCTTTCGTTGATAAGAAAGCGTCGCCGCTTGTGCAGATTCCCAAGTCGTCCCAGCACAGCAGCCGCGTTTCACCCGATGAGCGGCGCATCGCGTACGCGTCCGACGAGTCCGGGCGGTTCGAAGTCTATGTCCAGCCGCTGCCGCCTGCCGGCGCCGCGTTTCGCGTGACAACCGGCGGCGGCGAGCATCCGGTGTGGTCCCCCGACGGGACGGAGATGTACTTTGACCGCGGCGGACGGCTCTTCACGACGTCGATTCGAACCGATCCGGTTTTCAACGCCGCGGCGCCAGTGGAGCTGCCGATCGCCGGCTTCATCCAAGGACCAGGGCGGCGGCAATGGGACATCACGTCGGATGGGAAGCAGTTCGTCATGCTTTTTCCGTCGCCCGAGGAAATTCGAATCATCCCGAACTGGTTCGATGACCTGAGGCGCCGGACGCAGGAGAAATGATGCAGACCGATAACGCACACCCCATGCCTTCGGTTCTCACCGTCGCCAACGTGGTGTACGCGCTTCATACCTTGGCTATCGTCATCGGCATCGGCGGCGCAGCCACAATCGTCGGCAGCTTCCTCGCAAGCATCCCTTCGCTGGCGGCGGTCGTGCTGAATTACGTCAAGCGCGGGGATGCGCGCGGCACGTGGGTCGCATCGCACTACCGATGGCAGATCCGCACATTCTGGTTCGCCTTGATGTGGGCCGTGATCGGGTGGGCGTTCATTCTGACGATCATCGGCGCCCTGGTCGGCGTTCCCATTCTGATCGCGCTGACGGTCTGGCTGATGTATCGGATCGCACGCGGTTGGCTGCGCTTGCACGACCGCCGTCCGATGTATGCGTCGTAAAGTTGGTTATGAGTTTTCAGTTATGAGTTATTAGTGGTTTCCAACTAGAATTCGCGTCATGAAGCCTCTGGCTCGGTTTCTGGAAGAGCGCGGCATGAGCGTCGATGAACTCATCGCCGCCGTCGGCCTGGAAGGGAAGCTGGTTCAAGCCATCGTCGCCGGCAACTACACGCCAAGCCCCGAACAGCGTCAGCGCCTCGCCGCCGCCCTCGGAGTTCCGACCGAAGACATCGCTTGGGGCCACGCCGTGCCGGTCGAACACATGTACGGCCACGGTCCGCAGTTCGGCCGGTCGCCCTAGTTTGAACGCACCGTAGTTTTCTGGATTGACTCCACGTGGCTATCAGTACTATCGTTCTAGTACTAGATCCTATTTTTCTGCGCCGTTGGAGGGTCGTCATGAAGCTGTTTGAGGGAGCAACGTCGGCGTCGGCGTCAAAGCCGTGGTTCGTCTCAATTGCTCGGGAAGCGCGGAGAGCATGGTCTGACTTCCGGAATCCTACGCAGCAGGTCGAGGTCACTGCCGCGCCCGTAGAAGTTCGGGAGATCTGGTCGAAGCGGCGCATGATTGGGCCTCGAACGGCGTCGGCGCTGCTCCATGCGGCGCTCGCGGCCGCGGCGTTGACCCCTTGGGCGGCGACCCGGTCGAAGATTCCGCCGGAGGGGTTGGTGAATGTCGCTCTTTACGCGCCGAAGCCCCTGACGCTTCCAGCAAGCGAGCGGCCCGGCGGGGGAGGCGGCGGGCGGCGGGCGCCGCAGGCGCCGTCGTTGGGTAAACTTCCGAAGGCGGCGGACCGGCAGATTACACCTCCGGACCCGACGCCGGTTAAGAACCTCGATCCTGTCCTGATTGCAGAGCCCACCATCGTCGCAGCCCAACTTCCGGCGCTGCCTCAACTGGACCTTCTGACTATTGGAGACCCGAACGGGCTGCCGGGTCCGGCCTCCGGCGGGCCCGGTGGAGGGTCTGGAATAGGGGATGGGGACGGAACAGGCGTCGGTAACCGAAAAGGACCGGGGGCAGGCCCAGCCGACGGCGTCGGTAATGGCAGACCGGTGGTCGCGGTTGGCGGCGGAGTTTCCAGTCCCGTCTTGATCAGTCAGGTCCTGCCGGAGTACTCCGAAGCGGCGCGGAAGGCGCGATTCGAGGGAACTGTCGTTCTGGACACGATTGTTCTTGAAGACGGCTCCGTTCAAGTCGTCAACATTGCACGAAGCTGCGGCTACGGACTGGACGAGAAGGCCATCGAAGCGGTTCGCAAGTGGAGGTTCCGGCCGGCGCGCATGGACGGCAAGGCCGTGGCGGTCGCGCTGAACATTCAGGTCACATTCGCGATTCGCTAAGTGCAGCGTTTCGTAAGTACGGTAACGTGGTTTCGCCGCGCAATCCGCGCAATCCGCGGCGAAAATGTGCTGAATAGTGAGTGTATTTGTGAAAAGCGGTACTAAGGAGTTTGGAGTTTGAAAGCCAAGAAAGCCGTTCTCACTGGTCAGGAACTCGAGATCATGAAGATCGTCTGGGAGCGCGGGTCGGCGACGGTCCGGGACGTCTACGAGGAACTCCTGAAGAGCCGCAAAATCGCCTACACGACCGTGATGACCATGATGGGCACGCTGGAACAAAAGGGCCGGCTGACAAAGACCACGCGTGATCGGGCCTACGTCTACACGCCGACGGAATCCCGCGGCCAGGTCGTCGGGAACATGGTCAACGAGTTCGTCTCCCGCGTCTTTGACGGATCGGCAAAGCCGCTGCTGGTTCACCTCGCAGAAGAACACAAGATCAGCCCGAAGGAACTCGATGAGATCCGAGCGATTCTGAAGAAACGCCGGAGGAAGTCATGACGCTGGAACTCTCACTGCACAACCTCCTCGCATGGGCGGCGCAGGCGTCGCTTCTGTGTCTCGCCGGCGCCGCGCTCCCGGTGATTTTCCGCATCAGCCACCCGCGGTCGCTTCTGGCATACTGCCGCGTCGTATTGCTGGCGGCGATCGTCATTCCATGGATTCAACCCTGGCAGCCGGCCGACATGGATGCGAACGGCCGGTTGCATGATTTCTCGAACACGCAAATCAGCGACAGCGTGACGGCGATTCCGGCGCCGCGGTCGTGGACCACCATTGCCGGCGGGATTCTGGCTGCGGGAATGGCGGCGAGACTGCTTTGGATGCTGGCCGGACTTGTCCAACTGAGGCGGTATCGCAAAGCTGCGCGGCCGCTCGAATCGCTTCCCGAACCGATACGCTGGGCGCAGCGTACTGTGAATCGAAGCGCGGTCGTCTTGATCGCCGGCGGCGGCAAGGGGCCGGCCGCCTTTGGATTTCTGCGGCCGGTTGTGCTGCTCACGGAGTCGTTCTTTTTAATGGACGAAGACGCGCAACGGTCGATCGCGTGCCACGAATTCCTCCACGTTCGGCGCAATGACTGGCTGGCGACTGTGTTCGAAGAACTTGCAGCCGCTTGCCTGTGGTTTCATCCAGCAGCGTGGCGGCTCCTCAGTCAAGCAAAACTCGCCCGCGAGCAGATCGTCGATGCGGAGGTTGTCCGCTTGACTGGAATGAGCGATCCCTACATCGACGCGCTGCTGACAATGTCCGGGGTTCAACCGGGCGAGCTGTCTCCGGCGGCCTCGTTTTTCAGAAAGCGCTATTTGGTCCGGCGTCTGCGACACTTGCTGATGGACAAGCCTGCATCAAAACGTCGGCTGGCGGGATCGTACGTTGCTGCTGGATTGCTCCTCAGTTTCGTCGGCGCCGCCGCGTCTGCCGCGTTCCCGTTGAAGGCGCCGCCCGCGGCTCAACAGTCGCTCGCGCCAGTGCGAACGGTAGAGAACCCGCCGCCGCTATCAGGGGCGCTGCCCGAACGCTTGTTCCGCGTCGGAGGAGGCGTCACCGCGCCCCGCCTGGCGACGCGCGTCGAGCCCGAGTATCCGGCGTCAGTCCGGCAGTCGTTCGCGCAAGGAAGCGTCATTGTTCGCGCAATCGTCCAAACCGACGGCTCGATGCACGTGGTGCGGATCCTTCGCAGCCTGACTCCGGAATTGGACCGCAGCGCGCTTGCGGCTCTCAACCAGTGGCGTTTCGAGCCCGCAATGCTGGACGGCGCGCCCGTTCCCGTCGAGCTTCACGTTCAAGTGGATTTCAGCTTGTAAGCCGTGAATCACGCGTTGAAGGCGCGGCGCAACTCCTCGCGCTCGCCGGCGTTCAGGTCTGAGCTGAAGTGGAGAACCTGATCGGCGACGTCGTCCGTTTCAAAATAGGCGGCGCGGCAGTTCAGGTGGATGAAGCCTCCGGGAGAGAAGAGACCTTCCTGATAAAACGTAAGGCGGATGCGCCAGCTTCCTCGCTCGATGGGTTCGCGGCAATGACGACACTTGGCCTTGGCGGTGGCGGCCCGTTCCGCGCCGTCGATTCGCGGCAGCCGGCGATGCGCCAGGCTACGACTCGCGATCGATTCGAGTTGCTCGCGATTCGGCGCCTCCACGGACGTCTCTCGGAGACACTGCAGAAGCGGCTCCGGACGCTTGTAGGCCGCGCATGCCGGGTGAAACCAGAGCGTCATCTCCCCTTCCGCAAACGGATTTGGGATGCGCTCGCCGAAACGGAGATCGTCTCGTGCGATGGCCTTGCCGCACCCGCGGCATTTCGCGCGACCACTCGGCGCGGGTTCTATGACGTGAGGCATCGCAGAAAGGATAGCAGGAAGCGTGCTCGCTTAATCGATCACAAGACGAAGGGCTTTACCTTTCGGAGTTCGATATGTGCGGAATCCTCGACGATCGAGAGTCAAGATGTCTCGGATGCCAAGGTCTTGTGCAAGCAACACCAGCGTAGCGTCGGCGAAATCCATCGGCGTATCGCGGTATTTGTTCATCAGTTTCACGGCAGCATGGATCTGTTCGGGACGCGTTGATTCAAAGACGCTGAGGCCCGAAGCCGCGACGAACTCGGCGAGCTTGTCCGGACCATCCTGCACCCTCGGAAGGAAATGCATCGCTTCGCAGATTACCGCACCCGTGGTGCACAGGAGTCCGTGGAACCGGTTAAGTCGTTCCGCAATCTCTTCATTCAAGGAATCGCTGCGATCGAAGTAGGCGACCAGGGGACCGGTGTCGATAAGCCAGGTCAGCATGCAAGCAATCGGGCTGTCAATCGCGCCAATTCCGGTCTTTGATTTCCCGCAGCAACGGCGTATCCGGCGGAGGAAGGCTGACAGAGCCTGCAAGGTGTCCGACCCGTCGCCCAAGCGGCTCTGCGGCAAGGGCTCTGTCAATGAGTTCGCGCAGAAACGCAGATTTTGTTTTTCCCAGTTGCTTCGCTCGACGCGCAAGCGCTTGGTTTTTTTCGTTGTCGATGCGGATCGTTATTGTCCTTTCCATGGCGGCATTGTAACACTCATGTAATACCAGTGCACTGCGAGCGTAGGCGTTTTGCGCCAGGGATCCCGCGCGCTGACGGGCGAGGACGCGCGCGGCATGAGCCTAATGCCCCGGAACCATGATGTGCGCGGCGGACGTGCCGGCATTCATAATCCATGCGCCGCCCTGCTGTCCGTTTTCCGGCAATCCCAATGTCTTCGAGGTGGCGCCCGGTACAGCGATCGTCATATGGGAGCGCGCCTGAGCCTGATCGGGACCGGCCAAATTGAAGAAAATCGACCCGAACTCCGGTTTGGCCCACTTTCCATTCTTCTCCGCAGTTTCGATCGCCGTCTGCCGCGCCGCCTTGTCCGTGATCGCGTCGAAGCGCATGTTCTGCGCCACGCGTTCCAGGTTCGCCGTGCTGGTGCATTCGACCGAAAAAGGCTGCTGACCCGGCTGCCCGGAGCGGTCATAGCACACGAGCCGGTTCGTGCCTTTCCTCAGCGTTTCGTAAGTAAAATCGGCTTTCCACCGGATCACCGTGGCAGCGTCTTTCATTTGCCGCGGCGCGGCGAGCAGGGCCTTTTCGATAGGATCCGAAGCCGTCTGCGCGGATGCGCCGGCGGAGATAAACAGCAACATAAAACCGGCCGATAGGGTGCGTCTCATCGGAAACCTCCATTTGTTCGGTTTGAGAAATTGAGAAATTGGGGACAGAGACCAAATTCACTCTTGCCGCTCCATCTCGAATACGCCCTGAGCTTCAGACCGCTCCTCCACCGCTGCCTTCTCCTTCGGTCCGCGCTTCCCCGGTCGCAGCGGCCGACCCAGTTCAGCCTCCAGACGCAGAATGAATTCGTCCGATCCCAACGCGAGATGCTTGGCAGTCGCGGTGCGAATCGATTCGAGCTCGCACGATGTATCGTTGGCGGAAAGCCATTGCGACCAGTCTTCGATAAGACCAGCCAACGGCAAGCCGTCGTCTAACACGAAATCGAGCCGTCCGCACACGTGGGCCCTGGCGCTCGACCAAGGGTAGTCCTCGGCGCGATCCACAATGCCGGCGCGAACGGGATTCCGCTCCACATACCGCACGGCCGACCCGAGATGTCCTTCATCCAGAACACAGGAGTAGAACCGGCCTTGCCACAGATGCCCCGAACATCTGTACTTCCAATTGAACCAACTTCCATAGGCTGAATGGGTGTTTCGAAACGTCTCCGACAGCGCGGTTGGCGAGTGGGGAACGACAATGGCATGAATGTGGTTCGTCATTAAGGCGTAGGCCCATATCCACATTCCACACCGGGTTGAATTCTGTCGCAGCAATTTCAAATACTGGAGACGGTCGTCCTGATCCCGAAAAACGTCCGACTGACGGTTCCCACGCTGCGTAATGTGATGCGCAAAGCCGGGCGCAACGACCCGAGATTTTCTCGACATGAGTCTGTTTTGATAACGATCATTGCGGGTAGGCCCAGCCGAACGATCGAAACAACCAAGGGCGGTCGGAAGTATAACTGAGGAGCATCCAAACCTGGGAATTTGGTCTCTGTCCCCAATTTCCCCCCGAACCGCGCTGAATGGAATTAGTTCGGAAGTAGCACCGAGTCCACGACGTGAATGACGCCGTTGGACTGGAAGACATTGGCGATCGTCACGGTGGACATCATTCCCTTCTCATCCTTGAGCACCAGCTTGTCGCCTTTCGTCCAGGCCGTCAGAACGCCGCCGCTGACGGTCTTCAGAGTTGCGGATCCCTTGCCGGCTTTGATCTGCTTCTTGAGATCCGACGCGCTGAGCCTGCCGGGCACGACGTGGTAGGTCAGCACCTTCGTCAGCATGTCCTTGTTCTCGGGCTTCAACAGACTTTCAACCGTACCCTTGGGCAGCTTTTCGAAGGCCTGATTCACGGGAGCAAATACCGTGAATGGTCCTGGACCCTGAAGCGTTTCAACCAACCCTGCGGCCTTCACGGCGGCCACGAGCGTGGTGTGGTCTGCAGAATTCACCGCGTTCTCGATAATGTTCTTGTTCGGGAACATCTCCTTGCCGCCGACGATCGGATTTTTCTCGGCGGCGCCGGAAACGATGGACATTGCGGCGATCGCAAGTCCGGTTACAAACATCTGAGTCGTTCTCTTCATTTTTCCTCCTAAAGTAGTTCTGACTCCAACCAGCACTACGGTTGCTTCGCCTCGGACAGATGGCAGCCCGGCAACAATTCAACGCCATCCAACGCGATCAGAAAATTCGTACCAATGAAATGAAATGAACGACGCCGACAAGCGAATCACGAGAAGGGAAGCGCTGAAACTCAGCCCTGTCGCGATCGCGGGCGCTGCGATGTTCCTGGAGAGCACGCGGTCCCGCACGCTGGAGGCCGGGTTGCGCCTGAGCGACTGGGTGTCTCAAATGACTTTCAGTGCGCGCCGCCTGGCGCCGACGTTTGCAGACTCCGAAGTCACGCCCGTCGAAGCATTCCCCTACAACTCCTACGACGTCGTGGATCCTGAAATCGACCTCGACGCGTGGACGCTGACGGTCGAGGGAAACGTTGCGAGGCCGGGAGAGTATGGACTGGATGAGATTCGGCGGCTTCCCAGAATCGCTCAAAACACCCGGCATATCTGCATTGAAGGATGGGACGTCATTGGCGCTTTCGGCGGCGCGCGAGTTTCGGATTTTCTGGACATGGTCGGAGCAGATCCTTCGGCGAGATATCTCGAGTTCTACTGCGCGGACGACTACTACTCGTCCATCGACATGGCGTCTGCGCGTCATCCTCAGTCGCTGCTCTGCTACGAGATGTACGGCCGGCCGCTCGATCGCGGGCACGGCGCGCCGCTGCGGCTGCAGACGCCGATCAAACTGGGATACAAACAGGTGAAGTATCTTACGACGCTGCGGGTGAGCCGCGATCTCGGCGCAAGAAAAGGCTACTGGGAAGATCTCGGTTATAGCTGGCATGGAGGCCTGTGATGCGCCCCGGGCGTGCGCATCCTTATGTCGTCCGGCTCTGTCATTGGCTGGCGGCGCTGTCGTTCGCGTGGCTGGCGGCGAGCGGCGTCGAGATCTTCCGCGCCTTTCCGAGTTTCGGTCCGAAAGTCCCGCAGCGCCACATCGTAGAGATTCCGCAGTGGCTCAGCGCAGGCGGCTGGCTGGGAGGAGCGCTGCAGATCCATTTCACGTTCATGTGGATATTTGCCGGAACAGGCGTCCTCTATGTCGCATTTCAGATCGCGAGCGGAAACTACCGGAACACGCTGTTTTCCTTGTCGGATGTAAGTGGAGTTGGGCCGATGCTGCGGTTCTACCTGGGACGCGGCGCCAAACCGTCGATCCACGGACCCTACAATCCGCTCCAGAAGCTCGCCTATACAACTGTGATTTTCCTTGGGGCCCTCTCCGTCGTGACCGGCGCTGCTCTCTACAAGCCGGTGCAGTTGGACTGGCTCCTACGGCTCTTGGGTGGTTTCCAGTGGGCGCGGCTCGAACACCTTATGGCGATGACGGGGATGCTTCTGTTCATACCAGGCCACATAATGATGGTGGCGCTTCACGGCCGCGACAACTTCATGTCCATGGTCGCGCCGTCACGTTCGGACGCGGAGCATCATCCAGATCCCGCTGACGCCGAAAATCAGGTTGGGAAACCACGCCGCGACGATGGGCGACAAACGATTGATTCCGCCGAGCCGGTCGAACAGTTCGAACGCCGTCCAATAGACGATCCCGACCGCGACCGAAAGACCGATGCCGTAAAAAGCGCCCTTCCTGCCGGTCTTGAACGAGAACGGGACGCCGATGATGGCCATGATGAAGGAAACCATCGGAAATGAAAGCTTGCGGTACAAGTCCAGCGTTAAAGGGGTCACGTCAAACCCGCTTTGCCTCAAGTCGTCAACGTATTTCTTCAACTCCGCGTAAGTCATTTGTGCAGATGTGCGCACGTCTGTCTTGAAATACTCCGGTGCGTCGAGCCCCTCGAAATCCCGGCGTTCGAACGGCTCATAGGCGCTGGCGTCGGCCGCGGGCCGGTGGATCCACCCGGATTCCATTGTCCAGCTCTGACCGTTCCACGAGGCGATGCGTGCAAAAACCCACTGGCGCAGGTCGAACGTCTTCGGGTCGAACTCGAATATCGAGACGCCGTTCAACACATTCCGCTGCGCATCGAAGTACGCGTGATGATAAATGCGGTTGTCCCCGGAGCCGACGATCCACCGGCGCGGATCCCTGTAAGTTTGAGCAGCGCGCCCCTTGATGATGTTTCGATACGCCTCCTGGCGCTGATTGGAATAGGGCAATACGAAATCTTGCAGGAAATAGAGCGCTGCGGACAAAAGCAGCGCCGTCGCCAGCAACGGCGCCGACATGCGGTACAGGCTGATAGCAGCAGCCTTGACCGCAAGAACCTCGTTCCTCTTCGTGAGCGCGCCGAGATTCATCAGCACTGCCAGCAGCACCGTCAGCGGCGTGAACCAGTACAGGATCTGCGGAGACAGGAACAGAAAGTAGTTCAGGACGACGGACGCCGTCACATTGTGCTTGACGATGTCGGGGAGCAGCTCGAAGAGCGTGATGATGATGAAGAGAGACGTAAAAACGAAGAGGTCCAGAACAAAGAAAAACCAGAATCCCCGAAGAACGTAGACATCCAAAAGACGGAAGAATTTCGAATGGTGCGTAAACGAGTGAGCCCAACGATTCATCCTCGGCCGCGCAAGACGCACGGCTGCGACCCGGCCGGCTGCGGAATCCAGAAGGCTGCGGAGACGGGCCAGGGGGCCGCCGTCAAAACCGCGTTCGGAACGCGACAGCAGATAGACGCCAAACGCCGCGAAAATCAGATTAGGCAGCCAGGCGCCGAGAAAGGGAGAGAAGTTCGCCTCTTCGGCAAGACTCGTCCCTCCAGCGAGCGCCACATAGTACAGAAGCATCAACAGGAGGCTCAGAACTAATCCCATCGACTTGCTCCCGCGCGCCGTTGAAACTCCGAGAGGAAACCCGACCAGGACGAACACCAGACACGCGGCCGGCAGCGCGATTCGCTGATGAAAGTCCACGAGCTCCTGATACCCGGCGTCGCCCGCGCGCATGCGCCGCCACAACTCGACGGTCGGCGCTTCCGCCGCTTCCTTGCTGCGCGCTTCCTGGGGCCGCACGATGGAGATCGGGATGACCATTTTCTCGAATTTTGACCAGTCGTAGTTCGATGGATTCTGCGGCGGCGCGCGGTGCCAGTTGCCGTTCGCCAGCGTGAACTGCATCTCGCCGCTGGATTCATCGCGCAGCAAAGCGCCGCTCTGTGCGAAGTACACCGTGGGATCCTCGGGCTTACGCATGTCGGCCAACATGATCCCGCGCAGCGCGAGACTCGCCGCATCCCGATCCTGCAAGTACAGGACAAAACCGTCGCCAATGGCCTCATTGAACACCCGCGGCTGGACCACCAGAGACGCCTGTTTCATGCGGAGTTCATGCTCCAGCTCGCCGAAGCGAGCCGCCGCGGGAGGCGCAATCCACAGAGCAAGGATCAGGGAAACCGCCCAGCACGCGACGGCCAGGAGCAGGACCGGCCGCATGATGCGCGGCATCGAAATGCCGGAGGCCCGGAGCGCAATGGCTTCGTTGTCGGACGACATGCGTCCGAAACCCGTCAGAATTCCGACCAGAAGCGACATCGGTATCGTGAACGTCAGCATTCGCGGCAGAACGGCCGCCACAAGCGCTCCAAGCTCCGAAACCGTTGCGGTCTGCCGGATGATGATTTCGAACAGGAAACCCAATTCCTCGGAGACAAACATGAAGGTGAGGACAGCAAGCCCGATCAGCATCGGAACCAGCACCTCACGAAAGATGTATCGGTCCAGCAAGAACATCGATGACTAGCCTACCAAAGTCCGCAGGTTACCTAAAAAGCGACTTCTTGTATCCTTACCTGATCTATGCCGACGCTGGTTTCATTTCTGTGGCACATGCACCAGCCTTATTACAAGGACATCGTCCGTAATGCCTACGTTATGCCGTGGGCGTACCTCCATGGCGCGAAGGACTACTTCGGAATGGCGGCCCTCGCGGGGGAGTTTCCGGATGTTCATCAGACCTTCAATCTCGTCCCGTCGCTCGTTCTCCAGCTTGAAGAATACGCGAGCGGACAGGCGCGCGACCCCATGTTTGATCTCGCCTTCAAACCTGCGCGCGACCTGGATGCGGACGAGCGCGCCCAAATTCTCGACAAGTTCTTTCCAATTCCGGTCCGAACCATGCTTCAACCTTTTCCGCGCTACATGGAGCTCTACGAGAGGCGCAACGCCCCGGGGCGGCGCGATGAGTTCACGGAACGGGATTACCGGGACATTCAGGTTTGGTGGACGCTGGCGTGGTTGGACCATGACCGCCGCCCGCACAGCCTTGTTGCGAAGGGGAAGGACTTCAGCGAATCGGACAAGGCGGCCTTGCGCGAGCTTGTCCTCCGAGTGATTCGGGAAATCGTTCCGGAGTATCGGAAGAGGCAGGACGAAGGAACGATCGAGATCTCAACGACGCCGTTCTATCATCCGATCCTTCCGCTGCTGGTTAACAGCCGCGTCGACGACAGCAGCGCGCCGGTAGAAATCCGTTTTCCGGAAGACGCGAAGGAGCAGTTGACGCGCGCGCGCCATTTCATGCGGCGCCGTTTCGGACGCTTTCCGGAAGGGTTGTGGCCGTCGGAAGGAGCCGTATCTGACGAAGTCGCAGCGTTGGCCGCGGAAACCGGCTTCCAGTGGATGGCGACTGATGAAGGCGTCCTGGCGAAGTCCGGCGCGCCGATCCACGACCATCAGCGCCATCGCATTTACCGACCGTATCAGCGCAACGGCGTCACGATTTTCTTTCGCGACCGGAATTTATCCGACCTCATCGGCTTCCATTACATGCACGGTTCGGCTCATGACGGCGCCCGAGACCTCGTGCGGAAGCTCCTGGAGATTCCGGATGGATGTCACGTGTCCATCATTCTCGACGGCGAAAATCCTTGGGACTACTATCCCAATAGCGGACGCGACTTCCTGCGGTTCCTCTTCGAAAATCTGCGCAAAGAGCCGCGGCTGGAAGCGGTGACGCTGTCGGAGGCCTGCGCACGGCTGAAGCCGGCCGCGCTCGAATGGCTTGCGCCGGGTTCGTGGGCGAATGCGAATTTCAGCATCTGGAACGGACATCCGGAGGACCATCAGGCTTGGGAATGGATTCGACGGGCGCGGGCTGCGTTGATGGATCGCAAAGGCGCGGTCTCCTCAGAAGTCTGGAATCAGGCGTACGAAGAGCTCCTGGTTGCCGAGGGCAGCGACTGGATGTGGTGGTTCGGAAATGACTTCTCCAGCGACGAAGACGCGGTGTTCGACTCCTTATTCCGTCAGCATATCGGAAATGTCTACCACTTGATCGGTCTGCCTCCGCCGGAAGGTTTGGACAAGCCCATTAAGCAAGGAATCGAAGGCCGCCGGATGGTCATGGCCCCGCCGGCTATAGCAGATCCTCGATAAGCCGCAACAGTTCCTCCTGCTTTAGCCCCGACGTCGCCGTGTGCACGTCGGCGCCTTCTATCCAAAACACCGTCCGCCTCTCGCCTTCATCGAAGATCAAGCCTTCCAGGCCTCGGACTTCGATCGGTTCGGGATGTTCTGCCAATCCGAAACGGGCGTCGGCCGACTTCACTTTGACAAGCGCCGCGTCATTGAGCCTTTCCGGCGACTTCACAAAGGCCGCCGGAAGCCGGGGGAAGCGGAACGAGTGCAACACCAGACGATCTCCGCCGGTCAGAGCAAACGTCTGGCGCACGACGGGATAAAACGTCACGTCAACGTCATCACGGAAGATTCGCACGCGGCGCGTGTTGGGACGGGTCAAGGCGACATCGACCGATTCCAAACGTCCTTCCTGCTGCGAGAGCCCCAGCAGCTCCAGCCCCGCGATCTCCGACGCTTCCGCAAACGTCGAAGCGCGGAAGTCCGATGTCGCAACATAGGTGACGATGGGATTCGGATGCTTCTGCGGATCGTAAGGAAATCCTGGCGGGACCTGGCCTGATGCGTTCCATGCGCGTGCTGCGAGCAGGAACACAAGAACAATCGCAAACCTCGGCAGCATGGCGCCATTATAAACTCGGTCACTTGGAGGCATCGCATGATCCCGATTGCTCTGACGGCGGCTGGTTCGGACCCCAGCGGGGGCGCCGGAATTCAAGCCGACCTGAAGACGTTTTCACGCTTGAAGGTTTACGGCATGTCGGTTGTCACGGCTCTCACGGCGCAGAACACGACGGGCGTCGCCGGCGTTTTCGAGATCTCGGCGGACTTCGTCGGTCTTCAATGGGACGCGGTCATGAACGACATCGCTCCCACCGCCATCAAGACGGGAATGCTGGGCAGTCCGGCCATCGTCGAAGTGGTCGCGTCCAAGATTCAGGAATCGCGCGTCGCCAAGGTCGTGGTGGATCCGGTGCTGAAATCCTCCACTGGAACCCCGCTTCTTCACAAGGATGCGCTCCGCTACCTCAAGCATGGCCTCGCGCCGCTTGCGCTGTTGATTACGCCCAACCTGGAAGAGGCCGCTGCGTTGGTGGGTTTTGAAGTCCAAAGTCCGCGGGACATGGAAGAGGCGGCGCTCCGGATTCGCGACATGGGACCGAAAAACGTTCTCGTAAAGGGAGGACATCTGGACAGCGCGGATGCGCCGGATGTGCTCTTCGACGGCCGCACGATGCATTATTTGAGAGCGCCGCGTCTGGAACGGGTTCATCTTCACGGAACGGGGTGCGTGCTGTCGGCGGCGATAACGGCGTTTCTTGCGCTGGGATTCCCGCTCGAGGAATCGGTCCGCCTGGCGAAGAACTTCGTTACGGAGTCGATCCGAAACAGTCTGGCCGTTGGAAAAGGCCGCCGGCCCTGCAATCCGGCGGGCGTCGCTGGTTGATCTATCGCGTCTGCAGCCAGCGGTCTCGAATTCGGACTTGCTCCGGCGAGGCGTTGGGCGCCTCCACGATCGTCCACCGTTCTTCCTGAAATTCGGCAGGGATCAGGTCGATTTCAAGCAGACGCGGGCCCCTCAAGATTGTCAGTTTTACGGGCTTCCCAATGCGCTTGGAGTGGATCCGGCTCGTCAAATTGTCGGCCGTCACGCGCTCCGCGTCCATTGCGAGCACGACGTCGCCCGCATCCAGCTTGGCCCGCGCCGCAGGCGAATTCGGAACGATGCGGCGGATGCGCACCTGGTTGGCTTCGGTGCGCTCGGTTTCGATTCCGAAGTAGATCGTAGACGGCTGGCGCGAGATGTCGATGCGAAGGCCGGCGTGACTCAGATGGCGGTTGTATTCGAGCTCTTGTCTGCTGCGAACAGCGGACTGAAAGAACGGCCCAAAATCGGAATCCGTGACGGCCTCAATCGCGCGCTGGACGCCATCTTCCGGCAAACCAAGATTCTTGTCGGCATAGTTTGAAAGCAGATGCCGCACGACGTCGTCCAGACTCTTCTCGCCCTTCGTTCGCCCGCGTATCTCCAAATCCAGAAGGAGCGCGACGACCTTGCCCTTCAGAACATGGGAAATCGAGTTGTTCACGCTGTTGTCGCTGCGCAGCCAGACATTCCAACTGGCTTCTTCCGCGCTCATCAGGCGGCGGCCGGCCTGGTGCTGCAGGGTGTTCACATCGAGAGACGCTTTATTGAGAAATTCCACGCCGGTCAACACGCCGGCCCGGAGCTGCAACAGGTCCGCGTAGTACGCCGAAGCGCCGTCGATGAACCACAGCAGCTTCGTGTACGCCTCACGTGCGTAATCGTTTCCCGCCATGGCTTGAGGCCGGATGCGTTTGCCGTTCCACGCATGCACGAGATTGCGAGCCGCAGCGTCCAAGAAGCGCCGGTAGCCGGCCTGAGTAACGAAATCGTCTTCGCCTACCGCGATCCAACTGGAATTGAAGTGCGCAAGACCGGCCCCGCCGGCGGCAGACGTGGGCAGAACCTTGATGAAGTAGCGATACTCGCGATAAGGAGCCTTACCGAACGCGGCGCCAGCGGCGTCTATGATATCGGTGAGGTCGGCGATGATTTGCTGGCCCGTCGCCTGGACTCGCGGATTGCTGAAGAGGACAAAGTAGCGCGTTCCGGCGCTCTCAAATTCCAGAGTTTTGGAGTCGCCCATGAAAAGCGCGGCGTCGATTAGCGCTTCGTAGCTTGCTGCAACATGGCGGTCGCCTTTCTTGTCGAGCGGCGAGTACACATTCCATCCTCCTGGGGCGTCATACTTGACGCTGACCGGCTTCTCCTGATGTCCCACGACATACATGAACAACGCGGCGCCGGTGACGACATTGGCCATCTGGTCGTTGAGATCGCCGGAATAGACCTGATAACTGACGCGAACGTCGTCGTTGACGGATTTAGAAATCCGCCATGTCTGCTTGTCGACCTTGGCCCAGGAAAGCGGCCGTCCTTGATGCGAAGCAGCGTCGAAGCGCTGGACGTTCTTCGCATAATCCATGATGGCGTGGACGCCAGGCGCCCAGGCGGGCATCGCAAGATCGAGGGAATCGGACCGGACGCCGGCGACGTCGATGCGGATTTCGTACAAATGCGACACGGGATCCGCAACCTGCACGGTGTATTCGATGCGGGGGGATGGCTGCCAGACAGCAAGGATCGCGGCCAGGAAGAAGGCTCCAATCATCGGGTCTCCCGTTGAATGAGGGACTTTGCCTTTCGAAGAATCTCCTTCTCTTGCGCGTAGCTGGCGTTGCGGATGGCGTCCTCGATCGCGAACCATTCGACCCGTTCCACTTCGCGATCATGCTCGGAGGGATCGCCGCCGGTGAAACGCAGCAGATAGAACGTCACGATCTTGAAGATGCGCGTGGGCGGGTTCTCCCACTTTGCGGTGTAAGAGTACTTGATTGTGTCGATCTTGGCGAGAATCTCGCCGGAAAGACCTGTTTCCTCACGAGCCTCTCGCTGGGCGGCGGATTGCGGCGTTTCGCCGCGTTCGATCAAGCCCTTCGGCAGCGCCCATGCCTCGCGCTCCCGAGGCTGAATCAGCGCGACCTCTGCGATGCTCCCGGATTTTCTGAAAATGACGCACCCCGCAGAGATCTCTCGCCTGGTCATCGCTCGTCAATATTACACTGACGTCCCGGCGAAAGGCCGCAGTCAAGCTGCCAGCGAAGGCGCGCCTACCTTTAACAGCTCGGGAGTCACCGCCCACAACAGCGTCCAGGCGCCCGAGGCCGACTTTTCCAGGCAGACAATGCCAGAGTTTGAAAATCGGATCGGATGGCGGTCGGGTTCGCCCGTCAGCAGCAGCGATGTCACGCGTTCCAGATGCGGCAGATGGCCGACAATCAGAAGCTCATCCGTGTACACCCGCAGGAAGTTCGCCAGCAGGCGCGGATCGTCGTCCGGCGCCAGGCAGTCCAGCTTCGACGGACCTCCCGCGCTGCGCATGGTTTCAGCGAATATGTGCGCCGTTTCCTCCGCTCGACGTTTACCGCTGTGGAGAATGAGCGCTACAGAAATCCGGCGATGGCGCAGGAATTGCGCCGCATGCAACGTTTCCTCTCGCCCTTCCGCGCTCAGGCTTCGCTCGGGATCTACCTCTACGGGCTTTGCTTTGCCATGCTGGACCAGATAGACGCGCATGTGAATCCTCCTGCAGAAGCTTTCTTACTTCCATGTTACCGCCGGGATTCCTTTTCCCGGCGCGCTCGCAATTTGGCGTCGATGTACTGCCGATGGCTCAAGTGGAGCGCCGCAGAGATTCCGCGGAGTTCTTCCAATTCGGCATGCGTGAGGCTGCCGTTGGCTGCAGCAACGGCGAAGAGAAGATCCAGAAGGTCGATCTTCTGCTCGAAGGTGATCTGGCGCGACAATTCGGCGATCAGCCGAGATCGGTCCAGACCGCGGACCGATTGTTCGTCGATGACAGCCGTCAGGATCTCCAATGCTTCAGCAGAGAACGTCCCACGCGACTGTAATTGCCGCCGTATCTCCTGAAGCTCCCGCTCGTCGATCTCGCCGTCGGCGCGAGCGACGATGCCCATCAAGCCTCCGATCAGGCACAGCCGGTGCATGTCCGGCGTAACTTGCGCAGCGCCGATGCGTCTGCGGAGCTTGAAGAGGACCTTGTTTGAGAGAAACTCGTTCAGATCGAGGGGAGCGGCGGGCGGGCGCCGTTGAAAGAGGCTTTTCATGCGTCCGACAAGCAGTTCCACCGTGGAAGCTTCGCGAAGAATGAGCGAGTATTGCTCCAGGAAATCGTGCTCCTCGGCCGTCATCGCGTTGTCGGCTTTCAGCAACTGCTCGATATGACCGACGACCTTCGCGCGGGAAGAAGGCGCCGCGATGCGTCTTAAAAGATCGCGAAAGAGATTATCGATCTCCTGATCCGTCGGCGGTTCTTCCAGGTATGGCTCCAGCTCAAGCCAATCGCTATCCGCAAGATCGAACCGCTGCGCCAACGCCTTCACATAGTTCATTTCAGCGTGACTGATTCGCGAATCCGCCCAGGAAGCGGCGATGAGGACTTTTAGGAGCGCGAGAGCGTCGGAGCGCGTCAACATGGGTGGATTATAGGGCGCCGCGCGGGACGCGCCGCCGACGGGACTCGAAATTTTGATGGCGCATTCACATTTCATTCGCATTTGCCTCCTAGAGTCTCCCCGTTCCGGAAAACCTCTGGGTTTCAATCATCAACGTGAAAAGGAGACATCGTGACTGACACTCTGAGCCGCAAAGAGCGTGAAGAATTAGAGGCTGTACTCCGGTTGGCGCAGGAACAATCGCAGGCCGGATGGCGCCCCTCCACAGATCGAGATCCATTCGCCACCTGCGTAGACCGGCGGGCCTTCCTGCGAGGCGGCGCGGCCCTGGCCGGCGGCCTGGCGCTCGCGAGTTTTCCAGGGTTAGCTGGTTCCGCGCGCGCCGCGAAGAACGACGGTCCAGCGTACGGGCCGCTGCACCCCGCCTATGACGAAGCAACGGGCCTCCCGCTGCTGCACCTCCCTCTTGGCTTCAGATACTTCTCGTACGGTTGGACCGGAGATCCCCTCGATGATCGCACGCCGACGCCCGCGCTTCACGATGGCATGGCCATCATTCGCGAATTCGGTCGATGGCTGGTGTTGTGCCGGAATCATGAGGTCGGCCCCGGCTCGCCTTTCACCTCGCACCCGTACTCCACAGGCGCCGGCGGAGGAACAACGAATCTCGTGTTCGATCTGAAGACAGAGCGGTTCGTTTCCGCCTACGCCACTTTGAGTGGAACTGTGCGCAACTGCGCCGGCGGACTGACTCCGTGGGGAACGTGGTTGACCTGCGAAGAAACGACGACTGCGACGGCGGGCAAGCCGCATGGATATGTGTATGATGTGGGACCACTCGGCGGTTCACCGATTCCGCTAAAGCGACTGGGGCGTTTCTCCCACGAGGCCGTGGCCGTCGACCCTCGCACGGGAATCGTCTATGAAACCGAAGACGGCCCGAGTTGGCCGGGAGACGACGCATCGGGGTTCTACCGCTTCGTGCCGCGCTTCCCAGGAAGCCTCAATGAGGGCGGCCGCCTTCAAATGCTCAAGATCAAGGGACAGCCGCAGTTCGACGCTCGAAAGCTTGGAGCCACCGGACAGATCTACCACGTGGAGTGGGTCGACGTTTCAATACCGGATCCGAAGGTCGACGCAAACAATAACCTCCTGGAACCTTCGCCCTTCAAGCAAGGACTGGCTGGCGGCGGGGCGCTGTTCCAGAGGCCCGAAGGCTGCTGGTATGGAGATGAAAAGATCTACTTTCTCTCTACCGACGGCGGCCCTGTAAGCGAAGGACAGGTCTTCGTGTACGATCCCAAGAGAGAAACGCTGAAGGTCATCTACGCCTCGCCGGACTATAAGGTTCTCGAAAACCCCGATAACCTTGTCGTAACGCCGGACGGCAGCCTCTTGCTGTGCGAGGACAATTCCGGCACGCCGCCAGGCCCGCCGAATGCAGGCGAACGGCTCTTGTTCCTGCGAGACGGCCAAATTTCCGAGTTCGCCCTCAATGCTTTGAATTTCACTCCAAGCGGCCTCGGTTCCTATCAGCGCTCCCAATCCGGGGTCACGTTCTCGAACGATTACCGTCAGCAGGAATGGGCCGGAGCCCACTTCAGCCCGGATGGAGAGTGGTTGTTCGTGAACATCCAAACTCCCGGCGTCACATTTGCGATCACCGGGCCCTGGGGCTGGAGGAACAACCGCCGTCGAGGCCGAGATTGGGAAGGCGGAGAGGAACACTGGAATTGGGACGATGAACAAAAGCGGTGGGAGGACGAACAGAAAAAGAAGGACAACGATCGCCGCTTCTGGCGGCCGTAGAGACCGCCGGCTGGATGACTCCCCGCCGCCGTTACGGAACGGCGACGGGGAATTTTGAAATTGGACGATTCCAGAATCTCAGATCCGAGATCCGAAATCTCGAATTGGACGGTGCGACGTGAGTTTCGGGAGTAGGACGCTGGTTCCGAATCAAAAGGCGTACTTAAGCACCAGTTGGATGGTCCGGGGCTGACGGGTTTCGGTCACCATGCCGAAGTTTGGCGAACCGATCTTGGCATTGGGCGCGAGGAAGTTGGCGTGATTCAGCACATTATAAAATTCAGAGCGAAACTCCAACACGTGACCCTCACGTATCGTCGTCCGCTTGAAGAGATTTACGTGCCATTCGTTAGTCCCCGGAGTTCGAATCGTATTGCATCCGGCATTCCCGTATCGGCCGGCGCCTAGGGCCGCGCTTGTGCCCGAACCGACGCGTCGGAAAGTGTGGATTCGTCTCTGCCGTAAGTGTGCCGCCTCCGGTCCCATCGAACCACGAATTGGGCCGTCCCGGAATGGCAGTCGTCGAGCGTGGGTCTACATACACCAGTGACGTACCGGTCACATCCGTGCGAATGTTGCTTGTAGCGCAGAGGCAACGGTCATCAGGTTCAATGACGCTGATGTAGGAGCCGCTGGAAAGAAATGTTCTCCCGGAAACGCCACACCCTCCGAACCGCCTGCCTATGGGGCCGTCCTGGAATCGCTTAACGGGCAGTTCATACACGTACGCCATCGTGTAGTTGTGACGCGCATCGTACTCTCAATTCCCGCGGTCTTCGGCGGGATCAAATCGCGAAGCGACGCCGTTCTTCGCGAATGGGACCTGGTCCGCGCGTGGCTCCATCGGGAACTCACCAGAGATGCTCATCCTGTTGGTAAAACACACAATTGATGTTCACCGCGCCAGCGTTTGCGTCAGCGCCAGGACCGCCCATCTCGTTCCTGCTGTAGAGATCCATTGATGACGGCCGAACGGGAACCCGCTTTCGAAGTATCGTTGCACCGGAAACGCGTGCGTCTTCACCAGCCAGGCGCCATCCGGAGCTGGACCAAGGCGCTATGGACAGTGCGTGCACTATCAGCGTACATTTGGAAAAAATTGGATGGACCGCCGATGACGCCGGAAGAACGCTTCACAAAAATTGAAAATCTGCTAGCCTCGCTTACGGAGCATCAAGCCGCGCATGACGCGCGCCTCGAGCGCATGGAAGTCGCCATCGACATCGGTTTCGACAAGGTGCAGCGGCAACTGGAGGCTAGCGCCAAGACACAATCCTTTTTGGTCGACTCCCAGACATTTCTCACGGAACGATTGAGCGAGATGGCAGAGATTCAGCGAAAGGATCGCGAGGACTTCCAACAGAGACATCGCCAGATGGAGGAAGACTTCAATGCGCGCCATCGGGCGCTCGACGAAGAATTCACCGCGAAGCTGAATGCCTTGATCGCAGCACAGACGGAAACCGAGCGGAAGCTGCAACGATGGATCGACAGACAGAACGGCGGTCAATGAGCGGCTCCTCCGCGACGGCCCGCCCCCGCTGGCCGGCCATCTGGCTGCTGGCATCGACCGCGTGGACCGCCTTCTGGCTCGGCCGCTATTGGGATGAAGACATGTCCTACGGCATGCTCGCCATGACGTGGGCGCCGTTTCCCGCGGGCGTTCTGGCGGAACGGCTCATCACCGGACAATGGGGATTCTGCTGGCGCGTGCTGCGGGGGATGCTGCGGCTCTACGGGTGGTTTTGGATTGTGCTGGGATCGGTTGCCGCCGTGATGTTGACAGGGGGCATTCTCTGGGCTCTATCCACCTGGATCTGGTGGCCCTACCTTGTGGCCGGAGGTCTGTTGGTCGCATGGGCGACGACGAAGTTGAAGCCCTGGCAGCTCGGCGCCAGCATCGTCCTCCTGGTTTTCGCCTTGGCCCTTCCGCAACTGTTGGGCGGTCCGCTGACGATCATCGTCGCTGTTCTGATGGAAGTCATTGTCGTCTTCTGCCGGCCGAAAACCGTGGCCGCCGTGTACGCGGGTGCGTTGGGGGCTTTGGTTGTGTATGCGCTGTTTCTTGAGGACCGATCCCGTCCCTCGCCCGAGGCCGGGGCAGTCGTAGCCGCTCCCGCCGATTCGCGCTAATCCCACTCGGCGGCGGGCGCAAGATCACGACGTGGAGTCTCCCAAACGCGTCTTGAGATTTGGAATCCCGCAGCGTAAAGTTAACTGCGGCCCATGAAGTTCGTCCCGTTCATCTTCCGAAACGCCTTCCGAAACAAGCGCCGGACGATCCTCACGATACTCAGCATCAGCATGTCGCTGTTTCTGATCTGTACGCTCAAGTCGGTGCTGGACTCACTGGAGGATCCGCCGATGACGCCGGAATCCGCCAAGCGCGTCGTCACGCGTCACCTGACCGGCCTTGCGAACGTGATGCCCATCGCCTACCGGGAACGCATCCAGCAGGTTCCCGGAGTAGAGGCCGTCGTGGGCAGCCAGTGGTTCGGCGGCGTTTACAAAGACCCTGCGAATTTCTTCGCGCAATTCGCCGTCGACTCCGATCGTTTCTTTGACGTTTATTCGGAAATCCGTACGGAAACGCCGGAACAGAAAGAGGCGTTCATCAAGCAGCGGACGGCGTCGCTGGCAGGAATCAATCTGGCCAAGACCTACGGCTGGAAGGTCGGCGACCGCGTGACTCTCGAGGGCGCGATATTCCCGATTACCGTCGAAACAACGCTTGTGGGTCTGGTCCAGGGCGGCGGCAGCGAGAGCGTATTCTAATTTCGCTACGACTATTTCAACGAACTGTTTAGGGAAGACATCGTCGGGACGTTCATTATCAAAGCGAAGAGCGCGGAGGATGCGCCCGCGATCAGCGAAACCGTCGACGCCATGTTCAAGAACAGCACGGCGCCGACGAAAACAGAGACGGAGGGGGCTTTTATTCTTGGATTCATGTCCATGTGGGGAAACGTCCGGCTGCTGGTGATGAGCATCTCGACCGTCGTGCTGTTCGCCGTGATTCTCGTCGCAGCCAATACAATGGCGATGTCCATTCGCGAACGGACCGGTGAAGTCGCAATCCTGAAAACCCTGGGTTTCGCGCCCCGCCAGATCCTGGGCATGATGATCTCGGAATCGGCCATCATCGCTCTGGCCGGCGGCCTGCTTGGCTCGATCGGCGGAAGGTATTTGTACCGGATGATCGATCTGAACGCAGTGAGTCAGGGTTTCATCCAGACTCTCGACGTCCGCTGGAATACGATTTTGCTGTCTGCCGGAGTCTCTTTGATGGTTGCTCTCTTGAGCACTTTTGCGCCCGCCTACAACGCATCGCGCACGCCGATCGCAGTCGCTATTCGAAGCAGGGGGGAGTAGCGACGCCGCACCTGCCATGATCCCGATTCGATACAACCTGCGCAGCATTCTTGTCCGGCGCGTGGCGACGATCATGACAGTCGCCGGAGTTGCGTTGACGGTGGCGGTGTTCGTTTCGATCCTGGCAATGGTTCGAGGTCTCGAAAACACGTTTGTAGACACCGGCGATCCGCTGAACTTGATTCTGATTCGCCAGGGGTCTCTGTCCGAAATCAACAGCTTTTTCGACAGGGATCGCAAAGGAATAGTGGAAACGGTTCACGGAGTGGATCAGGTTGCAGGAGAGATCGTCGTCCTGATCAATCATCCTCGCATCACCGGCGAGACGACCAACGTCATGATCCGAGGCGTCTCCGAGAATTCCCTGAAGCTGCGTTCGAAGGTGAAGCTTGCAGAAGGGCGCTGGTTCAAAACCGGGCTGCGCGAAGTCGTCGTGAGCCATTCGATATCAAACCGGTTCAAGGACATGAAGCTCGGCGATTCGATTCCAATCGGACGGACGACGTGGAATGTCGTCGGCATACTCGATGCGTCGCAAACCGCCTACGATTCCGAGATCTGGGGAGACTACAATGAAGTGGCCCAGGAGTTCGAGCGGCCGATCTATAGCTCGTTGCTGGTGCGGGCGAAGGATGAAAGTGCGCTTCAGTCCATCAAAGAACAAATCAAGAACGATCGGCGCGTGCGTCTGGACGTTTTTGGGGAGCAGGAGTACTTCGAAAACCAGACGTCCTCGGCCGCCCCGATTCAAATTCTTGGTTACCTCGTCGGAATCATCATGGCCATCGGCTCGTGTTTCGCCATAATGAACACGATGTATGCGGCCACGGCGCACCGCACGCGGGAAATCGCGACGTTGCGCGTTCTGGGCTTCAAGAGACGGAATATTCTGGCGTCGTTCGTTCTTGAATCCATGCTGCTGGCTCTCTTTGGGGGAATTCTCGGTTGTCTGCTGGCGCTGCCGGTTCACGGAATCTCCACAGGCACGGCGAATATGAATTCTTTCGCGGAAGTCGTTTTCCAGTTCAGAATCACGCCGTGGCTGGCGGCCCAGGGAATTATTTTCGCCGTCGTGATGGGCGCCATCGGCGGTCTGCTCCCGGCGCGTCTGGCGGCGGTCAAAGGCATTGTCCGCGCGCTGCGTGAAGGATAGCGTTCTAGTTTATGGATCATATTTCCACTGAGCTGAACAAACTTCGCATCGACCAATCCAAACGCGGAGACATGAAGCCGCAGAACAGGTCCAAAGCCCGTTGGCTTGCGGCGGCCCTCGTCGCCGTTGTGGCCGGGGTCTTGGGCGGGTTCGCGCTCTGGAGCGGATCGAAGCCGATTGTCGTGCAGACGGTGCGGCCGCGTTTGGAAAGCGCAGCAAACGAAGGAGCAGTGCTGGTTGCGACCGGATACGTTGTGGCGCATCACAAGATCCAGGTCGGATCGAAAATCATGGGGCGGGTCGCCTGGATCGGCGTCGAAAAGGGCGATCTGGTCCGCAAGGATCAAGTCGTTGTGCGGCTGGAAGACCGCGAATACCGCGCGCAATATGAGCAGGCGGCGGCCGCATACGAATCGGCGCAGGCTCGTCTGACGGAACTGGAACGCGGCTCGCGTCCGGAGGAAATCGAACGCGCCAGGGCCGAAGTTCAGCGCGCGGAAGCCCAGGTTCGCACCGACGAGGCGAATCTGAAACGCATTGAGAATCTCGTCAAGGAAGGAGTCTCTCCGGCGCAGGCGCTCGATGATGCCAGGGGCCGCCACGACGCGTCGCGCGCCGCCCTCCAGTCCGCGCTCAAAACCTATGAACTGATCCGTCAAGGCGCCCGCTCCGAACAAATCGACGCCGCCCGCTCGGAGGCGACTCGCGCCAAAGCCGCCGCCGATTACGCGAAGACGATCCTCGATTCCGTCGAGATTCGCGCGCCGATCTCCGGCACCATTCTCGAACGCAACGTCGAGCAGGGAGAGATGGTCACGACGTCGTTCGTCGGAGACCGCGGCGCGAAGTCGTTCGTCGTAACGCTGGCCGACCTGAAAGACATCCAGGTGGAGCTCGATATCAACCAGAACGACTTCAACCGGATTCATCCGAACCAGCCGTGTTCCGTTGTGACCGACGCCTATCCGGATCGGCCGTACAAGTGCCAGGTCTATGAGATCGCTCCCGAAGCCAACAGGCAGAAGGCGACAGTTCAAGTAAAAGTTAAGATTCTTGAGCCCGACCAGTACGTCAAGCCCGAGATGAACGCGCGCGTGACATTTCTCTCGGTGGAATCGAAAGAAACCGAATCGAAGACGTCCGAGAAGCTTTTTCTGCTTCCTCGCAACGCGATGGTGGATCGTGACGGCGGCAAGGCCGTTTATGTCGTCGTCGACGGCGTTGTTCAGATCAAGCCCGTGACCGTCGCCCGCGAAATGGGAAGTGATGCCGCGGTATCGGCCGGGCTTTCAGGCGGCGAGTCCGTTATAATCGGCGACATTCGCAGTCAGCTCAAGGCCGGCGATCGGGTCGAAGCGCAGCGTCCGTAGCGCCGGGAAGACGCAACAGAGAGCATGATCGCTGTAATCATTGAAAACGTGAGGAAGACATTCCGCAAGGAAGCTGCGGAAGTGGTGGCTCTCGACGACGCGTCGCTCGTTATCGAAGCAGGCTCATTCCTGTGCCTGATGGGGCCGTCCGGGTCCGGCAAGTCCACGCTGCTGAATCTCATTGCAGGCATTGACCGGCCCTCCAGCGGCAGAATTGCTGTCGGAGGACAGGACATTGTACAGATGAGCGAGGGGCAGCTCGCGACGTGGCGGAATCACACAATCGGATTCGTCTTTCAGACATTCAACCTTATTCCTGTATTGACGGCTTTCGAAAACGTCGAGCTTCCCTTATTGCTCACAAGGCTGTCGAAAAACGAACGCAAAGACCACGTGATGACCGCGCTGTCGCTGGTAGGGCTGGCGGACCGGACTACGCACTATCCTCGGCAGCTTTCCGGCGGCCAGGAGCAACGTGTGGCCATCGCACGGGCGATCGTCACGGATCCGGCCTTAATCCTGGCCGACGAACCCACGGGCGACCTCGACGCGCATTCCGCCGATGACGTTCTGACGATTCTCGAAAGGCTCAATCGCGAGTTTCGCAAGACCATCGTGATGGTCACCCATGATCCGCGCGCGGCCAGGCACGCCACGGTTGTGCGTCATCTCGACAAAGGCGTGCTTCTTCCGGAAGGAGTAACAGCGTGAAACGAATGCTGATGAAATCGGGCCTCATTGCAGCGCTCGCTTTGAATCCGGCGTTGTTGGCGCAATCGCCGAACGCCGCAGTCGTCAACGGCGAGACGATCAGCGAGGATCAGGTCGCGAAGGCCGCGGCTTCGGATCTCGCAAGGATTGAGCAGCGACGCGCACAACTCGAGCTCGCGCTCGACCGTGAAAAGAAAGTGGCCATGGAAACCGCGTTGAATGAAATCGTCGAAGAGCGCGTGCTTGCCGCCGAATCCAAAAAGCGGGGCGTCGCCGTGGACGCGCTCGTCCAAATGGAAGTCGAAGCGAAGCTGTCGACGCCGACCGATCAGGCGGTTGAAAGGTTTTATGAGGAAAACAAGTCGCGCATCAACGCGACGCTCGATCAGGTTCGCAACGAAATTCGAAACTATCTGCGAGACCGGGAACGCGACCGGCTGTTCGCCAATTTTGTCGACCGGCTCAAAAAAGAGTATGGAGTCAGGGTGTATCTTGAGCCTGCTCGCACTGCCGTTGCGGTGGAAGGACATCCGGCAAAGGGACCGGCGAACGCTCCGGTCACCATCGTCGAGTTTTCGGATTTCGAGTGTCCCTTCTGCGCCGGGTTCCTGCCGACCTTGAGAGAAATCGAGAAAAACTACAAAGACAAAGTACGAATCGTCTATCGGCAGTTTCCGCTTACGAACATTCATCCCAACGCTGCGAAAGCCGCGGAGGCTTCTCTTTGTGCTCACGAACAGAACAAGTTCTGGCCGCTGCATGACGCAATGTTCGCGGATCAGAGCAACCTGGGCGTCGAGGCGCTTAAGAAGAAGGCGGCGCAACTGTCCTTGGACATGACCCGCTTCGATAGCTGTCTGGATCTGGGGAAATACGCCCGTGCGGTCGAAATTGACGTTGCGGAGGGCGCGAAGGCGGGCGTGAACGGGACCCCTTCCATCTTCATAAACGGACGCTTCTTCTCCGGCAATCTGCCCTATGAGGAAGTGAAGAGAGTTGTTGACGACGAACTGGCCCGTGCCGCTGCAAAGCAATAGTCACTAATAGCATACTTGACGAATCATCACGGAATGCGGCAGGGAATTTTGAAATTGGACGATTCCGTGCACCTCAAATCCGAAATTCGAAATCGCAAATTGTAGTACGCATAACAACGTTTACCGAACCGCAAGTATAGCTGTCGTTCAGTTTGAGATTTCGGATTTCGGATTCTGAGATGCAGGAATCGTCCAATCTGCGATTCCGCCCAATTAATCCCTCGTCCCCTAAAGCAGCGGGCATTTCCTCCCTGCTTTCCACGGCCAACGCCCGGCGGGCGCGCTCCTTTTACAAGCAGTTAGGCGGGCTCTTCCCGCGGCTCTTTGATTGCGGTCTACAGAAATATTCAGATTCATGAATCGGAGGAGCACATCCATGGCTCTCGATCCCGTTTGTGGCATGGAAGTCGACGAAAACAGCGCGACTGAAAGCACCACGTATCTCGGCCAGGCGTACTATTTCTGCAGCACGGACTGTAAAGAGGAATTCGACGCCGCTCCTGAGGACTACGCTGGCGACGAAGGATTGGAACTGACTGGAACATGATCCCTATGCCCGATGCAGTGTGTTGCCTGTGCTCCAGCGAGTCGCAGGCGAATGCAATTCTCACTCACCTTCGAAACGCCGGATTCGGTTCGGAAATTTCGGTGTTGCTGCAAGACCGTTCCGACACGAGGGATATTTCTGTCCGCGAAAACGCCGTGCGCGGCGCTGAAATAGGGAGCGTGGCTGGCGCTGTGCTGGCGTTGACGATACCTGGGATCGGCGCCGCGCTGGCGATCGGGCCGCTGGCCGCCGCGCTCGGCGGCGCCGCCGCGGGAGGAGCCATCGGTGGGCTGGCCGGAGGTTCCGGCGCCTTCAAACCGCTGGGTCTCCCTTCGGAGGCGGAGGACCGTCTCCATCGCAGGATTATCGATGGAGACATCCTCATCGCAGTCCATTCAAAGGATCCCCATGATTTGCGCAGGGCCGCCGAGATATTCAGGGCCGAAGGCGCAGAAAGCATCTATCCTTCAGAAGAACTTGCGGCGTGACGCTGTGGGCGCAATTTCCTCCCCCTTCGAGGGGGAGAGCCGCCGAAGGCGGCAGGGGGTCCGACCGCCCCTACAGCTTCAAATCCCGCTTGGTCTCGCGAAGGATCTCTGAAATTGCGGACCGGTCTGCAGGCGAAAGATGCGTGAATTTTCCGCTCTTGTCGGCGCCGTTCAGGATTTCACGGAACCGGCGGTAAACATACGTCTTCACCGCGCCCGGCAAGCCGTCGAAAGCGCGACTGTAGATGAGGTAGCTCATCGGATATCTGAACAATCGAGTCTTCAGATCGAAATCGCGCAGCGATCTCCCGCGGCTGTCGCGCGGCCCTAAGCCGGCGAAATCCACGGCGAAGTTCGATGTGCCGCGTACAGAGTCGGTCAAGGGCGCTGCGCCGGAAAACAGCATGGCGCGGACGAGCGGCTCGCCGGCTTCCTCCGGCCGCGCTGCAGGCTTGCCGCCGGCGAGAGCTATCAGGTTGTGCACTTCAATCTGATGCGCAAGCACCATCAGAGCCACGATGTCGCTGTGCGGGCTCAAGTATCGGCTGGCGTCGAAGCGCGACTTGAGGTCGGTGACATTCGTCGACCTGGTGAAATCCACGCCAGCGACTCCGCCCATGACAGACGCCGGCCTCTTCAGCACGACGTTTCCAAGATGCCTTTGTTTCCCGTGAGTCCCCGTAACGTACCAACCGCCCCACCGCTCTTCAAACGGGCTCTGATCCGTTACGGGAACTGGAAACGTTCCTTCTACGTTTCCGGCGGCATCGGGAATGACCGAGTCGAAGAGCAGCTTTGGTACGAACTTCGATGGGGATTCACGAGCGAAGTGGCAAACGGAACATTCGTGGCCCGTCGACACAACAAAACCAGGACGTTGTTCCTGCCGCTGCTCAAGCATGTAGAAGATCGAACCCCGCTGCGGATGAACCGCCATGATTTCGATCAGCGAAGCCCCCGGCGCCCACGCGACGTAGACGTCATCGTTGAAATAGATGGCGCGCGGCGTTGCGGGGGAAATTCGGTCGGTCTGAAGGCTCGTTTTCGAAAAGACGAGCGTTTGCGAAGAAATGGGAACCTTGAGATTCCTTAACAGGGAATCCAGATAGCCCCGCCGCTGATCGAAATCCAAAGTCGCAGCGCCGTTCTTGATCCTCCCCTGCAACTGAGCCACCGGATCGGACACAGCGGCGCCGCTCTGTAATCCCGCAAGAACTCCCAGAATCAGAACCGCCATACGCATGCCCTTCACCTTGAAGACATGAAATCTTATCAATGATTGTGAGTTCGACGTGAGAATGGAACACTCTAGGTTGGGAGGATCCAAGAAGAAGCATGAGAGAAATACTTGCATCGATCGAAGGTGAATTCCGGCGATACAAGAAACTGGGCGATGGGGCCATCGAACAACTTCGGGATGATGAGTTGGCAAAGGGCCCGGAAGGCGGCAACTCCGCCGCTGTCCTCGTATGGCATTTGTCCGGAAACCTCAAGTCGCGCTTCACCGACTTCCTGACTTCCGACGGCGAAAAACCGTGGCGGCGCCGCGATGAAGAGTTCCGGAATCGTGCGGGAGTCACTCGGGCCGAAGTGATCGAAAAATGGGAAGAAGGCTGGAAGACGCTGTATGCGGCGCTTTCGGCCTTGACCGACGACGATCTCTTTCGGACTGTAACGATTCGCGGCGAGGAATTTCGGGCGCACGAAGCGCTTCATCGGTTGCTGGCGCATGCTAGCTATCACGTCGGGCAGATGGTCTTCCTGGCAAAATCTTTTCGGGCCGGCGACTGGCAATGCTTAAGCATCCCCTTGGGCAAATCCGATGAATACAATCGGAACCCGTCGGGACAACGGCCGCCGGCTTAGGGGACGCGCAAAAACAACTTTGTAAGAAGTTGGGAACAGAGCGGAATTCTTCTGCGCGAGAACGCCATTCGAGGATCAAAGCCGGTCGCGCGCAGAGAAATTGCGCTCTGTCCCCAATCTCTTACTGCGGACGCCGGAACAGTCCCATGTAGACGGCCTTGCCCAGAACGTGCCCTTGTATGGCCTTCATGAGATTCGTGCGAGTCTCGAACGCGTCCGCTGCCGGCTGGACGTCCAGCTTGATGTCCAGAGCATAAAGTTCAAATACGTAATGATGCATTGGACCGTTGGCGGGAGCGCCCGGCCCTCTGTAAACGGGCCCTGTCGCGCTGATCTGATAGCTTCCGTCCGCAAGCTTGGCCCCGCGAGGAACGCCTTCAGGGAGGCCCGTGGACGTAGCCGGGATGTTCCACACGAGCCAGTGCGCCTGGTCGTCCGTGGTCCGGTTGCGCGCGACGTCCATGTCGTGCATGTGCAGGAAGAAACTTTGAGTTCCCGCGGGCGGATTGGTCCACGTTAAGGCCGGCGATGTCCCTTCTCCTGGGGCGGCGCCCGGCGCCGCTTGACTGTATTTAACAGGGATCTGACCTCCGTCCGGAAACGCAGGCGTGCTGAGCGTCATCGGCGCGCCTCCGCCTCCGCGTTGTCCGCCTCGTCCTGCAGCGTCCTGACCTCTCAGCGCGGCGCTGGCCGACGCAACTGTCGCGAGAACCGTCACGAGCACCAAAAGAATTCGTACAAGTCGCATTCTGTACCTCCGTCAAATTGCCGGGAGAATGTACTATGACCCTATGAGTTCATCAAATCCACACTCGAAAGCAGAACTCGATGCGGCGGGACAATTGCTCCAGCTCTGCATCGGGTTCATCCCTGCAATCTGCCTCAACGCCATCGTTAAGCTTCGGGTCGCCGACCATCTGGCTGCAGGCCCGCAACACGTCCACGATATCGCTCGAACGGTCGGCGCCAACGAGGACGCGCTCTACCGCGTGATGCGGGCGCTTGAGACCGTGGGCGTCTTTCGCGAAACAGGAAACCGCCGTTTCGAACAAACTCCGATGTCGGATCTCTTGCGCTCGGATCATCCGCAGTCGCTCCGGCCGTTTGTGGAGTTCTTTCCGGATCCGCTGCACTTTCGATGCTACGCGAACCTGATGCACGCCGTTCGGACCGGACAAGCGACGCCTCAAATGACCCTCGGCGGGAGTCTGTTCGAGTACTATGCGACCCATCCGGAGGATCTCGCTGTGTTCAATGCGGCGATGGTCAATCTCACCCACGTCTTCATTCCCGCCATCCTGGACGCTTACGACTTCAGCGAAATTCGAACCTTAGTCGACGTCGGCGGCGGACACGGCTCCGTGCTCGCAAGCATCCTCCAGAAATATCCCGCGATGAACGGCGTTCTCTTCGACCTGGATCACGTTCTGCACAGTGCGGGCGCCTACCTGCACGCCGCCGGCGTGTCCGAGCGTTGCAAGAGAGTCGGCGGCGATTTCTTCAGGTCCGTGCCGCCGGGCGGCGACGCGTACATCATGAAAAACATCATTCACGATTGGGACGACGAGAAATGCGTCACGATCCTTCGAAACGTCAAGACGGCGCTGGATGGGCAGCCGCGCGGCAAAGTGTTGTTGCTGGAGTTCGTGCTGACGCCGGGCGGCGATCCCGGCGATCTCCAGCTGGGCAAGTGGGCGGATATCGAGATGCTTGTATTGCCCGGCGGGCGCGAACGCACCGAAGAGGAATTCCGCAGCCTCTTCGCAAGATCGGGTTTTCGGTTGACGCGCATCATTCCGACGAAATCGCCGCAGTCTGTGATCGAGGCTGAATGTGTATAGCCTTGCGGAACAATAGCGGCGGCGATGGTGTCCAATAGTCCGGATCGCTTTACCGGACCTGCGCAGGACGGCAATCCATTCACGGAGAATGCGCCATGCTTGAAGATTGCCTCGTCGAGTCGCGGCTTTGGATGCTGTCCGCCAATGGCGCTATCGTCCCACGCTTCTCAACGGCGACCCGGTGGAAGTTGTGACGACGATTACGGTCCACTTCACGCTTCAGTAGAGCGGTCATAGCCCGCCCCTAGAGCTCATTGCAGGACCTCGAAGGCGTCGATCCAAACCCAACGGGCCAATGCCGCCGGATTGCGACGCCCTGCAACTTCGATGGTCATCGTGTGGTCGCCGGCGGCGAGGCCCGTGGTGGAAAACAACACGCGCTGGGCTTCAAGGCTCGGCGCGTAGCAATCGATTTCAGCCTTCAGCACGCCGTCCACGTAGACGCGGGCGATGCCGGACCAGGGATCGCGGAGCCCAACCCAGCGAACTGCTGTTCCAGAAAATCGCAGTGTGGCGCGAGCCCCGGCGTCGACAGCGAGTATGGCTCGCGATCCGCTGTGTACGGTGTTCGAGTTGACGTACCAGCCCGGACCAAGCTCGACATCGGGTGAGTCCTCCTCGATGCGTTTCGACGTCGCTGAAGACGCTTCAAAATCGACGTCGTCGATGGAAGCGATTTCAATCGTGTCCAGCCACACCCATGCTCCGAGGGCGGCCGGGTTTCTCTCTCCGGCGACCTCCACGCGAATCGTATGTTTCCCGCGACCCAGATTCGGCGATGACCACAGCGTCTCGCGGCAGGCTTCCGTCGGCGAATATGCGTCCACAACTTGATTCAAGATTCCGTCGACGAACACCCGCGCGATTCCTGAATAGGGATCGCGGCAGCCGCGCCACTGGACGCTGACTTCGCCTGTGAATGACAGGGAAAACGCGGCGCCTCGATCGACCGCCAGCGCCGCCGACTCGCCGCTGTGGCGCCCCGCTTGATGAGTAAACCAGCGCCCGCTGTAGGCCACCACCGGATAGTGTTCTTCAAGACGCGTGAACAGATTCGTTGAGCGTGTTGCGGCGCCGTCAAGGATGAATACGACAGGATTGTGATTGCTGATCCGGTTCGGCGGTCTGCCGAAACTGCGGTCGGTTGTGGGAAAATCCATGGCGGTCGTGACGCCGGCGGCATGTATGCGTCCTTGCGCGTCGAGAGCGATGGCGTCTCCTGAATCTGCACTACCGGGAACGGCGTTCGGCGGCGGAAAACAAAATACACACGTTCCGGTCAATACTGTCGAAAAGACCGGAAAGCCGCCTGATGGCGGAAGCTTCGCCACAAACAAGTCGGCGCCGCCGGTTCCGATCTCGCGTTGAAACGAATTCACAATGGGGAACTCGGTTCTTGGAATGCCTGCGACATTGGCCCGGAGGACTTGGCCTGTAATCACAGCGCTGCCGTCTGCGTCCATAGCGGCATCGTGAATCTCCGCGTGCACCTCTGTGGAGTAGATTTGCCGGAATTCGCTGTCGACTTTATCCACGAAGAATCGGATCTGTGCGGCGCGCCGCTCCGATCGCGCCAGGATCATCGTCCCGTCCGCGCCTAGCGCGAAGCCGCGCAACTGATTCTCAATTCCGGGCCGGTTGAACACGCGCGAACGCGACAACGCCGCCCCGCTCGGCTTGAGACTGGAAACGAAGATCTGAGCGCATGGCTGATACACGTCGGATCCCTGGTTGTCGAGGCACTGGCTTCGATACGGCCACTGCAGGCCCTTCGGCGCGCCCGGAAACTGGTCGGACTGCGTAGCGCCGGCGACAACGATATGTCCGGCGGCGTCCACCGCGATTCGGCGGACGTCGTCGTCTTGGTCTCCGCCCAGATACGTGGAGTAGAGGATCTGCGTTCCGCCGGCGTCGATCTTGGTAAGGAAGATGTCGCGAAGACCCGCGTGGGAGTTCTGAAAAGCGTTGCGTGTGGGAAAATCCTTGGATGTCGTCACGCCGGCGACCCAAACGCTTCCCAGACCGTCCAGAGCTACGGATAGTCCCGTCTCATCGCCCGATCCGCCCAGATACGTTGAAAACAGGATCTCGCCGGCGGGATTGAGCTTCACGATGAGTGCTTCCAGGCCGCCGGCGTCCTTAGGTTGTATTGCATTCACGGTTGGAAACACCGTGGGCGCGGGAGGCGTGTTGTCCGCCAGACCGGCGATGTAGGCGTTGCCGGATGGATCGATCGCGATCGCGTTCGCCCGGCCCGCGGTCTCAAGCTCAAAGATGGTTGTGACGTATCCGCGACTGCCGTCGCGTGCGATCTTTTGCACCGAGAAAACGTCGCGATTGTTGTCCGCGGCGTCGAATGCCGCATAGGAAACGTAGATGTTCCCGCGTTGGTCTGTCGCAATGCCCGTGACGGTCTCCGTTCCTTGATCCGCGGCATATGTCGAAAACGTGAGCGCCGGGTCGATGACCAGAGGACGCGCCGGATCGTATGCAGCGGTTTCCACTTCAACGCGGTTTCCGCTAATGGAGAAGCGTCCCGATACCGGATTTCGGCGGCCGTCTTCCTCTTGATAAAGGGAAGGAGGATGAAGACGTATTTCGCCTTCTTTAGTCGCCAAAATCAACGAGCCGTCGTTTGCAATGTCCAGATTTTGTTGTCCGGAGAACTCCAGTGCGATGACGTCCGGATCGAAGCCCGGATGAACAACGAAGTCGAACACAAGAGTCCTCCCGCTGCCGCGGAATACAACATCGACTCCCGGATAGACGCTCCGATAGATCAGCCGGCCGTAGTTGGGCAGCGACGTACGCCATCGATGCTCTGGGCCGCGATAGCTGTTGGAACGAAACTCGAGCTCTTCAAGCGCGTCAATGCGCGCCGGCCGGCCGCCGGCGAATCGCATGCGCACCGGCGTCGGGGTGTTGAGCAAGACGCCCGTGTCGCCAAGGTAAGCTTCGTAGCGTGCGGCATAGGCGATGTATTTTGCGTCGCTGTCGGCCTGTCCTTGATTGGCTTCAAAGCGAAAAGGAAGGCCGTAGGTCTCGGCGGCGAGAGGCGCAGTCCCGGCGGCCGCAAGAACCACCAGCAAAAGAGCTCTTTTCCGCATCTGAATGCTCCGGACGGTCTGGATGTGACAGTCCTCTAGCAGTCGAATCGCCAAAGCAAGGCGGCGGTTTTTCGAGAGTTCCAAAGTTTCGGCAGGGAAGATGTCTTCTGTCGGATGTACGGAAGGTGCAACCGGCGGTCACGGCTGCCTGAAATCTCCTGCTACAGCCGCGGCGCGGCGGCAAACTCCGCAACAGTTTCGATCCGCCTGGCGGCCGCCAGCAGCAGGTCTTCTTGAAGCGGCGCCGCCGTGAGCTGCACGCCAAGCGGCAACCCGTTGGCCGCGAGTGCGTAGGGAATCGTCATGGTTGGAAAGTCCGCCAGCGACCACGGAGCGTTCATGACGGCGTCGCCGGTGGACGAAATCCCTTCCGGCGCGGTTCCGCGCGCCGCCGGCGTCATGAGAACGTCGAATTGGCGGAAGAGCGCGGCCATCTCTTTCTGATATTGCCGTCGAAGCCGGCAGGCTCGAAGGTAATCCGTTGCTTTCAGGAGCATTCCCGTTTCGATCAATTCTCGCAGCTTTGGACCGTACGCGGAGGGATGCTCTGCAAACAACTTTTCGTGAACGGCAGCCACGTCTGCCCGCAGGATTGTTCGCAATATCGGTTGAGCCAGTTCAAAAACCGAGGGCGGCGCGGCTTCCTCAACCTGAAAACCGTTATTGGCAAGCTTGTCGGCAAACGCATCGCCGAGCAAGCGCGCTTCCGGCGACGCGTTTTCATAGAAGAATCCCCGGATAACTCCAATGCGGAAAGGCCGCCGTTCCTGCCGCTTCGGAATGGGCGATTCCGCCATCACATCGGTCATGAGTTCCGCATCGGCCACAGAGCGCGCCAGCACTCCTACATGATCGAGCGGCCATGCAAGCGGAAAGGCGCCGCGCCGGCTGATCCGCTCTTGAGTTGGAACCAGCGACACCAGGCCATTGAATCCAGCCGGCCGGCCAATCGATCCCACCGTCTGGCTCCCGATCGCGGCCGGGCACATGCGCGCCGCCACCGCCGCCGCCGAACCGCTGCTGGAGCCTCCCGGAGTGTGATTGAGATTCCATGGATTCCGGGTTGGCCCTGGATCAAGGAACGCGAACACGGTCGTCACCGTTTTCCCAAGAACGATCGCGCCCGCTTCCTTGAGTTTCACGACGGCGCGGGCGTCGTAGGACGGAACAAAATCCTCGAAGAGAGTCGACCCCATCGTCGTGCGCAGGTTTCTTGTGTAGAAGATGTCTTTGACGCCTACCGGCGCTCCGTGAAGCGGACCTCGAAATTGTTTCTTTGCGGCCTCGGCCGCGCACGCGGCGGCTTCCTGCAAAACCGTCTCGCGGTCCATCGACGCCCATGCGCGGACGCGAGGCTCCAGCGCATCGATGCGCGCAAGCAGGGAAACCGCGTAGTCTACCGGGGAAAGGGCGCCGCTGCGAATCATCCGGGCGGCTTCGACCAGCGACAGGTTCTCAAGGCTCATCTTCGAATTCAACGGCGTGTGCATACAGCTTCGAAAGCTGCGTCGCCATTTGCTCGATTTCCGTGCGGAGTTCGGCCGTGCGTTCTTTGCCGAACCTGGCTTCAGCGGCAGCCGTCAGGGAATGCGTGATGTCGGAGATTTGCTGCCCGTTATCGGCCATAGCCCTTGGGCATTCTATATGTTTCACGTATTCTAGGCGCGATGAAATTGACGTTTCTCGGCGCAACGGAAACCGTCACAGGCTCGAAGTTTCTTTTGGAGGCGGAAGGCCGGCGCGTGCTGATCGATTGCGGGATGTTTCAGGGCTTGAAAGAGCTGCGGCTGCGGAACTGGGAAGCGCCGCCGATCGATCCGCGTTCCGTGGACGCAGTGGTGCTGACCCACGCGCATATCGATCACACGGGTTATCTTCCTCGCTTCGTGCGTCAGGGATTTCGTGGTCCTGTCTACGGAACGTCTGCGACGATCGACCTCTTGCGCATCCTGCTTCCAGACTCCGCCCACCTCCAGGAAGAAGAAGCGCGATATCGAAACAAACACCGGCTGACGAAACACCGTCCCGCACTGCCGCTGTACACCATCGAGGACGCCGACGCGGCGCTCCGTCTCGTAAAGCCCTTGCGCTACAAAGAGCCCGCCGTGCTGTCCGGCGGCCTGCGGTTCGACTTGCTTCCGGCCGGGCACATTCTCGGCTCGTCCTTCGTGCGATTTCACGTCGGCCGAAAGCCACGGCCGACGATCGTTCTGTTTACCGGCGACATCGGGCGCTTCGGGACGCCGATCATTCACGATCCGGCCGAAGTCCGCCAGGCCGACTATCTCGTCCTCGAATCCACGTATGGCAACCGTCTTCATGGCGACCGCAACGGCCGCAGCGGCAAGCAGGAGCTCCGCGACATTGTTGTGGAAACCGCGCGGCGCGGCGGAACCGTCCTCATTCCTTCCTTCGCGGTCGGCCGCGCCCAAGAAGTGCTGTATTGTCTCCGAGAGATGGAAGAAGCAGGTGAAATCCCGGCGCTCCCCGTGTACGTGGACAGCCCCATGGCCGTCAATGCGTTCGAGATCTTTCAAGATCACAAGGAAGAACACGATCTGGAAATGAACCGCCAGCAGAGCCGCGGCGTGAATCCGTTGTACACCAGGAACGTCCGCTTCGTGCGCAGCGTCGAAGACTCAAAAGCAATCAATGATCACCGGTTCCCAGCGGTCATCATTTCCGCCAATGGCATGGCGACCGGCGGACGGGTTGTCCATCACCTCATGCATCGTCTGCCGGACGAGCGGAACTCGATCGTGTTTGTGGGATTTCAAGCCGCGGGAACGCGTGGACGCTCCCTGATCGACGGCGCACGGTCGGTGAAGATCTACGGAGTCGAATACCCGGTCCGCGCGCAAGTGCATTCTATAGAGGGATTCTCCGCACACGGAGATTACAGCGAAATCCTGCGGTGGCTCGCGGCGTTCGAATCGCCGCCGCAGCGAACGTTCCTGGTGCATGGAGAGCCGGGCGCGCTTGAGGGCATGAAGAGCCGCCTGCGGGCCTGGCGTCCCGACTGGAACGTCGTCATACCCAAGTATCAAGACGCCTTTGAAGTATGATGGGGGGGAATTTGGGGACAGAGACCAATTTCCTGCGCGCAACATCGCGGTGAGGCGTGACGTTCACGTCAGCGCAGGAAATTGGTCTCTGTCCCCAAATTCCACGTTGACACGTAAGCAGGAGCGTGCGTCATGTTGCATTGGATCGTTCTTCTGACCGGTGTCATTGCGGCGCAACAGGGACAGGTCGTCCGGCTGTCCATGCCGCATGAGGCGGGACTGCAGGGCGTCGAAATTCAGTGGCAGGACAAGACCATTCCGTACATCCGCCTCGATAACGAATGGATCGCGGTTCTTGGCATTGATCTCGAGCAAAAGCCTGGAGATTACGCCTCAACAATCACCGTTCGGAAGAACGGCGTCGTGGAACGCCGCGATGTTTCCGTGAAGGTTCAGTCCGTCGAATTTCCTACAACTCAATTAACCGTCGACGACCGCTATGTTCAACTGAGCCCGGCCGACGAGCGCCGCGCGGTGCTAGAAGCGCAAGAGATCGCGGCGATCCACAAGACGGTTACCAAAGAGATGCTATGGCGCGAGCCTTTCGTGAGTCCGATTGAGGGCGGCGTCGGATCCAACTTCGGGCATCGCAGAGTGTTCAACGGACAACCGAAGAATCCGCACACCGGCGCCGATCTGCGCGCCAGTACCGGGACGCCGATCCAGTCGACCAATCGCGGCCGCGTCGTTCTCGCCAAAAACCTTTTCTATACCGGAAACACGGTGATGATCGACCACGGGCTGGGCGTTTACTCGCTCTACGCGCATTTGTCCCGAATCGACGTCAAAAAGGGCCAGATGGTCGAGCGCGGACAATTGCTAGGCCTCGCCGGCGCAACCGGCCGCGTCACCGGGCCCCACCTGCATTGGGGAGTGCGCGTGCAGGACGCCCGGGTGGACCCGTTCTCACTGGTGAATATGAAGTGAGAGTACACTGAGGGAATGTTTGATTTCTTTCGACGCAGTCCTTCTTCTCAGATCGACAAGTTAGTCAAACGCTTAACGGAGCCCGGCGGCGAAGAAGCCCCGCGCATTGAAGCGGCGCAGAAACTCGCCGAGATGGGAACTCCCGAGGCCACGTTTGCGCTGCTGAAGCGCTTCACGATCTCCAGCAAAGTCATCACTCAGGACGTCGAAGAAAAGCGCATGGTGGTTGACCTCCTTGTCGCAAAGGGCGAGGACGCCGTCGCGCCGATTCTCCGATTTCTCAAGTCATACCATCACGTCGAATGGCCCGTGCAGGCGCTGATGCGCATCTTGCCTCGGGAGGAGTGGGCCCCGCGGCTCGTGGAGGTTCTACAGAACGTTGCGCAGAACCCATTCACGGCGCCCGAGCATCGTACGAGCCTGATCAAGGCGACTCATGGTCATGTGACCCCCGAGATTGCCGAGACGCTGAAGAAATCGCTCAGGGATGACGACGACGACGTGCGCATTGCGGCGGCGCAGGCCATCGCTGAAGTCGGGGAATCCGTTCGAGAAACGCTGCTGGAGGCGTTTATTGAAGCGGACGAGCGTCCGCGAATCCGAATCGCAATCGCAGAGTTGTTTGCTGACCGTGATTGGCCTGTCAAGGGATATCGGCCCACCGTCGAACAGCAACTCCCCCAAGGGTTCTACGTCACAGGAAAGGGAATGATCCGCCGCAGAGGATCGGCCGCGTGAAGACTTCGTGGACGCGTAAACAGCAATGGGCGCTTTTCTGTATGGGGATCTGGCTCTGCGGCACAGTGTGCACGGCCGTCGTCGCCATGCAAAATTTCTACACCATCGACCGGCTGCTCGCGGGTTCGACCAACGCATCGTTTCATGCGGCGGCGGACAAACTCGGGCAGCCCCTGGCGCGCGAGTTCCTCCGTTACCTTTCGTCGGAATTGAATCGGCTCTATTTTCAGTGGTGGAACCTGGCGCAGACCGCTGTCGGCCTGGTCGTCCTGTGGCTGGCGGCGCAGCTTCCGCGCTCTCGAAAGGCGGCGTGGGGCGTCGCCGGAATGCTGGTCGTGGCGCTGATTTTGACCGCGGCGTTGACGCCGCCGATCGTCAGCATCGGACGGAGCCTCGATTTCGTCCCTCGCGATCCGCCGCCGCCCGAGCTTAGAACGTTCGGGCTGCTGCATGCCGCGTTTTCGGTCCTGACGTTGTTCAACCTCATTCTTGGCGTCCTGACGACGCGCTGGATCCAACGTGCAGGCGAGTCATGAGGCTTCCGGCCACGGGTGGTTCAGCCAGGAGGAATACGCCAGCTTCTGCTCGGTGGTCGGATTGGCCGCGCGCGTGAGGCGCCAGCGGCCGCCGGGCGCTGAGCCCAGTTCGAATTCAATGACGTGGAGCCGGTTGCGTCGCATGACGTGAAGTTCCACGCGGTCGCCGGGGGACAAGATTCCATCGACGTAATTCACGAGCTCTGTCGAGGAAAAACGGCGGCCGTTGAGCGCGACGATTTCATCTCCCGGCAGAACGCCTGCAGCATAAGCCGGACCGTCCGATAAAACGGCTCGAACGCCCGCCCCACCGTTGACGTCGTACAGATTCAGCCCCAGGCGCGGCTTCACGGACCTTCCGTTCTTGCCGGGATCCATGCCGAGATGAAGTCCCACTACACCGGCGACCTCCTCGAACGGATATGCCGCCGTGCCGTACACGTACTTTTCGAAGAACGCGTCAAAGGAGGTTCCACTCAACCTCCCCGATGTCTCGATCAGGTCGGCGGTCGTAAAGCCGGCGCCCGAGGCCGGAAACATCGTGTACATCTCCCGCATCAGCATATCGAGCGTCGCTCGGCCGGCGGTGCGTTTCCGCAATTCGAGATCCCATAGCAGGCTGAACAGCGCGCCATTGTCGTAGAACGATACCGTGGAGTTCAGATCGTCCGGAGTTGGATGATTGAACTTGATCCATGCGTCAAAGGACGATTCCGCCAGGCTCTGGACCGACGCGCCGGGGCGGTTGCGCAATTGATGGATGTCCTCCGACAGCCTTGCCAGGTAGGCGTCCGGATGGTTCAGGCCGGCCCGGACCACCATCAATTCGTCGTAGTAGCTGGTCGCCCCCTCGCAGAACCACAACAGGTCCGTGTAATTTTCGCGGCTGAGATCGAGCCGCTGCAGCGCCGCAGGGCGAAGACGTTTGACGTTCCACGTATGAAACATTTCGTGGGACGCCAGAGCCAGAAGTCTTTGATAGGCGTCCTCATCCTCAAACGCCCGGGGCGACGTCTGCATGATCGTGGAGTTGAGATGTTCGGTTCCGCCTCCGAGTCCGGAGCCGATGTGGAGCAGGAAAACGTAACGATGGTACGGAATCGTTCCAAATAGTTCCGCCTGCGCTTTGACAATTTTTGCGAAGTCCCGCTTCAGCTTCTCGCCGTCATAACGAGCGGCGCCCCAGAGAATGATTTCATGAGGCACGCCGTCGACTTCGAAAGAGAGGGAATCGTGAAGCCCGGCTTCAATTGGAGAATCGATCAGAACGTCGTAATTGGCCGCAAGAAACGTCCAGGGATCCTCCGCCGCGCGTTCCAGGCCCGTTGCGGCCTTCCACCCAGAGGGCGCGTGAATGTGAACCGCCACGGGATCGTCCCTGCGGTCGGGTGCGTAGAGGAAGACCGCAGCGCCGGAGAGAAACGCGTGGGTATTGTCGATATGACGGGTGCGGTCGGCCAGCGAGTTGGCATAGAGCGTATAGGCGATCTCGACTTCGTCAACGCCCCGCGTCTCGACCCGCCAGGTCGTCTTGTCGATTTTCGTAACGGGAAGCGCGAGGCCGGACCCGCGCCTCGCCGAGAGACTGTGAAGCGCGCCGGCCGGATTGATGACGGCGTATCGCCCCGGCCGCCATACTGGGAGGGCCACGTCGAGGGCATCGCCTGCAATGTTGCGGACGACCATCTGAATGCGGGCCGTCTGCGTCTGCGGCGCTTCGAGGGAAACGGTATATTCGATCGGAGTTATTTCTTGAACTCCCCGCACGTCAGCATCGCTCTTCCAAAGTACGGATTCGCGATGACGCCCTGTTTCTGCACCCACGACCCTCCGCCCTTGAACATGGGACAGAAGGCGACGGCGTGCCCCTCCGGCAGTTCCATTTGGATCACCACGTCCGACAGCGACTTGAACGCGTCGCGCATCGCGCCGATATCCGCCGCATTTGCTGCGGCGCTCGCGTACTTCTGGACGTCGCCGGAACTCTCCTTAGCCAGCGCTGCGAACTCCGATTTAGCTTTGGCGAAATCGTCCTCCGCGAGGGCTGCTTGAGCGGCGATATAGTTCGCGGGAACGACGTGCTGCGCGGCCGTTTGTTCCGCGCACCCCACCAGAGGCGCCGTAAGGAGCAGGCTGCTGATAACGGCGATTGCTTTCATCAAAACCTCCGCGCCGCAGTATAGCCCATATTGCGCGAACGCTGGCTTGGGCAGTATGATGACGCGCAATGCACGGAAACAGGCGCGCATATGGTTTGCTGGCGGTCGCGATTCTCGTTGCGACGGCGAGCGCTGTGACGCTGATTCACTGGCACGACGATTTGAAGAGCCAGGGTTGCGATATGTGTCACGTACGCCACATGCCCGGACTTGCCGCGCTTCCCGTAAATTCCCTGTTGCTTCCTGCAGCGCAAGAGTGGGCGCCGCCGGAGACTCCTGTTTGGACCGAGCGTACGGAGGATTGGCTGGCCCATCCTGGTCGTGCGCCTCCATCCCGCCTCTGTGCTTAGATCGCGTTCCCGTTAATTCGCAAGACTAACAGTCACTCGATTTTTCCGGCTTATGTCGAAGACCAACATAGACCGAGCCGCGGCATTTCTTTTGATCGCCTCGATCGCCGGCCTTTTCGCCGCAGCGACGTGGCACATCGGTCCAGACGCCGACGCCGCGCATGATGCGTATTGCTCTACGTGCAAGGCTCTCGGCCGTCTCGCCGGGTTGATGATCGTCGCGTTGTGCGTCATTGCGGCGCCCGGCGCCGCCGTCGGGACGCCGCCATTCATTGTCCGATCTCCTTACGGCCAGTCGTTGTCGATCCGTCTGCTCCGCTCGCCGCCCCGCTTCTAGCCAACACGTTCGGCAGACATCGAAAACGAAAATCCGGAGGAGGTTTTGGTTATGAAGATTGATCGAATACTTGAAGCATGTCTTTCGATTCTTGTTGCGGGTATGGCATTGGCGGTTTCAGCTCAAAGCGGCGGGACGATCCGCGGCTCGGTGCGCCTGCCGGACGAAACGCCCTTGCATAACGCCACCGTCCGCGTTGTGCAGCTCGGCCGCGTCGCGGAGACGAACGAGGAAGGCGCGTACGAGTTCACTAATATTCCGCCAGGAACCTATAACGTCGTCGCCGCCATGCCGTCGCTCAGCGGGCCGGCGCAATCCGTGAGCGTCCAGGCGGGCGCGACGGCCACCGCGAATTTGACGCTGTCCATATCTCCTGTGCGGCAGGAAGTCACCGTCACGGCATCCGGCAGGGAGCAATTGACGATGCAGGCGTTTCAGACGGTCACGTCTCTCGATTCTTTGCAGTTGGCGGAAAATCCGGCGGCCTCGCTCGGCGAGGCGCTGGACAACCAGCCGGGCGTGGCAAAGCGCAGCTTCGGTCCAGGCTCGTCGCGCCCCGTCATTCGCGGCTTTGACGGAGACCGCGTCCTGGTTCTGCAGGATGGCGTGGCGTCCGGCTCACTCGCGTCGCAGTCCGGAGACCATGGCGAGCCGATCAATACGTCACTGCTCGAACGCCTTGAAGTCGTCAAAGGTCCGGCAACGCTGCTCTACGGCAGCAATGCCGTAGGCGGCGTGGTCAACGCCATCACGCCGGAAGGAACGATTCACGAACATCCACATGAAGGCCTGCGCGGCTCGGTTACCGGAATGGCCGGCGGGAACAACGGACTGGGCGGCGGCGGCGCCACGTTCGATTACGGAGTGGGCTCATGGCGAGTGTTCGCAAGCGGCGGAGGTCAGCGGACCGGAAACTACGAGACGGCCGACGGCGAAGTTGAAAACTCCGAAACGCGGCTTTCGAACTTTGCCGGCGGGTTTGGACGGTACGCGGAAGGGGGATTCATGAGCGTCGCAGGGGGATATGACGAAGGGCGTTACGGGATCGCCAGTGAAGACGCCGACATCGATTTTCGCCGCGCCGGCATTCGTTTCAACGGCGGCGTACGCAACTTCGGCGCCTTCGACGCATTCCGCGCGTCCGTGGGATACAGCGACTGGAGTCACCAGGAAATCGAAGACGAGGCGGTTGGCACGACGCTTAACAACAAATTGTTCAGCTATCGTGGAGTGTTCGATCAGCGGCGAAGCGGCCGTTACTCGGGCAGCTTTGGCGCGTCGGGCGCATTCCGCAATTTTGAGGCTATCGGCGAGGAGGCGCTGTCTCCTCCGGTCGATCAAAATACCTTCGCGCTCTTTGCGCTGGAGGAAATCAACCTGAATCGCGTGCGGCTGCAGTTCGGAGGCCGTCTGGAGCACACTGGCTACCGTCCCGAAAACCTGACCGACCGCGATTTCACAGGATTGTCCGCCGGCGCCGGAGCTCATGTTTCTCTTTGGGAAAATGGCGCGTTCGTGGCGAACTTCACAAGCTCCTATCGGGCGCCTGCTCTGGAAGAGCTCTATTTCAACGGTCCTCACCCAGGAAACCTGGCGTTCGAGATCGGCGACGAGAACCTCGAGCGCGAACGGTCCAACGGCATTGACCTGTCGCTGCGTCATCAGGCTGCGCGGATCCGCGGAACCGCAAATTTCTACTATTACGACATTGATGACTTTGTGTACCTGGCGCCGACGGGAAACGTCGTCGATGACCTTAACGAGGCGATCTATACCCAAGCCGACGCGCGATTCGTCGGAACCGAGGCGCTCCTCGACGTCGGACTGCATCAAAACCTCTGGCTCAATCTGGGCATCGACGCGGTGAACGCCAAGTTGAAGGAGTCCGATTCCTGGCTGCCCAGAATCCCGCCCCTCCGCGGCCGCGTGGGCTTCGACATTCGCTATCGGGGCTTGAGCCTCCGCCCGGAGGCATTAATGGCCAATGCGCGCAATGACGTTTTCGACACGGAGACTCCAACTCCCGGTTACGCCGTGTTCAACTTGAGGGGATCGTATACGATCGCGCGCCAGCACCAGATTCATTTGTTCTCGGTGGATTTTTTCAACATCGGCGACCGCGTGTATCGGAATCATGTCTCGTTCATCAAGGACGTCGCCCCTGAAATCGGGCGAGGCGTCAACTTTACGTATACGGTGAAGTTTTTCTGAGGAGAAGGCGCCTTGAAAAATAGCCATCTGGCATAGCTATAAGGCCTAGAACCGCTTCTCAATTTCGCGAAGGCGGGGTTATGATTGGGGCGCCTGGAGGTCACCAAGATGAAAAAAACGCCCAACCGCTTCGTCGTCATCGTGGCCTGTTTGATCCTCTCCGGCGCTGCAGCGTACTATCGGGCGCAGACGGTTCCGGATCTGACAGCGACCACGAATGCGTTCCTCGCATCGCTAACACCGGAGCAACTGGCCAAAGTCAAATTTCCTTTCAATAGCGACGAACGCCAGAACTGGTACTTCGTTCCCAGAGACCGAAACGGGTTGACGTTCAAAGAACTGCAGCCGCACCAGGAACGGCTCGCTTTTGCGATGACGGCCGCAGCCTTGGGTCAGAAGGGATTCCAGAAAGCCGCAACCATCATGAGTCTTGAAGACATACTCCGGCAAATCGAAAGCGGGGGCCGCGGCGGACCGGCGCCCGGAGGCGCCGCGCCGGGCGCGCCTGCAGGCGCCCCCCAAGCGCGCGGAGGACGCGGAGGCGGCTTCAACCGCGATCCGGAACTCCATTACATCAGCATCTTCGGCGAACCTTCCAACACGGGAACGTGGGGCTGGCGTCTGGAGGGCCATCACATATCCGTGAACATCACCATGGACAAGGGCAAGTTCCTTGCATCGACTCCGACGTTCCTGGGATCGAACCCCGCCGAGGTTCGGGACGGACCGCGCAAAGGCCTCCGCGCGTTGGCGCCTGAAGAAGACCTCGCCAGGCGGCTGCTCGAGGCGCTGGATGCAAACCAGAAAAAGACTGCGATTCTTGCCGGCGCTGCGCCGAACGACATTATTACGGGGAATCAGCGCAAGGCGGAAATCGGCGCTCCCACAGGCCTGTCTGCTTCCGCGATGAACGCCAAACAAAAAGAAATGCTGCTCGCGCTCATCCAGGAATACGTCGATCGCAACGCCGCCGAAGCTGCCAGCGCTGCCATGAACAACATCCGGAAGGGAATCAATCAAACCACCTTCACATGGATCGGCAGCGAAAAGCGCGGCGACGCTCATTACTATCGGATCCAAAGCCCGGATTTTCTGATCGAATACGACAATACGCAGAACCAGGCGAATCACATCCATTCCGTATACCGGGATCTGAAACACGATTGGGGAATCGATCTGCTGGCCGAACACTACCGGCAGGCGCATACGCTGACCGCGAGCCGGTAGGGAAAACTCCAAGGCTGCAGGTATTATTACAGTCGAACGATGTTTGACTTGGCCCTGCAGCTCATGAAAATTCCGTCGGTAACCGGCAGTGAACGCGAAGTGGGCGACGTTCTCGCCGGACATCTCTCTCAGAAGGGCTACCTCGTCGAGCAGCAGGAAGTGGCGCCTGGCCGCTTCAACGTGATTGCGTCTCATGGCCGTCCGCGCGTTGTCTTCTGCACACATATGGACACGGTGCCGCCGGCGCTGCCCGTGAAGGAAGACGAGCAGCGTCTCTACGGGCGGGGCGCCTGCGACGCAAAGGGAATCATTGCTGCGATGATCGAAGCGGGCGATCGTTTGCGCGGCGATCGCGTCGACGATTTCGGATATCTGTTCGTCGTCGGCGAAGAAGCTGACGGCGCCGGCGCGAAGGCGGCGAATTCACTTCGATGGGAGTCGCAGTTTGTCATTGTCGGCGAACCCACGCAAAACAGGTTGGCGCGCGCTCAAAAGGGCACGCTGATGGCGGATCTGACCGTCAATGGACGCGCCGCTCATTCGGGATATCCCGAGGCCGGCGCATCCGCAATCGAAGGACTGTGGCAAGTGCTGAGCGATTGCATCCAGGCGGACTGGGGACAGGATTCGATCTTAGGCAAGGGAACGTTCAATGTCGGCGTGTTTCACGGAGGAGAGCGCTGTAACATCGTGCCCGCATCCGCGACAGCTTCGACGATGGCGCGAATCGTCGAGCCGCGCGCGGATGCGGAGGCCAGACTGCGGCGCATCGTGGCGGATCGCGCGGCCTTGAAGATCATGGGCGGCGCGGATCCGCACTTCTTTCACGTCGTCGAAGGGTTCGAAACGACGGTGGTTTCCTTCGGAAGCGACGCGCCGTACCTCGGCGCCCTGGGCAAGCCTCTGCTTGTTGGACCCGGATCGATTCTGGATGCGCATACGGCAGAAGAGAAGATCGGCAAAGACGAGCTCGTCGAAGGCGCCGCCATCTATGAGCGGTTGGCTCGTAAGCTGCTATGAGAATCGCCCTCATTGGACATGGCAAGATGGGACGCGAGGTGGAGGCCGCGGCGCGAGAACAGGGCGACGAGATCGTTCATATTTTCGAAATCGACCGGCCGGTTCAAGCCGCACTCCTCAGCGACGTCGATGTCTGCATCGAATTTTCCACGCCCCAGGCTGTCGTCGATAACATCCGCGCCGCGTGCGCGGCCCGCAAGGACATTGTGGTGGGAACAACCGGATGGTACGACCGTCTTCCGGAGGTGCGGCGGGCGGCCACAGAATCCGGCGTTATCTATTCGGCGAATTTTTCCCTCGGCGTCAACATTTTCTTCCGGATCGTCCGCGCGGCGAGCGAGCTCATGCGCAACGCGCCGGACTATGACGCCTACGTGCATGAGGTCCATCATCGGCAGAAGATCGACAGTCCCAGCGGAACCGCCTTGCGGCTGGGCGAGATCGTGATGGGCGGCATCGACCGCAAGAAGCGCATTGAAGTCAATCGAGCCGAGGGTAAGATCGATCCGAGCGCTCTTCATGTGACCTCGACGCGCGCGGGCGTTGTCGCAGGCGTTCACACTGTGGGTTTTGATTCCGAAGCGGACTCGATCGAAATCACGCATTCGGCCAAGAGCCGCCGCGGTTTTGCGTTGGGCGCCCTTCATGCGGCGAGATGGATCCGCGGAAAGAAGGGCGTTTTCACAATGGACGACGTCGATCTATGAGGCAGGACGTTTATGGATAAGAAACTATTTCAGGGCGTTGCAACCGCTTTGGTCACCCCATTCACGGCCTCGGGCGCGATCGACGAGCCGGCATTGCGCCGGCTGGTTGATTTTCAAATCCGTGAGGGCGTCGACATGATCGTTCCCTGCGGCTCAACGGGCGAAGGCGCGACGCTGGAACCGGACGAGGCGGAACGCGTGCTGCGCATCGTTGTCGAGGAAGCCGGAGGACGCGTCCCGGTCATCTTCGGCGGCGGCAGCAACTCCACCGCAAAAGCCGTTCAGGGCGCCGAGCGCGCGAAGCGGCTGGGCGCGGCGGCTGTTCTCTCGGTCGGGCCTTACTACAACAAACCGACGCAGCAGGGTTTCTACGAACATTTCAAGGCCGTTGCGGCAGTCGGAATTCCCGTGATCATTTACAACATTCCGGGGCGCACCGGCAGCAACATCGATGCTGGAACGCAGCTCCGACTGGCGGAGCTGCCGCACATCGCAGGCGTCAAAGAATCATCCGGAAATTTCGCGCAGATTATGGAAATTCTCCGAAGCCGGCCGCGGGACTTTCGGGTGCTTGCCGGCGATGACAATCTTGCGCTGCCGTTGATTGCTCTCGGCTGCGACGGACTCGTGTCGGTCGTGTCGAACCAAACGCCCGCGATGGTTCGAGCCATGATTGACGCCGCTCTGGAAGGCGACTTCGCAACGGCGCGCGCGCTCCACTACAAGCTTCTGCCCCTCATGAATGCGAACTTCCTGGAAACGAATCCGATTCCGGTCAAAGCCGGTCTGGCGATGATGGGTCTGATGGGCGAAACCTGCCGGCTGCCGCTGACGCCGATCACAGCCCCCAATCGCGAGAAGCTCCGCGCGGCGCTCGAGCAGATGGGCCTCCTGCAGTCGGTCGGAGCTTGACGATGACACTGGCTGAAGAAATCGACCGGCTTCTGCTTCTTTCGCCCGAGGAGGCGCGGCGTTCCGGCCTCGCGGTGGTGAACGAATTCCGCCGCGGGTTGAGCCGCGGGGAATTTCGCGCGGCGGAGAAGACGGATGCGGGTTGGAGAACGAACACATGGGTCAAACGCGGAATCTTGCTCGCGTTCAAGATCGGCGTGGTTGAACCCAGACCGGTCGGCGCGGAATTTTTCTTCTTCGATAAAGACACCCTGCCGGCTAAGACGCTGACGCGGGCCGACGGCGTGCGCGTTGTTCCCGGAGGTTCCACGATCCGAGACGGAGCATTCGTGGCGTCCAACGTCGTCTGCATGCCGCCAATGTTTATCAACATCGGGGCGTACGTGGACGAGGGGACGATGGTCGATTCGCACGCTCTTGTCGGCTCGTGCGCGCAGATCGGCAAGCGCGTGCACCTGTCGGCCGCAGCGCAAATCGGAGGCGTTCTGGAGCCGCCCGGCGCGTTGCCGGTCATCATCGAAGATGAAGCATTCATAGGCGGGAACTGCGGCGTCTATGAGGGCGTCCTGGTCCGCGAGCGAGCGGTTCTGGAAGGGGCCATCGAGTGCGCCCGCGATGTCGCGGCCGACCGACGGCTTCTCAGCAACGATGAGTGTCTTCATGACGGGTCGCACCATAGCGCGGCCTGCAAAGGCTGCAGCGGCCGCGATACTCCACCGCCCATGACCAAATCGCCTGCCTACGTCCTGGCTGGGATCCTTACTGGGCTACCCATGCGGTTCGTATTTCGTTTGCGAGTCAAGGGCAAGGAGCATCTTCCGCGCGAAGGTGGCTATGTCCTTTCGGCCAACCATGTGTCCAATCTCGACCCCTGGCCGCTCG
>Ga0073934_10000612_pt1 | contig 99486 bp, 80 predicted proteins | sample LarsenN4metaG_FD_76834 | JGI IMG/M metagenome (GOLD analysis project Ga0073934, IMG submission 76834) | Hot spring sediment bacterial and archeal communities from British Columbia, Canada, to study Microbial Dark Matter (Phase II) - Larsen... ...
CAGCCGCCGCTTCAGAGCTTCTAACACTTCCTCCGGGCAGATGGCTCGCATGGAGGGGTCGATTTCGTCGCGGCGTTTGTACGAGGTCACCGCCCGGTGATCGCGGAGAACGGTGAAGGAATCCCCCGGGGGGCCGTTCCGCGCGGGGTCGGTGGGTCCGAAAATGGCGACTCCGGGGACGCGCAGCGCGGCGGCGAGGTGCATCGGTCCGCTGTCCACGCCGATCACGGCGCGGGCCCGCCGCGTGGCGTTGATCAGTCCGGGAAGCCCGGAAACGTGCACGTGGACGTTGGCCATGGCGCGCAGTCCGGCCTCGTCGGCGGGGGCGCCGTTGACAACGAACTCCAGGCCCATCGCCCGAAGTCCCAACGCCAGCTTCTCGTAGTTTTCGGCGGGCCACTCTTTGGCCCTCCAGCCGGCTCGCGGGCTGGCGAGCACGAACGGGCCGGAGGGCAATGTTCCCTCCGGAGCGCCGCGAGGAAGGGGAAAGTGCCTGGCCGCGCGCCCGGCGCCGGCCGCGAGCGCGACGTCCAGGTACTGGTCAATCACATGCACGGCGGCGGTTTCGACCTGGTGCGAGTAGAAGACCGCGGCCACCTTCTCCCGCAGGCGCCGACGTTCGAGTCCCCAGACGTTTCCGGGGGAGGCCAGCGCGCACGCCAGCGAGGACTTGAGCAGCCCCTGGAGATCGACGGCGAGATCGAATCTCCGGCGGCGCAGGCCGCCGAGGGAGCGGAGGAGGGCGCGCCAGCCGGAGCGTTCAAAGTGCATGATCTCATCGACGAATGGATTGTCCTCGAGCAGAGGGGTCCAGCGCGGCTCAACGAGCCATGTCAGGCGGGCGGCGGCGAGGCTGGTGCGCAGCGTCGCCACCGCCGGAAGAGCGTGGATGATATCGCCCATGGCGCCCAGGCGCACGACAAGAATCCGCGGGGCGTTCATCGATCTCCGCCGGAGTGACGGGACCGGACGCGGCGGATCAGCCACGCGCGGCTTTCCAGATCCGCGGCCCGCTGATCGAGCACAACAAGCCCGCTCAAGGCCGGCTCCGGACCGTCTCCCAGCACGGCAACGGCCGAGACACAACCCAGGCCGGCGACCAGTTCCGCCCGGGCCGCCGCCTCCAGCAAAGGCGCGGGCGGATCGGCGATGAAGACGACCACCGGCCGCCCCTGATGGGCGATTTCGGCCAATCGGCGGGCGTGAGACGCCAGCAGCGGGTCGAAGTAGCCGACGACGCAGGCGGCGTTCGGAATGCGGGCCGCCTGCCCGGCCGGGAGGATTTTCGTGCGCGTATCCAAATCTTCTCTATTTCAGCAGGCTGAGCGCGGTTTCGGCTACTTCCGATGCCGTGACGGCGCGCATGCAGCGATGATCGATCGGACATTCGCGGCGCATGCACGGGTTGGCGTAGGGTGAACAGTCCACCGGATGGCGCACAGTTCGGGCCATCGGACCGGTGGGGCCGGTCGCAAGGTGATTGGTCGCGCCAAAGACAGCCACGGTGGCGACTCCCAAGGCCGAGGCGATATGCATCGATCCGGAATCGTTCGTCAGAAACACACGGCAGGCGGCGGCCAGGGAGATGAACTCAGCCAGTGATGTCCGGCCCGCCAGGTTGTGCGCGGCGATTCCCGCGCCGGTGAGGCCGGAGGCGATCCGCTGGCAGATCGAACTCTCGGCGGCGGCGCCAAACAGCGCCACCGATGCGCCCCAGGCGCGGGCCAGGATCGCGGCGGATTCCTCAAATCGTTCGGGCAGCCATCGCTTGGCGCCGCCATAGGCCGCTCCCGGGCTGAGCCCGATGACGGGGAGCCGGACGCCGAGGTCGCTGAACCGGGCGGCGCCGGCCTTCCGGGCGTCGTCAATGCCGCCCAGCCGGATGGGCGCCGGGGGCGGCAGATGTTCCAGCCAGCCGGCGCGGCGGATCAGTTCGAGATAGTAGAAGCTCTGATGTTCCGGTATCTCTCCAGGCGCCGGGACCGGGACGGCGCGGGTCAGCAGCCATCGGCGGGCGTCGCGGCGGTAGCCGATCCTGACGGGGATGCGGGCGGCGAAGACCAGCGCGGCGGATTCGAACGAGTTGGTGAGCAGAAGGGCTGTGTCGAATCGTTCCGCACGGAGCACGGCGGCGGTCTCCCATTTCGCCGCGCAGTCCCGTGCGCCACGCCGGGCGTGGTAGGGGATGATCCGGTCGGCGAACGGCTCGCGCGCGAACAGGTCCTGCACCCAAGGGAGGGCCAGGATCGAGACATGGGCGTGCGGAAGAGCCTGGCGGACGCAGTGCAGTGCGGGCAGGCTCATAACGGCGTCGCCCACCCAGTTCGGCGCCCGGATCAGGATCCGGCGGGGAAGAGGATCAGGCAATTTCGCGATTCTTCCAGGCCGGCTCGGTGATCCGGGAACGCCTGGGAAGGAAGCTGATGAAGTTAACCCGACAGAGGGAACAGCGGTGACCCTTGGCGCCGACCTTGAGAAGAAGACGCTGCCAGCGCGGGGGGTAATGATACGGTTCGGACCAGTCCACCAGCCTGTCGGAAAAGCACCGCGGACAATGAGCGACGAAATCAGCGCTCCAGAGGACGGCGAGGCGAAAACGGGCGCGGCAGTCGCGGCAGCGCGCCGGGCAGAAGCCCGCCATGGACAAGATCTTCTCCGAAAGAGTCTTCGACCGGGAGAACCGGATGTTGGGGGAATTGCACTCCGGGCAAACAATCTGGGCCATGGTCATCGGAACCTTTTAGTATAGCGGAGTTGCCTATGACGGAATGACAAGTAATGGCTCGCACGTCACGCTTACCCGCCATGCTGACCCCGGCGGGCGTGGCCCGCCCCGGGCGGGATGCAGAGGACGCGGCGCGCCCGGCTACAGCATTTTCGGAGTGCCCCAGTGTGTTCGGTACGTCCGTTTCACGTAGACGTTAGCCCCCGGGTCACCCGGGATCGTCTCGGTTTCCTGCTCGAAGGCGACGTTCCGGCCGCAGCGGGAAACGATGTTCGCCAGGTGGCAGTGAATGGCGGAGAGGTGCCCTTCCATGATGTCGGCCGCGGGCAGCTTCCGGCTTCGAACACAGTCGAGGAAGTTCTGCTGGTGGTCGCGGTCGCCATCGCCGGCGTCGTCATGGTGGACCAGCTTGCCGTCCTTGTCGAACGCCTTGAACCCCCACTTGCGGTTCCAGCGGCCGATGTGGACCATGCCCTGGGTGCCATAGACGGCGACGCCGTTCTCGACCTCCTCCATCGCGTAGGGATTCCAGATCCGCTGCTCCCAGATCATCGACTTGCCATCTTCGTAGTCAAATGTGACGTTCATCGTGTCCGGCGTTTGCTGGTCGTCACGGAAGAACACCTTCCGGCCGGAACCGCTGGCTCGCACCGGGTAGCCGGCGCCGAGCGCCCAGCGGGCGATGTCGATCTGGTGGGCGCCGTCATTGCCGGCGTCGCCTGTTCCGAAGTGCCAGTGCCAGTGCCACTTGTAGTGGAAGCGGTTTTCGTTGAAGGGAATCCAGGGGGCGGGACCGAGCCATGTCTCATAGTCGACGCCCGGCGGAACGGGGCCATCCTCCTTGTGCCCGATATCGTCGCGAAGCTGGACGTTCCACGCCTTCGCCATCAGGACCTTGCCGATCTTGCCCGACTTGGCGTACTCGATTCCGCGCAGGGTCGACGGGCGGGACCGCGACTGCGTTCCGACCTGCATGATGCGGCCGTTGCGCCGCGCCGCGTCGATCATGAGGCGCCCCTCGCGTATGTTGTGCGAGCACGGCTTTTCCACGTACACATCCTTGCCGGCGTCGGCGGCCAGGATGGCCGCCGGAGCGTGCCAATGGTCGGGCGTGGTGATCACGACGGCGTCGATTCCCTTGTCCTCGAGAAGGCGGCGCATATCCGACACCTCGGCCGGTTTTGGCAATCCCAGTTTGGCGACGACCGCCTGCGCCTTTTCAAGCGAGGTTTTGTCGGCGTCGCAGATGGCGCGGATATTGGCGGCCTTCGTGGCGGCGAAATCGCCCATGATGGCGCGGCCGCGTCCCCCGACCCCGATGATGCCGATGTTGACCTGATCGCTGGCGGCGACCGCCATTCTGCGGCTGGCCGCCGCAGCCAGACCGGTTCCGAGGAAGTAGCGTCGATTCATAACGTGCCGAGTATATCGCAGGACAGCGTCCGATATCGGGACCGACGGGCGGGATGTCGTGGACCGGGAAGGGAGACGGGTTGTTTAATACGCCGGACGCCCGTCCGGCTCGTACTTGTTGAACCGGGGCGGCTTTACCGCCGCCCAGTGGTCGAGTTCCTTCTGAAGCCTCACCCGCGCCGCGGCGGCTTCCGGACCGCCCTGGCCGTGCGCGAGGGGCCTCTGCTCGGCGATGTCGTTTTCGAGGTCAAACAGGCGGCCGTCAAGGTACAGCTTCCAGCGGTGGTCCCAGGCAAGCCTCGTCGGCTTGACGTCGGCCTTGCAGCTTGGGTGCGGGTCAAAATGCGCGAACGCCACGGACCGGGGGTTGCCGCGCAAGCCACGCAGTTGCGGCAGGAAGCTGCGGCCGTCGAGCGGACGGCCGGCGAACCACCGTGCTCCGGTCGCTTCACAGATGGTGGGGATGAAATCGGTCGAGTCGACAAGATCGGCGCAGACCGAGCCCGGCCGGGTGACGCCCTGCCATCTCGCGATCAACGGCACGTGCATGCCCGCGTCCGTGGTAAACCGCTTTCCTCCGGGAATCACCCGGGAGCCCATCCGGGACGTCACTTCCGGCGGACTGCCGTTGTCGGCGTAGAACAGAACCAGTGTCCTGCGCGCCAGGTCGAGTCTGTCGACGGCGTCGAGGACGCGGCCTACGCACTCGTCCATATAGGCGACCATGTCGGAGTAGTACTTGGGATCATCCTTCAGCCTGTCGCCTGTGGCCCAGTCTCTGCTTCTCGGCGTCATGTTGAATGGGCCGTGGGTCAGCGTCATGGGGTAATAGGCCAAGAACGGACGCGACCTGTTCTTCTCCATGAACCCGGTCAGGAACTCGACAAACAGGTCTTCGCCGTACTTGCCCTTGGTTCCCGCGACCCTGGAGCCGTTTTGGTTCAGCACCGGGTCGGCGTAGCGCGATCCCTTGTCTTCGGTGTAGCGGTCGTGCCACAACAGGTACTCGTGGAAGCCTCCCTGCTCCGGCAGCATGCCGGTGCCGCGGTACTTCGAACCCGGGCCGTCGTAGCTGTAGAGCTGCCATTTTCCCGCGATCACGGTGCGGTAGCCGGCCGCCTGCATCATGTGTCCGAAGGTTTTCTCCTTCGGATCCATGACGCCGAACGACTTGTAGTTGCGGAAGTTGTGCTGCCCGGTCATCAGCTGGAGCCGCGTCGGCGTGCACAGAGGTTGCGCGTAGGCGTGCGTGAAGCGGACGCCGGAACGGGCGAAGGCGTCGAGCCGCGGGGTCCGGTACGACGTGCCGCCGTAGCAGTTCAGGCACTCATGGCCGAGGTCGTCGGCCATGATCAGCACGATGTTCGGACGATCTCCGGAAGAGTTTTGGGCCAGAGCGGACGCGGCGGCGGACAGGCACAGCGTGCGGCGATTGATCGCGGCGGGTTGCATCAGCCAGATATGATCTCATATCCCGGCGGCCCACCCTCCCGGGAAATCTACCGTTCCACCTTGACGCGGACGATGCGATTGCGGTCCATGGCCATGACGGTGAACGTGAGCGGGCCTTCGGTCACCTTGTCACCCTCTTTCGGGATTCGGCCCAGGCGGAAGAGGATGAAGCCGGCAAGGGTTTCGAATCCGGCGTCGGTCGGGACGTCAATCATGTAGTGGGTTTCGAGGTCCCGGATGCTCGTGGTGCCTTCCAGGTCCAGTTCGGACCAGACCACGGGAAGGGGCGGCAGTTTCACGTCGTGTTCGTCCTCGATCTCGCCGAAAATCTGCTCGAGCACATCTTCGAGAGTCAACAGCCCGGTGACCGAACCGAACTCGTCGACGACGATCGCCATGTGGGAACGGCTGTTGCGGAACGTATCGATCAGCTGGACCAGCGGCTTGGTTTCGGGCACGAACGGCGGCGTGCGCAGGATCCGCCGCAGGTCGAACTGGGGGACCGGCCGGCGGCGTTCGTTGGCCATGCGCCGCTGATGCCACACCTCGAGCAGGTCCTTGGCATAGACGATTCCGATGACGTGCTCGATGCTGCTTTCGTAGATCGGGATCCGGGAGTACTTGTTTTCGGAGAACGTCCGCAACAACTCGTCGAGCGTGGACTCGACCGGCGCGCCGGCGATGGCGTTGCGGGGCGTCATGATCTCGCGCGCGTTCAGTTCGCGCAGCTCCAGCAGGCGCGCGATCGCTTCGGCTTCAAACTGGTCGAGATGCCCCTGCTTGTTCGCCGCCGAAACGATGAACCGCAACTCGTCCGGCGTATGGGCGTGGCCCGACGAGACCCCTTTCAGGCCGAGCATTCTCGAGATGCCGCTGGCCGACCGCTCGATGAGCCCCACGAACGGCCCCGTAACGCGCGAGAAGACGGCCAGCGGAGGCGACAGCAGAACAGCCAGTTTGTCTGCCTTTTCGATGGCCAGGTTCTTCGGAACGACCTCGCCGACCACGATATGAAGGAAGCCGATGGTCAGAAGGGCGACGAGTGCGCCGAGCACGTCCAGGGCGTCGCCGAAACCGGCCGCCCATTCGGGCAACAGCGGTTTTACGTAGGATTCGACCCATTCGGCGAGAGGCTCCTCGGCGATCCAGCCGAGCGCGAGGGCGGCCAGCGTGAGTCCCAGCTGCACCGTCGAGAGGAAGCGCTCAGGATTGGCGAGCAGGCTCATTGCGGACTGGGCGCCGAGGTCGCCCTCGTCGGCCAGTTGCTTCAGGCGCGTCTGGCGAACCGAGAGCAGCGACGCTTCGGCGGCAGAGAAGACCGCATTGAGCAGGATGATGGACACAACGACGAAGAGACGGTAGCCGAGTTCCACAGCGCTGCTCTCAGGATATCAACCCGCACCGCGGATTCCGGCTGCGATACTGAACAGAAGGTCCCATGAAAAGCTACCGGAAAGAACTCTGGTTTCACGTCCAGGGCCGCCGCGGATTCGTCAACATCACACGCGCGGTCGAGGAATGCCTGCGGGAATCCGGAATCAGGGAAGGCCTGGCGCTGGTGAACGCGATGCACATCACCGCCAGCGTCTTCATCAACGATGACGAGTCCGGACTGCACCACGACTACGAGCGCTGGCTCGAGAAACTGGCCCCGCACGAGCCGGTGGCCGGCTACCATCACAACCGGACGGGTGAGGACAATGCCGACGCCCACCTGAAGCGGCAGATCATGGGGCGCGAAGTCGTGGTGGCCGTCAGCGGCGGAAAGCTCGACTTCGGCCCGTGGGAGCAGATCTTCTACGGCGAATTCGACGGGAACCGGCGGAAGCGGGTCCTGGTGAAGATTATCGGAGAGTGACCGGACCGCCGCCGGGCGGCAAACGGCAGGACCGGCCGCGTCAGTACCCCTTGTGCTTGTCGACGACGTTGATCAGCGGCTTGCCGTCGGCGAAGCGGCGGATGTTCTCCTTGACGGTTCCGAGCATGCGGCCGCGGTCGAGATCGCTGCGTCCGGCAATGTGCGGAGTGATGATTGCATTCTCGAACTTCCACAGCGCGTGGCCCTTGGGAAGCGGCTCCGGATCGGTGACGTCGACGCCCGCGCCGGCGAGGAGCTTGGAATCGAGCGCTTTGACCAGAGACGGCATGTCGTAGATTCCGCCACGGCTGACGGCGATGAAGTAGGAGTTCTTCTTCATCATTTCGAACTGCCGGGGGCCCATCATCTTGTGGCTCTTCTCGGTGTGCGGAGCGGAGATGAACACGACGTCGGCCGAGGGAATCACCTCGTCAAGCTGGTCCGGCTTCACGGTCTTGACGATGAACGGGGAGTAGGGGAGGTCCTCCGGATCGACGCACGTCACCTTCATGCCGTGCGCCCAGGCGCGGAGCGCGATCTGCTGGCCGATGCCGCCGCAGCCGATCACAACGGCGTTCTTGGTGTTGAGTTCGATGCCCAGGAATCGCTCGCGGCGCCAGTTCTCCTGCATGCGGTCGCCGAAGTAGAGGGGCAGCTGGCGGGTCAGGGCCAGCAGCATCGCCATGGCATGATCGGCGATCTCCGGCCCCTGCACGATCTGGTTGTTGGTGACGACAATGTTGGAGTCGCGCAGATCGTTGCCGCCGGAAAGATGGAGAACCCGCTCCACGCCAGCGCTGAGCACCTGGACCCACTGGAGCTTCCGGCCGGCGCGGACCATGGCCGGCGTGATGTCGCCGCCGATGTAGGCGTCGGCGTCGGCGATCTCCTTCATCACGGTGTCTTTGTCCGCGCTGACCAGCGTGACCTTGTTCGACGCCGATTGCCAGTCCCTGATCACGTCCGGCGTTTGTCCGGACACGACGATCTTCTTGGTCTGCGCCGCCAGCGCCAGCACGGACAGCACGGCCACCGAGGCCCAACGAGTGAAACCAGACATAGGTTTTCTTGCTCCCAGCTGAGATTCGAACAGAGAGAAATGAATTGTACCGCTACTTGGCGCGGGCGGCAAATTTCGCCAGGAACTTGCGGACTTTGGGCGCGATCACGTACTGGCAGTAGGGCTGGGCGGAGTTGTTCCGGAAGTAGCCCTGATGGTAGTCTTCCGCTTTCCAGAAGTCGGAAGCGGGCGTGACTTCGGTGACGATCTCGCCGCCCGCCTCGCCAGACCGCTGCAACTCGGCGATCACTTCCCCGGCGGTTCGCTTCTGTTCTTCGGAATGGTAGAAGATCGCCGAGCGGTACTGCGGCCCGATGTCGTTGCCCTGCCGGTCCAGGGTCGTCGGATCATGGATGGCAAAGAAGACCGCGAGCAGGTCGCGAAAGCTCACGACGGTGGGATCGAAGGCGATCTGCACCACCTCCGCGTGTCCCGACGTGCCGGTGCAAACCAACTTGTAGGTGGGCTGAGGGACGTGTCCGCCCATATAGCCGGATTCCACCGCCAGTACGCCGCGCATTCGTTCGAACACCGCTTCCAGGCACCAGAAACATCCGCCTCCCAGTGTCGCGATCTCTGGAGTTACCATACTGATCAGGATACAGGCCCGGGCGGAATGGCGCGAAAAAAGACACTCGAGATCAAGCTGGCCCGGCTTCTCAAGCGCAACCTGTCCGCCAGGCAGGCGCGGAACCAGAAGGCCGGAGCAATGAAGGACCGGCGGACCGGGCGCGGAGGAGCCCGGAACACCATGCGGGAGGATCTTTCCGGCTGCTGACGCCCCGCCTATTGAATCCGGGTGGTCTGGTGGGCCGCGAGCACCCATCCGTCGCCGCGCCGCACCCAGACGTGCAGCATCATCACTTTGTCATCAAACGGACCGGCCGGATTGGTCCCGGTGACGCGAACCCATGAGTGGGTGACGATCACGCCGGGATAGGCCCTTTCGGTGATCCGATCCTGGTCGAAAGTCTTGTAAACCTGTCTGCCTGACCTGATCTTCTCGAGGTAGCTGGCTTTCGTATCGACCACGCCGGTGGCGTGGGCGTAGACGAGATCCGGGGCGTACATCCGGTCCAGCGCCCCGATGTCTCGGGCCAGCACCGCCTTGATCCACGCCTTGTCGAGCGACGCTCCATCCTCCCCCGCGGCGGCGACCGCGGCGAAGAGCATCCCGACCGCAAAGACATTCGCAGCCAAGCCTCTCATATGCAAAATGAGTATAACGGAAGAGTGACCAGACGCGAATGGTTTTCCGTGGCCGCCGCCGCGCCCGCCGACGTCCACCAGCGGATCCGCTCGATGGCGGACCAGGCTCCGCTGTCGATGCGGTTTCAGGGAGCGACGGCGGGCGAGGCGCGCCTCTGGCAGGCCAAGTTCTCGGCCAGGCTGCGGCAGCTGCTGGGACCCTTCGATCCGCCGGCGCGGTGGACAACGACGATGGAAAGCGCCGCGGACTTCGCGGACCATCGCCGCGAGACGCTGATTCTCGAAAGCCCCGGCGTGCCGCCGCTTCCCGTGCACCTGCTCCGTCCGCGGCCCGACCGCCCCGGGAAACGGCCGGCGATGGCCGCGTTGCACGGCCACGGCCGCTGGGGCCACGATCCGGTCGCCGGGATCGCGACAACGGAGGAGCAGAGGAATAGTCTGGCCGCCGCCAACTACGACTACGGATTGCAGCTGGCGCGCCGGGGCTACGTGGTGGCTGCTCCGTGCTTCACGCCGTTCGGCCGCCGGCTGGACGACCCTGCCGCATACGGCGGCGGCGACCCTTGCGGCGTCACCTTCGTCCGCATGCAACTGCTCGGACGCACGCTTATCTCGGAGAACCTGCGCGACGCGCTGTGGGCCGTCGAACTGCTGGCGCGCCAGCCGGAAGTCGACGCGGCGCGCATCGGCTGCGCCGGCCTCTCCTACGGCGGGCGCATGACGATGCTTGCCAGCGCGCTCTCCCCCCGGATCCGGGCGGCGGTCATTTCCGGGGCCCTCAACCTGATGCAGGAACGGATCCTCGGCCGCTACAGCTGCGGCGCGCAGGTGATACCCGGCCTGCTCGAGTTCGGCGACGTACCGGAGATCATCGGATTGATCGCGCCCCGCCCGTGCGTTCTTGAAATCGGGCAGCGGGACGCGCTGATGGTGAAAGACCGCATCGGACCAGCCATGGACCGCATCCGCGCTGTCTACGCCGCGCTCGGCGCGGCGGACAAAGTTGAGACCGACTCGTTCGACGGGGGCCACCGCTGGAACGGCGCCAAGGCCTACCCGATGCTTTCCTCCATCCTGCGCCCCTGACCTGGCCGCAACAACCACCGTTTCTTTTGTTTTAGAATAACGGAGTGCCCGTCGCCTGAACCTGACGGGAACCAGTGAATACTCCCCGGAAGGAGAAGGTTGATCAGATGTTGAAGTCAATTCGCTACGCATTGCTCGCCGCTGCCGTGGTGGCTGGGGTCAGCTTCGCGTCGGAGGAACCGAGTCCCGAGCACGTCAAGGTAATGAAGGATCTGGGAGCGCAGATGGGCCAGCTCCGGAAGAACGTGGACGTCGAGAAGAACGCCCTTGCCATGGCCGAGTCGATGAAGGAAGTCGGCAGGCTGTGGAAAGACCGCAAGTCCGACGTCGGGATGAAGACGTGCAAGGAAAGCCGCGATGGTGCTCTGGCCGTCGCCAAGGCCGCTAAGGCCGATGACAAGGCCGGCATCGCGGCCGGAATGAAGATGATCGGCGCCGGCTGCAAGGGATGCCACGACGTACATCGTGAGAAGGTCGGAGAGAACCAATACAAGATCAAGTAGGCGTCCCCGGCCAAACGAGCGCCTCTCGAACCGGTTACCTGCTGCCAGGTGGGCCATTCCTTCGGGGGTGGTCGCCTGGCGCATTTTTTTAGCACCCCGCCCGACCCAGTGATCCGTCTCGACCGCAATACCGGGATGGCCGCCTGCTGGTGGCGAACCTCGTTCCCCTCGCTGGCTCTGTTCATCCTCACCGCGGCATTCATCGTCACAAAAACAGGAAGGGACGCGCTCTTCTTCGAGGCGGATGGAATCGCCGACCTGCCCAAGGCCTACCTGCTGCTGGCGGTGCTGTCGGTGCCAGCCGCCAGTGGGACCCTCGGCTTGATGAGGCTGTTCGGGCCGCGGCGCGCGCGGGTGTTGAGCCTGCTGATGATGGCGGCGTTGCAGGTCGCGGCGGCGCCGCTGGTGCCGGGCGGCGGCAAGTGGGGAATGACGCTGTTCTTCGTCTCGATCCCACTGCTTTACGGAGTTCTGCTGTCACTGGCCTGGCTGCTGGGAGCGGACCTGCTGGATCAGGCGCCGCGCTCGGTGCTGGCGCGTCTGTATTCGACGATGGGTGCGGCTTCGATGCTCGGCGCCATGGCGGGAGGCGGCGCCGCCCGGCGGCTGGCGATCTATGCCGCGCCCCAGCTGTTTCTGGTGGCGGGCGCCATCGGCCTCATCCTCGCCGCGGCCGTCGCATTCGCGGCGCACCGCAGCTTTCCCGTCGCGATGAACGCGGTGAATGACGGGCCCGCTCCGTCGACCCCGGGAGGAGAACTTCCGGCCGGCGGAAGCCTGGTCGAACTGTTCCGGCGGCCGTACACGGCGGTGCTGGCGGCGATCGGCATGATTTCGTCGCTGGTTGGGGTGATGATCGAGTTTCAGTTCTACTATGCCGCCGCCGCGGAGGCGCGCGACGGCCGCCACGCTCTGCGGCTGTTCGCCGATTTCTACCTGATCCTGAACGGCGTGGCCGCCACGATCCAGATCTTCGTGACCCCCGGCCTGCAACGCCTGCTGGGGGTGCATCGGAGCCTGCTGATCCTGCCCGGGACGCTGGTCGCCGCGGCGTCGGTGTGCGCGGCGACGGCCACCGCACTCGCCCGCGCCGGGCTTCGCGTGGCGGAGGGCGGGTTGAAGTCGTCGGTCCACAGGTCCAACTGGGAGCAGGCGTTCCTGCCGCTCGACCGGGCCAGCCGACCGGCCGCGAAACTCCTGGTCGACGGCGTCGCCGCCCGCATCGGCGAGGGCCTGGCGGCTGGAATCCTGCTGGCCGCGATGGGCGCCCCGAACCGCGGCACCGACTGGATGAACAGCGTACTCATCGGCGGGTCGGCGGTGTGGCTGGCGCTGACGGCGGTCCTGATCGGTTTGCGCGACAGCCCGGGTCTGCTCCGGTTCGCCGCAGAAGAACTGCGGCCGGATCTCCCCATCCCCGACGGTTGAATCACGGTGGCGACCTTCGGCGAAGGTCTGCAACGCGCCCGCCTGGCGGATGAAGGCGGGCCGCCATCCGCACTAAAATAAAGGCAACCCATGTTGTCGATCGCACGGAAATTCGCCGGCACGGTTCTGCCGGGCATTCTCAAGCCGTTGCGGGTGCTCTGGAACGAGATTATCGCCTTCGCCTTCTTCCTGCTGGCGGCGACGGCGGTTCCTTCCACCTACAAGGCGATCCGCGATTTCGACGGCGAAATCACCAGCCTGATGCGAATCGCGCTGACAGGAACGTTCATTCTTGTGATGAGCGGCTACGGGGTGTACTCGCTGCTTCGCGCACGCAAGATCGGCAGGACTTGACCTCGTGCCCGAAAGGCCCGGAGAGTTTCCCTACACGCGCGGGATCCACCCCGAGATGTACCGCAGCCGGCTGTGGACGATGCGGCAGTATGCGGGTTTCGGGTCGGCCGAGGAAAGCAACCGGCGCTATCATTACCTCCTTTCCCAGGGGATCACCGGGCTCTCGGTCGCCTTCGACCTGCCCACGCAGATGGGAATGGACTCCGATCATCCGCTGGCCAGGGGTGAAGTGGGCCGCGTGGGCGTGGCGATCTGCTCGCTGCCCGACATGGAGCGCCTCTTCGACGGAATAAGGCTCGAGGAGATCACCACGTCGATGACGATCAACTCGACGGCGGCGATTCTCCTCGCCTTCTATGTCCTGGTCGCGCGCGGCCAGGGCGCCGATTTGTCCCGGCTTTCCGGCACGATTCAGAACGACGTGCTCAAGGAGTACATCGCCCGCGGGACCCAGATCTATCCGCCGCGTCCGGCGCTCCGCATCATCACCGACATCTTCTCGTGGACGTCGGCGGAGTTGCCCCAATGGAACAGCATTTCCATCTCCGGCTACCATATCCGCGAGGCCGGCTCCACCGCCGGACAGGAGATCGGCTTCACGCTCGCCAACGCCATCGCCTACGCCGGCGCCGCGCTGAAGGCGGGGCTGGCGATCGACGACTTCGCGCCGCGGCTGTCGTTCTTCTTTAACGCCTCGAGCGATTTCCTCGAAGAGATCGCCAAGTTTCGCGCCGCGCGCCGTCTTTACGCCAACATCATGAAGCACCGGTTTGGAGCGCGGAACCCGAAGTCGATGATGCTGCGATTCCACACGCAGACTTCCGGCGCTTCACTGACGGCGCAGCAGCCGGACAACAACCTGGTGCGCGTCACCTTGCAGGCCCTGGCGGCGGTGCTCGGCGGGACGCAGTCACTGCACACCAACGCGCGGGACGAAGCGCTCGGCCTGCCCACGGAGGAGTCGGCGCGGCTGGCGCTGCGGACGCAGCAGATCCTGGCTTACGAAACCGGAGTCACGTCCACCGCGGATCCGCTCGGCGGGAGCGAGGCGATCGAAGCGCTCACGGACCGGCTGGAGCAGGAGGCGCGGGAATACCTCGACCGGATCGACGCGATGGGCGGGATGCTGGCGGCGATTGAACAGGGCTTTCCCCAGGCGGAGATCGAACGCGCCGCCTATGAATATCAGCGCGCCGTCGAGACGGGAGAGCGGATTGTCGTCGGCGTGAACGCGTTTCAGACGGAGGATCCTCCCACTCCGGTGTTCCGGTTCGATCCGGCGGTCGAAACCCAGCAGATCGAGCGCGTGCGGAGTGTGCGCGCCGGGCGCAGCGCGCCGGAGGCATCCCTGCGGCTGAAAGCGCTGGAGCAGGCGGCCCGCGGCGCGGACAACCTGATGCCTCCCATCCTCGCCGCGGCCGCGGCGCATTGCACGGTGGGCGAAATCTCCGACTGTCTGCGCGGGGTGTTTGGCGGGTACCAGGTCCGGTAGCGAATGCCGTTCGGATGCCGCGCGGAAGCCGGGCGATCCGGCGGAGCGCAGCCCCGGTCTCCCTCACGCCAGGGAGTCCGGCTGCGGCCAATCGGGTGCGCGGCGGAAACCGCGGGCGCTGCCGTGACGCATGCTACACTCCCGATTGGGTAATCCTATCATCATGAGAACCATCCAGAAGGTGGCGGTGCTCGGCGCCGGCACCATGGGGTCCCGTATCGCCGCCCATTTCGCCAACGCGGGCATCCCGTCGCTCCTGCTCGATGTCGTTGATGCCAACCAGCCCGACCGGAATTTTGCGGCCAAGAAAGGCATTGAGTCGGCGCTCAAACAGAAACCCGGCGGATTCTACGTCGAATCCTCGGCCGCGCTGATCGAGCCGGGCAACTTCGAGGACGACTTTCCAAAGATCGCCTCCGCCGACTGGGTGATCGAGGCCGTCACTGAGAACCTCGACATCAAGCGCGCCATCTGGAGCAAGGTAGAAGCTCTGGCCAGTCCTGATGCGATCCTGTCCACCAACACGAGCGGGATTCCGCTCTCGAAGATCACCGACGGCTTCCCGGTCGATTTCCGGCGCCGGTTTCTCGGCACGCACTTCTTCAATCCGCCGCGGTATCTGCACCTGGTCGAGGTGATTCCCTCGCCCTACACGGATCCGGACATCGCCGGCTTCGTCGCCCACTTCTGCGACGCGCGCCTGGGAAAAGGCGTGGTGCTGTGCAAAGACACTCCGAACTTCATCGCCAACCGCATCGGCAGTTTTTTCGGCGGCACCGTTCAGAAGATCACGCTGGAAGGCGGCTACACGGTGGAGGAAGTGGACGCCCTGACCGGCCCCCTCATCGGTCTTCCCAACTCGGCCAGCTACCGCCTGCTCGACATCGTCGGCATCGACGTGTGGGCCTCCGTCGGCCGCAATCTGTTCGATCTCACCCTCCAGGACCCGTGGCGCGAGCGCTTTCTGCCGGCGCCGTTCATCGACGAACTGATCCGACGCAACTGGCTGGGAGAGAAGACCGGCCAGGGATTCTACCGCCGCACGGGGAAGGGCGCCGACCGTGTGATCGAGGCGATCGATCTGTCGACGTTCGAGTATCATCCGGCGGCGAAGGTGTCGTTTCCTTCGGTGGAACAGGCCCGCCTCATCGAAGATCTGGGTGCGCGGATCCGGGCTCTGATCTCGTCCGATGACCGCGCCGGGTCGTTCCTTTGGAAGCTTTTCAGCGACCTTTTCCTCTATTCGGCCGAGCGTGTTCCGGAGATCTCCGACCGCATTGTCGACATCGACCGCGCGATGCGATGGGGCTACGGGCACACGCTGGGTCCGTTCGAACTGTGGGACGCGGTCGGCTTCGAGGAGACGGCGAAGCGCATCGAGCGCGAAGGCCGCGAACTGCCGCACGCCGTGGTGACCATGCTGCGCAATAACGCCAGGTCCTTCTACCGCAACGCGGACACCCCCGGCGCTCCGCGCACGGAGTACTTCGACCTGGCCCGGCAATGGTACGAGGAGATCGAGAGCCGTCCGGGAATCACCGTGCTGGCGGACCGCAAGCGGACCGGCGCGGTCATCCGGAAGAATGCCGGCGCTTCCCTGGTGGATCTCGGCGACGGCGTGGTGTGCGTCGAGTTTCACTCGAAGATGAATACGCTCGGCGAGGACGCCTTTTCGATGATGTACGCCGGGCTCGAAGAGTCGGCCCGGAACGGCCAGGCGATGGTGATCGCCAATCAGGGCCAGGATTTCTCGGTTGGCGCGAACCTGATGCTGGTTCTGTTGGCGGCGCAGGAGGGCGAGTGGGACGAACTCGCCGCCGGCATCAGCCGGTTCCAGCAGTTGAACATGGCGATCAAGTACGCTTCGAAGCCGGTCGTGGCGGCGCCGTTCGGACGCACGCTGGGCGGGGGCTGCGAGATCACGTTGCACGCCACGCGGGTGCAGGCTTCCGCGGAATTGTACATCGGGCTGGTTGAAACCGGGGTCGGGCTGATTCCGGCCGGAGGCGGGTGCAAGGAACTCGTGCTGCGCTGGTCCGATCCGAAACGGGTGTTTGAGCAAATCGGATTCGCGAAAGTGTCGACGAGCGCGGAGGACGCCCGGCGGATGGGCCTGCTCACCCCGGCCGACGGCGTGACGATGAACCACGAGCGGCTGGTGGCCGACGCCAAGACGCTGGCGCTGTCGCTCGTTCCAAGCTACATCCCGGGACGGCCGCGGACCGACGTGACGGTGTCGGGGGCCAACGGTTACGCGCTGATGAAAATGGGTGCGTGGATGGCGCGCCAGGGAGACTACATAACCGACTACGACATGGTCCTGGCGGAGAAACTGGCGTTCGTCATCAGCGGCGGACGCCTGACGGGGGAGCAGAAGGTGAGCGAGCAGTACCTGCTCGACCTCGAGCGGGAAGCCTTCCTGAGCCTGTGCGGGGATCCGCGAACGCAGGCGCGCATCCAGGCGATGCTCAAGACGGGAAAGCCGCTGCGGAACTGAATCTCCCGCCGCGGGCGCCAGAGTCCGCTCCGGCGGCGGCGCGCGCCGCCTTCCCGTTGCCAAAAGCAATGGGGAGGTTCAAACTGGAGGGGTGGCCACATTCTGCACCTGCAAGACGCTTCTCGTCGAAGGCGCACTGTTTTGCCACAATTGCGGACGGCCGACACGGGATCTGACGGAGCAGCACGAGAACTTGCCGCCCGAGCCGGCCCAAGAGCCGCCCGCCGCGCCGCCCGCCGCGCCCGTGTCGGCCGCCGCGAGCGAGATCGGGTTCCAGAATCCGGCCGCGGTTCGCGTCGCGGTGCTCATGGCCGGTCTCAGCACGCTGATCAGCCTGATGTCACCCCTTCCGGCTTTTCTCGCTGTGTTCTGGCGCCTCTTTATCCTGGTGGTGGCGGGGTTCGTGGCCGTCTATCTCTACCACCGGCGGACCGGCGAGGAGGTGACCGTGCGCGGCGGAGTCCGGCTCGGCTGGATCACCGGCGTGTTCAGTTTCGCGATCGGAGTGGTTCTGGCGGCGCTGGGCGCCGTGGCGGTCGCCTCGACAAAGGGCGGATTCGCCGCCGTCTGGAAGGAGCAGATCCGGGAGTATTCGGCCTCGGGAGCGGACGTGCAGGAGGCGATGCGGATTCTGGAATCTCCGGAAGGGATGCTGTTCCTTGTCGTGTTCACCCTCGTGATGACGTTTCTCATCTTCACCGGCCTGCCAATGATCGGTGGGGCGCTGGGGGCGAAGGTGATTGAGAAGGAGGAGTAGCGCTCTTGACGGCCGCGACGCCGGAGAAGATCACCGCCATGGCGCAGAGTTCGCGCCATCCGAACGGTTCACCATAGATCAGGGCGCCCAGAATCGCGGCGACCACCGGATTCACATACGTGTAGACCGAGACGAGCGAGACCGGCAGTTTCTCGAGGGCGTAGATGTAGGCGCTGTAGCCCACGATCGAGCCGAACACGATCAGGTAGATCATCGCGCCCGTTCCGCGCGCGGACCACTCCTCCGGCCGCGGCCCATGGATGAGGGCGGGTCCGAGGTAGGCGAGCCCCACGGCCAGTTGTTGCGCGGCGGCGCCCGAGAACGGGTGCGCCCGAGAAGGATACCGTTTCTGGAGGACGGAGCCGAGGCTCCAGCTGATTCCGCCCGCCTGAAGAATCAGGAATCCCTGCCAGACATGGCCGTGAAATCCCCGGTCGAGAAGGTTCGGCACAAACAGAAGGCCCGCGCCGAAGAATCCCAGCGCCATTCCAGCCAGGGCGCGCGGCGAGGGCCGTTCGCCTCCCGGCACCAGCGCTTCGATCGCCACAAACCAGAACGGCGAGATCGACACGAACAGCGCGGCGAGACTGCTCGGAATCCGCTGTTCCGAAAGGGTCAGGCACAGGTTGCCGACGCCGAGGATCAGCAGTCCGTTGACGGCGGTCCACAGCAGTTCCCGGCCGCGGGGCGGCGCCAGTCCCCGCCACCGCAGAAACGCCGCCATCAGGACGCCGGAAACGACGAACCGGAAGGCGACCAGGCGCACCGGCTCGAACGATTCGAGCGCCATGCGGATGCCGAGATAGGTGGTTCCCCAGAAGAAGCAGACTGCCGCCAGGGCGGCGTAGGCTCTGGCGAGCGGGTGACGATCCAATTTTGATTTTAACTGTTAATCTGGAAACTGCGCCTTGATACTGACTCTGACCCTCAATCCGGCCATCGACCGGACCGTGACGGCGGACCGGCTCGTCTTCGAGGACCGCGCCTACATTCTGTCCCGCGGCGAATCGGCGGGAGGGCGCGGGCTGAACGCGTCCGCCGTGCTCCATTCCTTCGGTGTTCCGACGCTCGCCATCCTGACGGCGGGTGGCGAGACGCGCGGCGTGCTCGAGGCGGATCTCGCCCAGATGGGACTGCCCTACGAACTGGTCCCGATCGCGGCCAGCGTGCGGACCAACCTGATTATCACGGACCGCCGGGGGCTGACCGTGAAGCTGAACGAGCCCGGTCCGGCCATGACCGCCGAGGAAATCGGGCGTGTGGAGGAAGCCGTCTGCCGCCGCCTGCCGCAGGCCAGCTGGCTCATGCTTTGCGGCAGCCTGCCTCCGGGCGTGCCGCCGGAGACCTACAGCCGGCTGATCCGGGCGGCGAAGCGGGCCGGCGTCAGGACCCTTCTCGACACCGACGGCGAGGTGCTCCAGAACTGCCTGCTCGAAGGCCCGACGGCGGTGACCCCGAACCGCCAGGAGGCGTCGGCGCTGCTCAACAAGACTCTCATCACCGGCCAGCATTTCCGCACCGCCGCACAGCGGATCCTGGCCATGGGGGCGGAGTCCGTGATTCTCTCGCTGGGAAGCCGGGGCGCCATCGGCGCGCGGGGCTCCGAACTCGTCGAGGCCATCGCGCCCCGCGTCGATTCAGTGTGCCCCATCGGCGCCGGCGACGCGCTGAACGCCGCATTCGTGTGGGCGATGACGCGGAAAGACGACTTCGCCGAGGCGGTACGCTGGGGCGTGGCCGCCGGGACGGCCTCCGCCCGCCTCCCGGGAATGCAGTTCGCCGGCCTCGACCAGACGCGCGAGATCTACGAGAGGGTCCAGTTGCGGTAGTCTCGAATTTGAAGATGTATGCAATCCTGTTGGCGATAGCCGCCTCCCTGCCGGCGGCCCTCGCCCAGACAACCACCACCGCGGCGCTCTACGGATTCGTCGAGGATCAGCAGGGCCGCCCGGTGGCGAACGCGCAGGTGGAAGCGATCCGCGAGGGTCTTGCCGCCCGGCGGCGGACCGCCACCGGGGCCGACGGCCAATGGCGGCTGGCCGAACTGGCGCCCGGCGACTACACGGTTACGGCGTCCGCTCCGGGGATGGGGGAGGCTTCCGCCGGCCGAATCCGGCTTACCGTGGACTCACGCGTCCGCCAGGACTTCCGCCTTCAACCCGCGGTCCGGCGCGAAACGCTCGAAGTCTCCGCGCCGGGCAAGCCGGTGGAGGCCGAATCGGCGGCGGCCGGCTACACGATCGAGCGCGAGCGGATCGAGCGGCTGCCGCTCAACCGGCGCGACTTTCTCCAGCTTTCTTTCCTGCTGCCCGGCGTGCTCCCGCCCGTGCAGGATTCCGAGTTGTCCTCCCGCGGGTCGTTTGCCGCGCACGCCGGCGGCGCCCGCGAGGAGTTCAACAATTTCACGCTCGACGGCGCAGACAACAACGACAGCTACACCAACCGCTATGCCCTCCAGCCGTCGCTTGAGAGCATCGCCGAGTTCAAGATCCTGACCAACAGCTACAGCGCCGAATATGGCCGGTCGAGCGGCGCGCAGGTGAACGTCATCACGCGATCGGGCTCCAACACCTTCCACGGCGCCGCCTACGACTACCTGCGCAACCGCGTGCTCGACGCCCGCAATTTCTTCGACGGGCCGGCGCGCCCCAAGTTTGTCCGCAACCAGTTCGGCGGCTCGATCGGCGGCCCTGTCGTGCGCGACCGCGCCTTTTTCTTCGCCAACCACGAAGTGCTGGCCGAGCGCCGTACGATCACCCGGCTGGCGACGCGGCCCACGGCGGCCGAGCGGGCCGGCGACATCGGCCGCCCGGTTTTCGACCCGTTCACGCGGCAGCCCTTCCCCGGCAACCGCATTCCCGCCGCCCGAATCCACCCCCTCTCACGGCGGGTGCTGGACTTGTTTGATCTCCCGGCGCGCCCCATACTCAGCGACGACTCGCACGCCCTGATCGCGCGATATGACCAGGTTCTCTCCTCTCGCGACACCCTGGCCGTCCGCTACGGATGGGGATCGCAGGACCTGCTCGAGCCGTTCGCCGAGGAATCGACCGACGTTCCCGGCTTCGGCAACTACGTCGACAACCGGGGGCACAACGTGTCCGCCCAGCACCAGCGCGTGTGGTCGCCGGACTTGATCCAGACGACGCGGATCAACCTCAACCGGTCGTTCCGGCGCGCCCGGCAGCAGAACTATCAGACCGACGCCGGGACGCTGTGGGGCGTCGACTGGCTCCGCGTGCGGCCGCGCGACTTCGGCTTCCCGTCAATCAAGATCGCCGGATTCGCCCAGGTGGGCGATCCGGACCAGTTGCCGCTCGAGCGCACCAACCCCACCTGGCAGGCGCAGGAGACGGTCTCGCTGCTGCGCGGCCGCCACTGGCTCAGGCTCGGGGGCGAGTTCCGCCGCGCTGCCACCGACGGCTACCTCGACTACTTCGGCCGCGGCTCGCTGACCTTCTCCGGCGCCCTGTCGGGAACCGGCGTGTCCGACGTGCTGCTGGGCCTGCCGTCTTTCGGGATTCAATCGACGTTCGACAACCGCCAAAGCCTGCGGACTTCCGCCTACGACGTGTTCGCGCAGGACGATTGGCGGATCACGAGGCGGCTCCACCTGAGCCTCGGACTTCGCTACGAATACAACACGCCGCCCACCGACCCCGAAGACCGCATGTACGCCCTGGCCCTGAACCCGGCCGCGCTGCGGCAGGTGGGGCGCGACGGCGTGCCGCGTTCGGGCCTGCGCGCCGACCGCAACAACTTCGCCCCCCGCCTTGGCGCAACGTATTCCTGGAGCGACCGCTGGGTGGCCCGGGCGGGCTACGGCGTCTTCTACGATTCGGGGATGTTCGTCGTGAACTCGTCGCTCTACTTCAACCCGCCTCTGTTCAACGTGCGCGTGTTCTTCCCGACCGCGACGTCGCTGCTGACGCTGACCAATCCGTTCCCCTCGGCGGGCGGCATCACGCCGCCGCCTTCACCGAACACGCTGAGCCCCGACATCGCGACGTCGTACCTGCAAAACTGGAACGTCACCGTGGAACGGCAACTGACACGCTCCACCACCGCCTCGGCCGGCTATGCCGGTTCGAAGGGAACACGGCTGATCCGTTCGCGCGACCTCAACCAGCCGCGGCCCGCCCCGGGACCCGTCGCGGCGCGCCGCCCTTATCCGGCCTTCGGCGGGATCTTCTTCACGGAAACCGCCGGCAACTCCACATTCCATTCGCTCCAGGCCAACATCGACCGGCGTTTCGCCCGGGGCCTTTCCTGGATCGCGTCCTACACCTGGTCGAAGTCGATCGACGACACGTCGGCCTTCCTCGGCACCAAGCCCGACAAGAACTTTCCGCAGGACAGCGCCAACTACGCGGCCGAGCGGGCGCGTTCGAGCTTCGACATGCGGCAGCGATTCACTACGGCGGTGATTCTGACCCGGTGGGGATTCGACTGGCGGCTCCTGGCGGCGGCGCAAAGCGGCCAACCGTTCACGCCGCTGCTGCGATTCGACAACAGCAACACCGGCAACAGCGGTTCGATCTTCGGCAACGACCGGCCGGACCTGGCGGGCAATCCGCGCCTTCCGGCGCGCTCACCGGAGCGGTGGTTCAACACCGCCGCGTTCAAGGTCCCTGCTCCGTTCACCTTCGGCGGCGCCGGCCGGAACATCGTGGACGGGCCGGGATTGGTCAATGTGGACGCGGGCGTTTCCCGGCGGTTCCGCCTGGGCGAGCGGTTCGCTGTCGTCGGCGACGTCCAGGTGTTCAACCTGAGCAACACCGCGCACTTCGACATGCCCGAACGCTACCTGGACGAGCCGGGAATGTTCGGGCGGATCCTCTCGGCGAAAGCGCCGCGGCAGATCCAGTTTGGCTTGCGCCTCGTCTTTTGATCGGCCGCATGGCCCGCCGCCGGCGCGCCCTCAGCGGTATTTCCGGAGGACCGCGAGGAGTTTGCCCCGGATGTCAACCTCGGCCGCCGGAGCCAGGATCGGCTCCATCGCCGAGTTGGCCGGCTGGAGACGCACCGTTCCATCCGGCTCCCGGTAGATGCGCTTGAGCGTCGATTCGCTGCCGCGAACCATCGCGGCCACAATGTCGCCGTTGCGGACGTCCTTGGTGTTCTCGATCAGGACGTAGTCGCCGTCGCAGATGTGGTCGTCGATCATCGAGTCGCCACGCACCTGGAGCGCGTAGACATCGCCGCGGCCGGCGAAATCGGAAAACTGGATCGTCTCGGGCGACTCAAACTGTTCCACCGGCGCGCCCGCCGCGATCCTCCCCAGCAGCGGAACGCTCCGCTCCTCCGCCTGCGGCGGCACGCGCGGACGCTCCTCGAAGTAGCGCGCGTCGATCTCAATCGACCGGCTGTGATTGAACCGCCGCCGGAGGTACTTCTTTGCCTCAAGCGCCTGAATGTGCTTGTGAACCGTCGCCAGCGAAGCCAGGTCGAGGTTCCGGGCGATTTCGTCGTAGCTGGGGCAGTAACCGTTGCGCTCCTGAAAACTGGCGATAAAGTCCAGGACGTCTTTTTGCCGTGGTGTAAGCGCCATACCTTCGATTATTGGCGAACGAAAAGCGAAAGTCAATCTCCCGGCGTCAGGACTGTGATATTCTGCCCCCACGCCCCTGCGCAAGATGAAACCCATCGTTCTCCTGCTTCCCCTCCTCGTTCCCGGACTCGGCCTCGCCGAGGAGTGGACCCGGTTTCGCGGTCCGAACGGATCCGGGATCGCCTCGGGGCCGGCTTTCCCGAGCCGGTTCTCCCGCCAGCAGAACATGCTGTGGCGAGCGGCTGCGCGCCCCGGAAAGTCCTCTCCGGTGCTGACCGAGAAACATGTCTTTCTCACCGGTTTCGCGGAGAACAAGCTTTTCACGCAATGCTTTGACCGCACCACGGGCCGGCTCGTCTGGGAGGCGGCCGAGGAGCGGCCGCGGGATGAACCGGGCAACGCGCTCAATCACCCCGCCGCCATCACGCCCGTGACCGATGGCGAGAACGTCTACGTCTTCTTCAAGGATTACGGGTTGCTCTCCTACGGGCCAGCAGGCCAACTGCGGTGGAAGACGCCGCTCGGTCCTTTTGCGAACTCCATGGGTCTGGGCGCGTCTCCCATCCTCTCTGGAGACACCGTGATCGTAGTGGCCGATCAGCTGGAGGGTTCCTTCATCGCCGCCTTCGACACGAGAAACGGCGAAACCCGATGGCGGACGAACCGCGAGGAAGGGGAGAGCTGGGCGACGCCGGTCTTGTACCAGCCCTCGGACGGTCCAGCCAGGATCCTGACCACCGGGCGGAGCCTGTTCGGAGTCCACTCGGCCGCCGACGGCAAGCGCCTGGGAGGCATGGACGGCATCAGCCCGGCGACGGTCGCCAGCCCCGTGGTCGACGGGGACGTCCTCTACCAGTTCGGCTACGGCGATGACTCCGCGCCGCCGTTTTCAACACGTCTCGAAAAGCTCGACAAGGACGGTGACGGCAGGCTGAGCGCCGCCGAGTTCGGCAATGACGCGTTCCTCCGTTCCATTGCGCGCTACGGCGGCGACCGCGACGGATTCGTCACGGCCGGCGAGTGGGACGAGCGGCGCAAGACCGTCCTCGGCCACAACGGCGTCACGGCGGTCGGATTGGAGGGAGCGGAGCCGCGGGCGCGATGGAAGCTGAAGAAATCGGTGACAGGCGTGATTCCGTCGCCGCTTCTCTACGACGGGATTCTGTACATTGTGCGCAACGGAGGCATCCTGATGAGCATCGACGCGGCGGAAGGAAAGATCCGGAAGGAAGCGCGGGTGGAAGGCGCGCTGGGCGGATTCTCGGCGTCGCCTGTGGCGGCCGCCGGACATATTCTGCTGGTGAGCGAGGACGGACACGCGGCGGTGGTCAAGGCCGGGGCGGAATGGGAAAGCATCGCGGTGAACGACCTCGACGAGGCGGTGTTCGCCACGCCGGCCCTGTCGGACGGAAAGATCTTTCTGAGGACGTCCGAAGCTCTTTACTGCTTCGGCGCCCGGTAGGCGCGGGACGGCTACTCCGGCCCGTCTTCGAGAAAGGCGCGCAGCCGGTGGGAACGGCTCGGGTGGCGCAGCTTCCGCAGCGCCTTGGCTTCGATTTGCCGGATGCGTTCCCTGGTGACGGCGAACTGCTGGCCCACTTCCTCGAGCGTATGCTCGCTGCCGTCCTGAAGGCCGAAGCGCATCTTGATGATCTTCTCTTCGCGGGGGCTCAGCGACTTGAGCACTTCGGCGGTCTGCTCGCGCAGGTTGAGATTGATCACGGCTTCCGAGGGGGAGGTGACCCGCTTGTCGATGATGAAGTCGCCAAGGTGGCTTTCCTCCTCCTCGCCGACCGGCGTTTCGAGTGAAATCGGCTCCTGGGCGATGCGCATGATCTTGCGCACCTTGCCCGTGGAGAGTTCAAGCTTGCGGGCCAGTTCTTCAGTGGTGGGCTCGCGGCCGAACTCCTGCTGCATCTGGCGCTGCATCCGGACCAGCTTGTTGATGGTCTCGATCATGTGCACCGGGATGCGGATGGTTCGCGCCTGGTCGGCGATGGCGCGCGTGATGGCCTGCCGCACCCACCATGTCGCGTAAGTGGAGAACTTGTAGCCGCGCCGGTAGTCGAACTTGTCCACGGCCTTCATCAGGCCGATGTTGCCCTCCTGGATGAGATCAAGGAACTGGAGGCCGCGGTTGGTGTAGCGCTTGGCGATGGAGACCACCAGGCGCAGGTTGGCCTCGATGAGCTGTTTCTTGGCCCATTCCGCCTCCGCCTCTCCACGTTCGACGATGCCGAGCGTCCGTCTGAGCTCGACCGCGCTGGCCCCGAACTCGATCTCCAAGTCCTGCAAGGTCTGCTGGACCTGCTTCTGCTGCTTCTTGAGCTCCTTGGCCGCCTGGGACGTGGTGGAAGAGTCCTCGACCTGGCGTTGCAGCCGCGCGATCTCGCGCTCGAGCGGTTTGACCTGCTCGACGGCCGAATGGACCGACTTGGCGAGCATGTGGCGCGTCTGCGTGGTGAACGGGATCTCCCGGATGATCCGCGAGATGCGGACGATGGTCCGGGCCAGTTCGCAGCGTACAGACCGGTACTGCTTCGGTTTCATCTGCCGCGAGATCGACAGCAGCTTCTGCTGGCACTGCTGCGCCTTGCGGTAGTGTTTTTCGATGTCGCGGATGGAGGCGACGAACTTCTTGCCCTCCTCCTCGACGAATTCGTCCGTCAGCGGCGGATCAGGCAGCAGGAGCAGGTCGCGGACGCTCTGCTGGCCGCTCTCAATCTCGCCGGCGATCCGGAAAAGCTCCCGCATCACCAGGGGCGAGCGGGCGAGCGACTTCATCACCGCCTTCTGCCCGCGTTCGATCCGCTTGGCCAGTTCGATCTCGCCGTCGCGGTTGAGCAGCGGCACCGTGCCCATCTCCCGCAGGTACATCCGAACGGGATCGGTCGTCTTGTCGGTGATGTCGGGGACGAAGTCGAGGTCGCCGAGTTCCTCCTCGTCGCCTTCCTTCTTGCCGAGGGGCTCGTCGAGCAACTCGACCGGGTTCTCGAACTCCGTCAACAGGTCGTCGAGTTCGCGCGTCCCGGGCATGGCTTCGGACAGCAGTTCGGTGGAGTCGTCATACAGGGCGAACCTCGGTTCGTTGCCTGACTCCGCGAACTGCTTCGAACGCTCGTGTTTTTCCTCTGTTGCCACGAGTTCTCCGATACTCGCACGCGCGGGAAGCGCCGCACCCTTCATCTTACACCAGCTTGCCGCCCCGGCCGCGCGTGTGGCGGCGCCGCGGGCCGCCTCATTTGCGGCCGAGTTTCGCCAACTCCTGCGTCAGCCGTAGCGCCTCCCCCAAGTCTCCACTCTGTTCAGCCGCGCGGATCCGCTCTTTGAGGGCGTTGCGCCGGGAGTCCCGCCCGAAGGCGTCCAGCTTGTCAAGACAAGCCAGGGCCTGCGTGGCGCCCAACTGAGTGTCAAGTTGCTCTATGGTAGCTTCATCGGCAAAAAGCGCGGCCGCCAATAGTCCGTTCTCGGCCTCCGTCAGGCGGCCCCGGAGCTGATCCAGGTCGAAACCCGCGCCGAGCGCGGCGAGCGCCCGGAGGATACCCTGCGTCACCAGCGGCGCGGCGAACATGGCCTCTTCGAGCCGCGGCAGCACCTCGCGCCGCGCGTCCTCGCTGTGAACGAGGCAGCGCAACAGGAGCTTTTCGACGGGCGGCACCACGGGCCCCCGGGCCGCCGGACGGGCCTCGCGCCTTCCGCTTTCGCCGGACAGGCGCAACTGCTCAAACAGGAAGCTCTTGTCGATTCGAAGGTGCGAGGCGAGTTCCTCGGCCACGGCCGCCCGCTCGTACCGGTTTGCCAGCCGCTGCACGGACGGCAGCAGGTACTTGACGGCCTCAATCCTTCCTTCCGCCGACCGCATGTCGAACCGGCCACGCACCCGGTCCGCCAGCCAATGAAAGTAACGCGGCGCCTTTTCGAGAAGGGCCCGATAGGCGTCCGCGCCGTGCTTCTGAACGAATTCATCAGGATCGAGCCCGTCCGGCAGGCTCAGAACGCGGATCTTGAGACTCATCTCGAGCAGCATCTGCAAGGACCGCTCGGTGGCCGCCGCCCCGGCCGTATCCGGGTCGAAGTTGACGAACACCGAGTCGGTGTATCGCGCCAGGATCCGCACCTGCGTGTCCGTCAGCGCAGTGCCGCAGCTGGCGATCGTCTCGCCCACTCCCCCGCCCCAGAGTCCGATCACGTCCATGTACCCCTCGACGAGGATGGCGTGATGCTGCTGGTGGATCGCTTTCCGGGCGCGATGGAGGTTATAGAGGACGTGCGTTTTATGGTAGAGTTCCGTCTCGGGAGAGTTCAGGTACTTGGGCTGATCGTCGGCGGCGAGCGCGCGGCCGGCGAACGCGATCACCTTGCCCGACTCGCTGTGGATCGGAAACATGAGGCGGCCGCGAAAGCGGTCGTAGAATCCGCCGCCCTCGCGTTTCAGCACGAGTCCCGTCTGCTCAAGCTGGTCCGGACCCAGGCCGGCCTGCTGGAGCCGGCGCAGCAGCGTCTGACCCGACCGGTCGATGTAGCCGAGCCCGAACTCCTCGGCCAGCTGCGGCGGCACACCGCGGCTTTTCAGGTACTCGCGCGCCTGCTGCCCGGCCGGCGAAACCAACTGCGACCGGAACAGCGCCTGGGCGATGTCGTTGGCTTCGTAGATTCCGGCGCGCTTCCGGGTCCGCTCATCGGATTCCTGCGCCCGCTTGGGCAGCGGGATGCCGTACTGCTCGGCAAGCTGCTTGCAAGCCTCCCAAAAGGTCAGCCCTTCGATCTCCATCACGAAGTCGATGACCGTTCCGCTCTTCTGGCAGCCGAAGCAGTGGAAGTAACCGCGGTCCGGCCGGACGTTGAACGACGGGGTCTTCTCCTGGTGGAAAGGACAGAGCGCCTTGAACGTGTAGCCGCCGGCCTTCCGGAGCCGGATGCCGTGGTCCTGCATCACCCGCTCGATGCTGACCTGGTCCTTGATCTGGCGGGCGAAATCCATTACCGGGAGGCGGCGATGGCGGCGCGGGCCTTCTGCTCGAGCGCTGGGTTGCGCAGGCCCGCCGCCTTCCCTTCGGCGATCGCGCTGTCGGCGGGCAGCCCGCCGCGCCGCGCGCGGTACACCGACCAGACGTAGCCCACGCGGTTCGAACTGGCGCAGTGCATCAGGACGCTGCCCTCTTTGGCGCCGTCAAGCAGCGAGAGAAGCCGGTCCATGTCCGCGCCGGCGGGCGGCTCGGCGCCGAAGGGAATATGGACGTATTGCATTCCCGCCTTCTTGACGGCGGCCGCTTCGTCAAAGCCGAGCTTTTCCATCTCGGCAGCGGTGCGCAGGTTGACCACCGTCTTGACGCCGCGCTTTCGATACTCGGCGAAATCCGATTCCGCGGGCTGCCCGGCGAAGAAGATCCGGTCGCCGAACGCGGTCGAGTTCGGAGCCGCGCCGACGGCGGCGGGAGCCACCGTCTGGGCGGTCAGGGCCGCCGCCGAAGCGAGAAAGAGGAGGGTGCGGGAGCTGTTCTTCATGTTCCTGTCCTTGGGCCGGAGCTTTCCGGCATCCGCCTTGCGCCCGCCGGATGGCAGGGACGGCAGGCCGCTTTTGTCCGCCGGCTTCTCCCCATGTTCGCACAGCGCGCCGTCCGCCTCTCCGCCCGCTCAGCGCCCCCATGCTACGATGCCCCTTAGTATGCGTCAGCCGCCGGGGGACCTGCCCCACACACTCGGAGCGCTGCGGCGCAGTTCCTTCTCAGAGGAGAAACTCGGCGCGCGCACGGTGAAGGACGAACTCCGCGCGAACCTGCTTTGCCGGCTGGAGCGCGGCGCGGCGCTCTTCCCCGGCGTGGTCGGCTATGACGATACGGTCATCCCCCAGATCGTCAACGCGATCCTCTCCCGTCACAATTTCATTTTGCTCGGCTTGCGCGGCCAGGCCAAGACCCGTCTGATCCGAATGCTCACGACGCTGATGGACCCCCACCTCCCCTACCTGGCGGGAACCGAGACACGCGACAATCCCTACCGGCCGATCTCCCCCGCCGGCCGCGCGCTCGTCGAGGAGCTGGGAGACGAAGCCCCGGTCGCCTGGCTTACGCCGGACCAGCGCTACGTGGAGAAACTGGCGACGCCAGACGTCACCATCGCCGACATGATCGGCGACATCGATCCGATCAAGGCCGCCCGCCGCGGCCAGGACATCGCCGACGAACTCACGATGCACTACGGCCTGCTGCCGCGCGCCAACCGCGGCGTGTTCGCCATCAACGAACTGCCCGACCTCGCCGGGAAGATCCAGGTCGGCCTTTTCAACATCATGCAGGAGGGCGACATTCAGATCAAAGGCTACCCTTTGCGCCTCCCGCTCGACGTGCTTCTCGTTTTCACCGCCAACCCGGAGGACTACACCGCCCGGGGCAAAATCATCACGCCCCTCAAGGACCGTATCGGCAGCGAGATCCGCACGCACTATCCGCTCGATCTCGAAGACGGAGTCCGGATCACGCGCCAGGAGGCCTGGACACAGCGCGCGTCCCCGGTCGTGGTGACGGTGCCCGATTATATCGCCGAGGTGATCGAACAGATCGCTTTCCTGGCCCGCGAGGACAAGAAGATCGACAAGCGCAGCGGCGTCTCGCAGCGGCTGCCGATCTCGGTGACCGAGAACGCCGTCTCCAACGCCGAGCGCCGCGCGCTGAAGGCCGGCGAGGACGATGCCGTCCCCCGCGTGGTCGACATTTACGCGGCCCTGCCGTCCATCACCGGCAAGATCGAACTGGAGTATGAGGGAGAACTCAAGGGCGGCGACGCCGTGGCGCGCGAACTGATCCGGCAGGCCGTGGGCCGCACGTTCACCAGGTACTTCGACGGCGTCAATCTCAACCTGACGGTCCAATGGTTCGACATGGGCGGCTCGATCCAGTTGGATGAGTCCACCCCTGCCTCCACGATGGTGGCCGAAATGGGCGCGATCCCGGGACTGCTGGAGAAGACCGGCGTCCTCGGACTCGGTCCGAACGAAAGCGACGCCCTGCGCGCCTCCGCCGCCGAGTTTATCCTCGAGGGGCTGCACGCCCACCGGCGCATCAGCCGCAGCGAGCACAGGGTCTACTCGAAGGAGGAAAAGAAGCGCGAGGAGCCGCGGCCGCGCAGCGACCCCTCCAAGAGGCAATTCCAGTGAAAGTCCGTTACGGCAGGTTCACCGGAGACGACTTCGGCATCTCGCCGGAGGACCTGTTGCGCGCCCTGGCGGACTACTTCCTCCAGAGCGGATTCCGAGCCTACGACTACGGTTTCGAGGAATTGGACCCACACTCCATGGAGTCTCTGAAAAAGGCCATCGAAGAGGCGCTGCTCGATGGCAGCCTCTTCGGCCAGGCCGCCGCGGAGATGCTGAAGGAGCTCGAGGCAATGTCCGGAGCCGACCTCGAGCAGCTGATCGAGCGCCTCGCCGCGAAACTGGTGAACGAGGGTTATCTCAGCGCCACTCCCGGTCAGCAGGGCGCCGGGGACACCGGCGGCGCCCGCTTTGAGATGACCAGCAAGTCCATCGACTTTCTGGGCTTCAAGGCGCTGAAGGACCTGTTGGGATCGACCGGCCGGTCGAGCTTCGGCGCGCACGATACGCGCGACCTGGCCACCGGCGTGGACGCCAGCGGCGGCTCCCGGGCCTGGGAGTTCGGCGACACGCTCAACCTCGACGTCAGCGCGACGTTGTTTCACGCCATGCAGCGCGAAGGTGTGAAACTGCCCGTCCATCTTGATTACTCCGACCTGCACGTCCACCAGGCCGAGTACCAGAGCTCGTGCGCCACCGTGCTGATGCTCGATTGCAGCCACAGCATGATTCTCTACGGCGAGGACCGCTTCACGCCCGCCAAGCGGGTGGCGCTCGCCCTGGCGCACCTCATCCGCACGCAGTATCCCGGCGACAGCCTGCGCTGTGTTCTCTTTCACGACTCCGCCGAGGAGTTGCGCATATCGGAGCTGGCGCACGTCGAAGTGGGGCCCTACTACACCAACACGCGGGACGGCCTGATCCTGGCGCAGCGCATTCTGGCTCAGGAAAAGAAGGACATGAAACAGATCGTGATGATCACCGACGGGAAACCGTCGGCGCTGACGCTCGACGACGGCCGTCTCTACCGCAACGCCTTCGGCTTGGACCCGCTGGTGATCAGCCGGACGCTGGAGGAAGTCAGCCGCTGCAAGCGCGCCGGCATTCTGATCAACACCTTCATGCTCGCCAGCGACTACGGCTTGATCCAGTTCGTCCAGAAGGTGACCGAAATGTGCCGCGGTAAGGCCTACTTCACATCCCCGTACAACCTGGGCCGGTACCTCCTGATGGACTATATGAACCGGAAGACGCGGACCGTCCACTGAGACGCCGCGGCTCTCCCGCCGAGCAATCGCGCTCGCCCCACGACGCCCCTTTCAGTCCGGCAGCCCGAAGGCAACCACGTTCGACCCCGCGCACAGCGCCACGTACTGTTTGCCCCCGATCGCGTAGGTCATCGGCGACGCGCTGATCGCCTGCCCGGTGTTGAACGACCACAACGGCTTGCCCGATCTCGCGTCGAGAGCGGTGAGGAACCCCTGGTCGTCGCCGGCGAAGATCAGGCCGCCCGCCGTCGAGAGCAATCCCGCGCCGTAGCGTCTCGAGTTCACCTGCTTGTATTCCCACATCCTCTTGCCGGTCTGGAGGTCCAGCGCGCGGACGTACATCTGCCACGGCTCCTCCGGGCTTTCGATGTAGCCGGTTCCCGTGTACGGATTCCCGCCCGGACGGAAGGTGTCACGCGACTTTGTGTTGATCCCGCAGCCCTCCTGCGCCACCACGTAAAACCACCCGGTGGCGGGGTTGTAGGCGGGCGACATCCAGTTGGTGGCGCCGGAAGTGGCAGGGCAGGTCTTGGTTCCCTGAAGCGATGGGATCACTCCCGGAACGCGGATGGGACGCCCTTTCGACGTCAGCCCGCTGGCCCAGTTCAGGTTGTCCACAAACGGCGTGCCGGTGAGGAACTCGCCGGTGACCCGATCGAGCACGTAGTAGTAGCCGTTGCGGTCGGCGTGCGCGAGCAGTTTGCGCTTTCTTCCCTTGTACTCGGCGTCGACCAGAATCGGCACTTCGACGGAGTCCCAGTCGTGGACATCCCACGGCGTGAACTGAAAATACCACTTCAGCTTGCCCGTCGACGCGTCGACCGCGATGACGCACTCGGTGTACAGGTTGTCGCCCTTCCGGACGTCGCCGTCGAAATCGGGCGCGGGGTTGCCTGTTCCCCAATAGAGCAGGTTCAGCTCGGGATCGTAAGTTCCGGTCAGCCATGTGCCGCCTCCGCCGGTCTTCCACGAGTCCCCGGCCCAGGTCTCGTTGCCGGGTTCGCCGGGCCGCGGAATAGTGTGGAAGCGCCACAGGCGCTCGCCCGTTTCGGTGTCGTAAGCGTCGAGCCATCCGTTGAGCCCGTGATCGCTCGGCGCGATCCCCATGATCACCTTGCCTTCGATCGCCAGCGGAGCGGCGGGGGACCAGTAGCCGTCGCTCGCCTCGGCCAACTTCGTCTCCCACAGCAGGCTTCCTGTCCGCGCGTCCAGCGCGACGAGGAACGCGTCCGGAGTGCCCATGTAAACCTTGGTTCCGTAGACAGCCACTCCGCGGTTGGGTCCTTTCAGGAGCGCGGGCTGCCGGTTGTACTGCCAGATCAGCCGTCCGGTTCGGGCGTCGAGCGCATACACCTCGTTCGGCTGGGAGATGTACATCACGCCCCCCGTGACGATCGGGACGGACTCCAGCCGCCGGGCGCCCGGCACGTGGAACATCCACTTGGGAACCACTTTGGCCGCGTTCGCCGCCGTGATCTGGTTCAGCGCGCTGTGGCGCTGCCCGTGATACTGGCCGTTATAGTGAAGCCACTGTTCCGGCGGGGCCTTGAGCAGGTCCGGGTAGGAGACCTGGGCCCAAACCGGCAGCGCGCACAAGAGCAGGGTGTTTCGCAGCGTCATTGATCCCTCGTCTGCCGGCTCAGATAAGCCAGCAGGTCTTGCAGTTCGGCGGCGCTCAGGCGCTTGCCGTAGTCGGCCGGCATCAGAGATTTTTCCCCGTACTCGACCGCCTGGGCCTCGGCGCGCATAACCATGTGCAGCCGGCTGTCCTCGCCGAGGACTTGAAGTGAAGTGTTGTGCTCGTTCTTGACGACGCCCTTGATCCGGGATCCGTCCTTCAGGACGACCGTGACCGGGACATAGCCGCGGCCCGGGTGCGGGCGCGGAACCGTCAGCGCGGACTTGAGATCGTCGAGCTTTCGCTCGGCGGCGATGTTGGTCAGGTCCGGACCCAGCAGCCCGCCACGTCCGCGAATCATGTGGCACTGCGCGCACTGCCCCTTCGTCCGGAAGATCTCGCCGCCGCGCTCCGGGTCGCCGGGCACTTCCACGTCCCGGGCGGTCGCGCGCAGGCTGCGGATGTAGGCCACCATCTTGTACACATCGGCGTCCGGCAGGGGCGAAGCGGGCATCAGGGTGCCCTTGATCCCGTTCTTGATGGCGTCGAACAGCTCTTCAGTGGTCCGGCGCAAAAAGGTACGCTGGGAGCCGAGTGCCGGGCCGCGATCGCCCGCCGCGCCGTCAAGGCCGTGGCAACCCGTGCAGGAGCGATTGTACAGTTCGCGCCCGGCGGCGGCATCCAGCGGGTTCCCCGCCGCCCTCGACGCCGCCGTCGCTGGCTGAGCCACGAAGATCACCTTCCCAAACGCCTCCGGGGTATGGAAGCTGCGCGCCGGCGGCGGAATTGGCGACCACGTGCTCGCCTGCGCATTCGTCTTTCCTCCCAGCCGTTGCAGGTTCAGCCGCCATTCGTCGCCGTCGCGGGGCGGTGTGTGCGCGGCGTCGCGGGCGAAGTTGCGAAGGGGAATCGCCGCTTCCACAACCCATTCGCGATCGTCGGGAGACTCGTCCTTCTTCTCGAGTCCGTGGTGGCTGGTCCGGTAGCGGACGCCCTCCGGCTCCCACGTGGGCGGCCCGGTCCACCAGTCCGTGCGGCAGCGGTTGAGCATCGTGCCGATGACGTTGATTTCGAATGTGTAGTAGTTCCGGACCTTGTTCGGATTCGGGCTCACGAAGATCTCGACGCAATCGTCTTTCGACACAGGACCATGCCGCTTGAGTTCGTACGCCGAAATATGGCGGTCCGTGCACCGCCAGGAAACGTACAGGTTCTCGTCGTCCCACAGCAGCTTGGCGACAGTGGGCTCCTTTTCGCCGGAGACGTGCCAGTTGAAGACAAAGTCGCCCACGGGGGGCGCCAGCCGCCACGCGCGATCATCCAGCCTGCCGTCGATGACCACCGGCGACGGAGCCCGGTAGATCCTGTATTCGACCGGCGGCGCCTGCGCCGATGCGATTCCACACAGCGCCATCCAGCACCAACGTATCTGCATGTCTGAAACAGCATACCTCACTGGCGCCGCAGTTCGGCCCAACTGGTCAGCGCGTTGCCGGCCCGCTGCGCCGGCAGCGAGGACGCGGTGGCAGCGCCGTTCAGCACGCCCCCGCGGAGTTTCAGCGAGAACTGCAATACGTAGGGCCGCCGGTTGGCGTCCTCGGTTCCCACGTCGCCCGACATCTGCCCCGTGAGGTAGCCGTCGCGGAAGGAGGCCGCGCTCCACAGCGTCCGCAATTGCCTGCCGAGCTGGGCCACGATTTCGCCGTCGTCGCGAATGTCGAGCGAGAACGGGATCGAAGCCTTGTACGTCGCAATCTCGCCTTTCCATTTGCCGGCGAGCTCCTTCCCCGGCCGGAACTCCCGGGTCGGCGCAGCGCCCGCTCCCACGGGGGGCTGCCAGCCGGGCATCAACAGGCGGAAGACGGCGTCGGCGATGTCGTGCGGCAGGCTGTTGTTGGCGTTGCACAGCACAGCCAGCGCGATCTTCTTTGACGGAACCAGCCGCAGCGACGTGGCCACTCCTCCCATGCTTCCCGTATGCGAGACGATCCGCTCAGCGCCCTGACGCTCCGCGATCGCCCACCCGATGCCGTAGCTTGTATGTTCGCCGGTGGAGACAGCGCTCCTCATCATCTCCGCGATCGACTCGGCCCGCAGGATCCTCTTCTGGTCCTCAAGCGGGGTGCCGAGGTGAAACATTCCGAACCGCGCCAGGTCGTGGGCGCTGGCCCAGACCGCGCTCCCGCCCGGGTGGTCGAAATCGTAATAGGGAATCGGAGCGCCATCGCCGGTGTACCGCGTCGATGCATAGGGCGCCAGTGGCGCGGGCAGCCCTCCCGACGAGCGCGTCATCCCCAGGGGGATGAACACCTCCTCGCGCAGAAAGTCCTCCCAGGGCCGGCCGGAAACCCGTGTGATCGCGTAGTCCAGCAGTCCGTAGCCGAGGTTCGAATACTGATACCGCTCGCCCGGCGCCGTCACCAGGTTCGCGTACCGCAGTATGGTTTCGTCCATCGATGGCCGGCGGTGCGGCTCGTCGGCGTAGAAGAACTGGTAGTGCAGCGGAAGTCCCGCTGAATGGCTGGCCACGCGGCGGACCGTCGCCTCGCGCGGGTTCCCCACCCGCGCCCGGATCTTGGCGGCGCCAAGGTAGTCGTCGATCGGCTTGTCAAGATCGATCGCTCCGCGCTCCACCAGGATCATCAGTGCTGTGGCGGTAACCGGCTTTGAAATCGAAGCCAGCGAGTAGAGTGTGTGCTCGGTGGCGGGCATGCGTCTCTCGCGGTCCGCCCACCCGAATCCCTCTTCCCAGACGATTCTTCCCTGCTCGGCCAGCGCGATGGAAAGCGACGGGACGCCCCGTGCGGTCAACTGCTTCCGGATCTCGGCACGGATCGGCTCAAAACGGTCGGCGGCGAACGCACTGGCTGCCAAAACCGCGGCGGCAACGAGAAACATGGAGTCATGGTAGCGCTTCTTCCCCACCCGGGACGCGGATGGGAGCGGCGCCAGCCGGTTGACATACCTAGCAGAGCTATGCATAATACAGCTAGGCAGTCTGCGGAAAGAACAGCCATGTTCGCCCGCCGCGCAAAGGAAATATGGGTATCAACAAAGACCTAACAGCCGCTTCCTCGACTCCGCTCGTACTGGCGATCCTGGCGGAGGGCGACAGCTACGGCTACGCCATTCTCCAGCGCGTGCGCGAGCTGTCGGGAGGTTCCATGGAGTGGACCGACGGAATGCTGTACCCCGTTCTGCACCGGCTCGAGCGCCTCGGCCATGTCGAGTCGCGTTGGAAGAACGTGGAGAACGGCCGGCGCCGCAAGTACTACCGCATCACCCGCCGCGGCCGCGAGCAGCTCGCCGAAGACCGGCGGCAGTGGCAGGCCGTGGATGCGACGCTGCGGAACATCTGGGGAGCGCTCTCGGTGGCGCTTCCCGGCTGGAGCGCGGACCAGGGCCCGGCGCAGGCGGAGAGGGCCTGATGCCGGCCCCCGATCCGTCGGCATCGCTCGAGGAGCAGATCGGGCAGTGGAGAAGCTACCTCCGCCGCCGGCAGGCGGTCCACGCCGTCGACATCGCCGAACTCGAGGACCATCTGCGCGAGCAGGTGGCGGTCCTGGCCGGCGCCGGACTGGCGGCGGACGAGGCGTTTCTGGTGGCGGTGAAGCGGATGGGAAACCTCGATGCCCTCTCCCGCGAGTTCGCCCGCGAGCATTCCGAGCGTCTCTGGAAGCAGCTGGTTCTCATGCCCGCGGAGGCGGACGCGGAGCCGTCGACCGTGCCGCGGGACGCCCTGGTCGCCTTCTGCCTCGCGGCCGCGGCGGCCGCGGCCATCAAGGTTCCGGCTCTGTTCGGACTTGAACTCGATAAGGACAGCGGCTTTTATGCCCGCAATCTGGGCGTCCTGCTGCTGCCGCTGCTCACCGGCTACTTCGCCTGGAAACGGCGTCTCGGCGCCGGCGCTCTCGGCTGGCTGGCGGCCGCCTTCGTTGTAGCGGCGGTGTTCGCCAACGTCTATCCGTTCGCTCCGCGCGGCTCCACCGGGGCGTTGACCGCCGTGCACCTTCCCATCGCGCTGTGGCTGGCGGTGGGCATCGCCTACGCCGGCACGCGGTGGCGCCAGGTGGAGGGCCGCATGGATTTCATCCGGTTCTCAGGCGAGTTGCTCATCTACTACGCCCTGATCGCGCTGGGCGGCGTGGTGCTCATGGCGTTCGTGGCGAACATCTTCCGGGCCATTCGAATCGATGCCGGGCCGTTCCTCGGGTCGTGGCTGGCGCCCTGCGGCGCCGCGGGCGCTGTCATTGTCGCCTCGTGGCTGGTCGAAGCCAAGCAGAGCGTGATCGAAAACATGGCGCCGGTGCTGACGCGTCTGTTCACGCCGCTGTTCGCGGCGGTCCTGCTCCTGTTTCTGGGAACGCTCGTGTGGACCGGGCGCGGCATCGACATCGAGCGCGACGTGCTGATCGCGTTCGACCTCCTGCTGGCGATGGTCATCGCGCTGTTGCTGTACTCGGCGTCCGCGCGTGATCCTGTGGCGCCCCCGGGCGCGTTTGATTTCGTGCAGGTCGCGCTCGTGCTGAGCGCCCTGGCGACGGACGCGGTGGCGTTGTCGGCGATCGCGGCGCGGATCTCCGGATTCGGCTTTACGCCCAACCGGGTGGCCGCCCTCGGCGAGAACGTGATTCTGCTGGTGAATCTGGCCTGGTCCGCCGTGCTCTATGTCCGGTTTCTGCGCGGACGCGGATCGTTCACGAGTCTGGAACGGTGGCAGACCGGATATCTGCCCGTCTACGGGGCCTGGGCCGCGATCATCGTCATTTTATTTCCCCCGCTGTTCGGCTACCGCTGACCAGCCCGGGCGACGGGCCCGGGCTCCCGGGCTTATCGCGCGAGCAGCTTCCGCGCCACCAGCAGCGCCATTTCGAGCGACTGGTTGTAGTTGAGCCGGGGATCCACCTCGGACCTGTAGTTTTCGCCGCGCAGGTCGTCTTCCTTGACCCCGCTGGCGCCGCCGACGCACTCGGTGACATCCTCTCCCGTGAGCTCGAAATGCACGCCGCCCAGGTAACTGCCCGTCGAGGCGTGGATGTCGATCGCCAGTTCGAGTTCGCGCAGAATGTCGTCAAACCGCCGGGTCTTCACCCCGACCGCCGACATGCGCGTGTTTCCGTGCATCGGATCACACACCCACACGACCTTTTTGCCGGCCGACCGCACAATCTCGATCAACCGCGGCAGGTGATCCTCGATCCTGTCGCAGCCCAGCCGGTGAATCAGGGTGAGGCGTCCGGGTTCGTTCACGGGGTGCAGGATGTCGAGCAGATGGAGCAACTGGTCGCGCCCGCACGACGGCCCGATCTTGATTCCGATCGGGTTGGCGATGCCGCGGAAGTATTCGACGTGGGCGCCGTCCGGCGCCGCCGTGCGCATCCCGATCCAGGGAAAGTGCGTCGACAGGTTGAAATAGCCCGGCCGGTGCGGAACCTCGTGCGTCTGCGCATGTTCATAGTGCAGGTGCAGCGCTTCGTGGCAGGTGAAGAAATCCACCGCCCGAATCTGCCCGGAGTGCACACCCAGCACGTTCTCCATAAACCGCAGCGACCCGGTGACGCTTTTCACGATCTGGTGGTAGGCTTCCGACTGCGGCGAATCGCGCGCAAACTCGAGATTCCAGTATTCGGGGTGATGAAGGTCGGCGAATCCGCCGCGGGCCAGAGACCGGACGAAGTTGAGCGTCAGTGCGGCGCGCTCGTATCCGCGCAGCAGCAGCGCCGGGTCGGCCCGGCGGTCCCCCGGCGTGAAGGCCGGACGGTTGATATTGTCCCCGCGGTAGCTTGGCAGCGTCACGCCGCTCTGAGTCTCGAAGTCGTCCGAGCGGGGCTTGGAGTACTGCCCGGCGAAACGGCCCATTCGGATGACGGGCTTCCCTGTGCCGTGGACGAGCACGAGGCTCATCTGCATGAGGATCTTCATCTTGTTGGCGATCAGCTGCGGAACGCAGTCGGCAAAGCGTTCCGCGCAGTCGCCGCCCTGAAGAATGAATCGCTTGCCGTCGGCGGCTTCGGCGAGTTGCGCCTGGAGGTCGGCGATTTCCCAGGAAGTGACCAGAGGGGGCAGCCCGGCGATCTGTCGCACCACCTCGTCCAACTCGGCGGTGGACTCATACACCGGCTGTTGCAGCGCTACTTTCGACTTCCAGCTTTCGGGGGTCCAGGTTGACGGGGCGGCGACCACGTTTGGAAAGTTCCAGCGTACCACGCCTCCGGCTGCGGAGACGCGGTGGAGCCGGAGCGGCTCCCGGAGCAACCCGGTTCAGCGCCGTCGGGCCGGATCCGGCGCCGGCGCCGCGGAACACGGCCGCAGCTCTGTTGTCCAGGGTCCGGGGTTCGTCGGGACCCCGTGGATGTAAAGCCCCCAGTGCAGATGCGCCCCGGTGGCGAACCCGGTGGCGCCAACGTAGCCGATCACGTCCCCCTGCTTTACCTCGGCGCCTTCCGTGGCCACTACCTTCGACATGTGGAGGTAGTGGGTGATCACGCCTTGTCCGTGGTCGATGCCGACCGTCCCGCCGTGATAGCCGAACATGCGCGCCACCTTCACCACGCCGTCGTTGGCGGCGGCGATCGGCTGGCCGGAGGGAGCGAGCAGGTCCACGGCCCGGTGGTAGTTTCCGGTCGGCTTGCCGTTGTGAAAGCGGCGCACGCCGAACGGCGAATTGACGCATTGGGGAACCGGGGGAACAAAACGGTCGCGCCACATGCGCCGGGCGGTGACGGTCCGGTTGAACTCCCGCATCGTCTCCATCTCGCCGGGGGACGGCGTGAGGGACTTCATCGCCGCCGTCGCGCGAATGTTCTGGATCCTGAACCGCGCGTCGCGCACCGTGAACTTCGCTGTCTGAACGGCGCGGCGCGCCTCGTCCTCGATCCGCAGCGAGTAGACGCCCGGTCTGGCCGTGGCGTCCACCGGCATCAGTCCAAGCAGCGAGCCATCCTGTTGCGGAAACAGCGGGACCGTTCTCTTGTTCCAAACCGCGGAGAACCGTCCGCTCGCGCGGCCGGCGATGCGGATCACCTCGCCCTGCCTGGCCTCGGCGGAGACTTCAAACTTCTCTTGTTGCTGCGCGGCCCCGGCTGCCGCCGCCAGCAGGCAAAGCGTCGTTTTCAGCGGAGTTCCGCACCTTGGCGGCGATCCCGAAGTCGTTCCGGACGAAGGTGCTGTCATCAGGCTGCGCGTGCGGGACTGGACGATCGCCATCAGGCGAGCAGAGTCTTGAGCTCGGTGTAGGACCGTCCCTGCGACTCCGCCACGGCCTCACAGGTGATCCGGCCGGCAAAGGTGTTGACGCCCTGATAGATCGCGTTGCTCGCCTCCACGGCCGCCGCCACGCCCTGGTTGGCCAACTGCAACACATAGGGGAAGGTGGCGTTGGTCAGCGCCAGCGTTGACGTATTCGGCACCGCCGCCGGCATGTTGGAAACACAGTAATGCAGGACGCCTTCCTCAAAGTAGATCGGGTCGGTATGGGTGGTCGCGCGGGAGGTCTCAAAGCACCCTCCCTGGTCAATGGCGACGTCGACGACAACCGAGCCCTTGCGCATGTCGGCGAGCATGTAGCGGCGGACAAGGCGCGGCGCGGAAGCGCCGGGAATCAGCACGCCTCCGATGACGAGATCCGCTAGGCGGATGGACTCGTGGATGGTCCAGGAGTTCGATGCCAGGGTCACCACTGAGTTGTTGAAAATATCATCGAGTTCCCGCAACCTGTTGAGGTTGCGGTCGATGATCGTGGTGTGCGCGCCGAGGCCGACGGCCATTTTCGCGGCGTTGATTCCGACCACACCACCGCCGAGAATCACCACATTGGCCGGAGCCACGCCCGGAACGCCGCCGAGAAGAATTCCCCGTCCGCCGTTGGGCTTCTCAAGGTACTGCGCACCGACCTGAACGGCCATCCGCCCCGCTACCTCGCTCATGGGAGTCAGCAGAGGCAGCGATCCGTCCCTCTCCCGGATGGTCTCGTAGGCCAAGGCGGTTGTGCGGCTCTCAAGCAGCCGCGCTGTCAACTCCGGAAGGGGCGCCAAGTGGAGATACGTGAACAGCGTCAGGTCCGGCCGAAGAAAGGGATACTCCGCTGGCTGGGGTTCCTTCACCTTGACGATGAGTTCGGAGCGGGTCCAGACCTCGGCTGCGGAGGAAACAATCGTGGCGCCTGCCCGTTCATAGAACTTGTCCGGTATGGAGCTGCCGGAACCAGCCGAGGCCTCCACGAGGACCTGGTGCCCGGCCTCGACGAGGGCTGCCACACCGCTGGGAACAAGACCCACGCGGCTCTCGTGGTCCTTGATCTCCTTGGGAACCCCGACGATCACTGGAGATCACGCAGGTCGCTCAGACCGAAAGAAGCGGCCGTGTCCGTCACGGTGGTGGAATCGGAAGAGAACGGGGCTGCCGGGGCTGGCCGGCCGGGTGGCGGAACGCTCATCCGAGCCAAAGCGATACGGGTCCGCGCGGGACCCAACCCCAGTGCTATCAGGGACATGGAAGACAGCTTACCGTCGGCGGTCAGGCTCTGGTCGGCTTGAAACCGGCGCAGGGCCTCGATTGTCCGGGCGTCCCACTTTCCATCGAGGTCGCCCAGCAGGTAGCCCTTGTCCGCCAGCGCCCGCTGGATTTCCACAATCCGTTCCGCCGTCGGCGCCTGCTGACCCACGCGCGTGTAGTGCCGCGGGCTCACCCGGCGTCCGCCCCGGCGGGCGGTGTACCGCCCTGTCGAGACTCGCTTCGACTTCGAACGGGGGGTATAGCGGGAGACTGTCTTTGACTTGGTCGAATAGCGGTAAGAACTGGAATAGCGAACCACAGGTTTGCGCGCAGCCGGCCGGGCCAACTGCTTCTTCGCCATCACGGAGCGGACGGCGGGCCGGGCAGGCGCGCGGCGAAGCGGTTGTTTGGGGGCAGGGGCTGCCGGGGCGATGGCCGTGGCTACCCAAAACATCAGGCTGACCGATAGGGTTTTGGTGAGCTGTTTCATACGCACCGGGCCAGTATAACACTTTCCCGCGGTCCGATTGGGAAGGGTCACCACCCACCGGCGCTGTCAACGGGTCTGGCAGCGAACAGCGGAGAAAGCGGAGCGAACGGTCGCCGGCCGGGGCCGGCCAGAAACGAAAACGCCCCCGCCTTCGAGAACCCGGGGCGGGGGCGATCGCTTTTCTTCGTCCTGAATCAGTGCTGCGGCAGCGTACCCGACAGGAGAATGGTCGAGTATTGCGCCGCGCGGCCGCTGCGTGCGATCCCGACCGGTCGCGCCACGCGGAAGGAAACGGCCGAGCCCGGCTTGAGCGAGGCCTGGATCTTCCGAACGTCGTCAACGGTGCGAACGGGAACGCGGTTGACCGAGAGAATGATGTCCTTCTCCTGAAGGCCGAGTTCTTCGGCGAAGGAATCCTCCTGAACGCGGGTGACGACGATCCCCCGATTGTCCTCGATCTTGGCCTCCTCCCGCTCCGCCGCACTCATTTCACGGACGAAGATGCCGAACTTGGCGTCAGTGGATTCCTCCTTGGTCTCCTCGGGGCTGCGGCGCATCTTCGCAAAACGGGGGTCGTCTTTAAACACTTCGTAACGGTCTTCGACAACGATGGGGACTTCCATCTTCTTGCCTTCGCGGTCGACGGTCAGAGTCACCTTTTCCCCGACCGGCGTGTCGGCCACGCGAGCCACGAGGTCGTCCCCGTTCTTCACTGCCTGGCCGTTGATGGCGAGGATGATGTCGTCGGGCTTGATGCCAGCCTTGTAGGCCGGGCCATCCTTGGTCACACTGTCGACAATCACACCGTGGTCCACACCGTAGCTCTTGAGGGTTTCCTTCCGCTGCGAGGGCTGGGACCAGCTGATGCCGATCGAACCGCGGGTGACGTGGCCGGTCTTGATGATCTGGTTGTACACCTTCACCGCCATGTTGATGGGGAGGGCGAAGCCGATTCCCTGGTAGCCGCCGCTCCGGGTGGCGATCATGGTGTTGACGCCGATCACTTCGCCCCGGATGTTGAGGAGGGGGCCGCCGGAATTGCCAGGGTTGATCGCGGCATCGGTCTGTATGAAGCGCTGAAACTGCTGGGCGTTGATGTCGCGGCCCTTCGCTGAGACGATACCGGCTGTGACGGACGCTTCCAGACCGAACGGGGAACCGATGGCCACGGCCCAATCGCCGACCTGGACAGCGTCGGAATTTCCAACCGGAGCGGCCGGCAGGCTCCTGCCGGCATCGATTTTCACGACAGCGAGATCGGTTTCGAGATCGGATCCGATGAGCTTGGCCTTGTACTCGGTCTGGTCGCCATGAAGCCGGACGGTGATTTTGTCAGCCTCATCGACGACGTGGTGATTCGTAATGATGTATCCCTTGGGATCGACGATAAAGCCGGAGCCGGTTCCCTGGCGGCGCTGGCGGGGCATATCCTCGGGCAGCATCGGGTTGCCACGGAAGAATCGGAACAGGTCCAGCCCCTCCTCATCTTCCTCCTCCTGCTGGGGGCGGGTCCGCCGCCGCGACTCGGTGCGGGGCTTGGCGCCGTACTCGGTGCTGACATGCACCACGGTCGGCTCCAGTTTCTTGGCCAGGTTCGAGAAGTCATTCGCAAGGGTCACCGGACTGGGAATCGACAGCGGCGTGGCATCCGTGATCGCCTTGCCGCCCTTGTCCGCGCTCACTCCGGTCGTGATCAACGTGCCGATGAGGATGCCGATGCCCAGGGTGAGGGCCATCAGCGTAATCGACAGAAGCTTTTGTTCCCGCAATTTCGCCAGCCAGTTCATAGTGGTGGATTCTCCAGGATCTACCTCAAATTGTACATCAGGGTTTCGGCGCGGGCCGCAATAATTGGAAGGGGCGTAACTCCACTGTGAGTACGCCCGCCAGAATCAAAGCCGCTCCCGCCAGCGCCTGGCGCGAGAAGCTTTCGCCCGTCACAAAGTAAGACGTAACAGAGGCGAAGACAGGTTCCAGCGAGAAGATCAGCGCCGCGCGGGTCGCTGACGTGTGGCGCTGAGCCCAACTCTGCACCGCGAACGGAATCGCCGTGCAAAGAACGGCGCTCAGCAACAGCGCCCAGCCGAGTCGCGACGTCCACTGCAACCGCGGAACCTCGAGCCACCAGAACGTGCCGAGAGCCAGGACGGCGACCACCGCCACCTGAGTGAAGGCAAACATGGCATGGGGGCACCGTGTGGCGTAGTGTCCCACAACGAGCATGTGTGCGGCATAGGCCACGGCGCACGCCAGGATGAGCAGGTCCCCGGCGGCCAGTCCGGTCCCCGGGACGGCATCCGGCGCCGAAAGCAGGCTGATTCCCAGAAAGGCGGCCAACACTCCCAATCCCTCGGTCACGGACGGTACATTTCTGTGGACGCAGGCGCTGAGCAAAGGTACCAGCACGACGAAGACCGCCGTCAGAAACGCGGCCCGCGCGGGCGTGGTGAGCCGGATCCCGGCCGTCTGCAAGACATAGCCGGCAGCCAGGCAGACTCCTGCCCAGAATCCGCCCGGGAGCGCCGCACCGCAGGTCCGGAGGGAAGACGCGTAGCGGACCGCCAGCAGCGCCGAAGCGATAGAGAATCGCAACGCGACGAAGAGAAGAGAGGAGCAGTCCTCCAGTCCGGACTTCACGGCGACGAACGAGATCCCCCACAGGGCCGTCACCGCCAGCAAGGCCCACTCCGCTTTGCGTGATTCCGGTGTGCGCAATCAGGGTTTGGGCCGTGGCGTCGCGTCCGCGTGCGTCAAGCCAAGGCACCACTTGATGGCTTCCAGCCACATCTTCTGCACATCCGGGCGGTTCCAGGCGTCTTCCCGGTGGCCGAAAGTGGAGTAGAAAACACGCCCTTTTCCGTACTGCCGGATCCAGGCCACGGCGAAATCCTTGTCGGTGCGGCGCACGTTCCGGTTGGCGAGGTCGATCTTGGAGGCGTCGAGCGACATCAGAACGCGGACACGGTCGCGTGAAAAGCTCTTAACCTGGTAAATCTCGTCCAGAATCGTGAAGTTCCGCGGGAAGTGGGCCACGATCGGATTGGCGGGGTCTTCGACGATGACCGGGGCCTGGAACTGGTTCCAGGGGTGAAGATCGAAGTAGCCGCCGGTCATTTCCCCGTACTCAGGCCAGTTATATAAGGTGTCGATGGCGGAGTGTGCGCCGAGGAATCCCTTTCCGTCGTCGCGGACAAAGGAGAGCAGGTCCGCTTTCTGGGAATCGTCGAGGGGCAGCTCGCCCGTGGTATAGAAAAGGACCGCGTCGAAGTAGTCCAGGTTCCGGGCGTTCCCGGTCAGCTTCTTTTTGGTCAGCAACTGGGTGTCGGTTCGAATGAAGGTATCGAAGAGGCCTGTGTCCTGCCCGATCTTCCAGACCGTCGCCAGTCCATGGGAAACCGAGTCGTGCTGGTAGCCGTGGACGGCGCCCACGGCGAGGATCCGTTTGCGTGCGCCCTGAGCGTTACAAGGAAGCACGCCTGCCAGAGCCAGAACTACAGCGACTGTCGTGCGCATCGTGCCTCCATTATCGCGCGATGGCGGGACTCTCGAAGGGCCCCTCAGGGCGGAGGACGGATGATACACTGTGGGGGCGATATGATGCTCAACCATCGCAATTGAACCAGCGGCCGGCCCGGCGTCGCCGGGCTCGTCGTCCAGACCAAACCACCAGCCGGAACCTAGGTCGAGGCGTTCGTCGCGCCACCGGCCTTCCGGCGGCAAGCGAGGAACGAAATGACTGCGACTCCCGGCAACTACCAGGAAGTTCTAGAACAAATCTGCGCATCGGTGATTTCGCGGCAGGCGCCCGAGATCGACATCCGGGGCGTTTTTCCGGCCGAATCCGTCGGCGCTCTCCAACGGGCGGGGCTGCTCGGCGCCGTCAGTTCGCCCGAATCAGGCGGACTGGGGCTCGGGCCCCGCGGCGCGGCGGCGATCGTGCGCCGCATCGCCCGTGACTGCGGGTCGACGGCCATGGTTGTCTGCATGCATTATTGCGGCGCCGCCGTCCTTGAAGTGCACGGGCCGGCCGATGTGCGGCGCGCCGCGGCGGCCGGCGACCACCTGAGCACGCTGGCTTTCAGCGAGTCGGGGTCGCGCAGCCACTTCTGGGCGCCGACGGGAACGGCGGAGGCCGATGGCGAGGACGTGGTACTGAACGCGCGGAAAAGTTGGGTCACGTCGGCGGGCCAGGCGACCGCCTACGTCTGGTCGTCACGTCCCCTTTCCTCCGGCGGGCTGAGCACCCTGTGGCTTGTCCCCGCTTCCGCTTCCGGCCTGACGGTGCACGGACCGTTCGACGGCCTTGGGCTGCGCGGGAACGACTCGGCGCCAGTGACGGCAGCCGCGGTCCGGGTCCCGCGCACAGCGATGCTCGGAGAGGACGGCAAGGGGTTCGACATCATGATGGGGGTCGTGCTGCAGCTGTTCAACGTCCTGAACGCCGCCTGCTCGATCGGCCTGATGGACGGGGCGATCGAGAGAACGGCCGCCTACGCCGGGGGCGCCCGCTACGAACACCTGAACTCCACGCTCGCAGACCTGCCGACCATCCGCGCCTACGTCGCGCGGATGCGCGTGAAGACGGACATGGCGGCCAGCCTTCTCGATGACACGCTTGCGGCCATGGAGGCGGGCCGCGCCGACACGATGCTGCGGGTACTGGAGTGCAAGGCGGCGGCGGGCGAGACCGCCACCGAAGTGCTGGACCTCGGGATGCGTGTATGCGGCGGCGGCGCATTCCGGAAAGACGTCGGGATTGAGCGCTATTTCCGCGACACGCGGGCGGCGGGAGTGATGGGACCCACCACCGACGTGCTCTACGACTTCATCGGCAAGGCCGTGTGCGGACTTCCGCTGTTCTAGGAGGCAGCCATGAACCGGACGCTTCTGCTCGGCGCCGTCGCCTACGATCCGAAGGTCGTCACGATCTGGGACGGCTTCTTGCGATACTTCGCGCGGCGCGGCCTCGATTTCGACTACATCCTGTATTCGAACTATGAACGGCAGGTGGAGTCGCACTTCTCGGGACACTTCCACATCGCCTGGAATTCGCCGCTGGCGTGGCTCCAGACCGAGCGCATCGCCGCGCGGAAGGGGCGGCGGGCCGAAGCCCTCTGCATGCGCGACAGCGACCGCGACCTGACCTCCGTCGTGGTGACGCGCGCCGATTCGCCCCTGGGCACGCTGGCGGACCTGGCGGGAAAGCGCGTGGCCTTCGGAGCCAGGGACTCGCCGCAGGCTTCTCTGATTCCGCTCGGGCTTTTGAGCGCCGCCGGACTGACGCCCGGCGTGGACTTCGAGCCGGTCCACTTCGACATCCTCGCGGGCAAACACGGGGATCACATCGGCGGCGAACGGGACGCCGCGCGCGCGCTGCTGCGGGGCGACGCGGACGCGGCTTGCATGATCGACGCCAACCATCTCGCCTTTCAGCGCGAAGGCACGATTCCGCCTGGGTCGACGCGCCTGCTGGCGGTCACAGAGCCGTACGATCACTGCAACTTTACGGTGCTCGACGGGGCGCCGGAGAAGGAGGTCTCCCTGTTCCGCGATCTGCTGCTGGGGATGCAGTATGCGGATCCCGAAGTCCGGCCGCTGCTCGACATGGAGGGGCTGAAGCAGTGGCTGCCCGGGCGGACGAGCGGCTACCGCGCGCTGGAGTCCGCTATCGACCGGTTCGGAACGATCGACGAGTTCGTCGCGCGGGTCGCGGGCTAGTCGGCAAGGAGGTCGACGGAACGTGGCACCGGTGATAGATCTGGGCAGCCTGGGATTCGGCGAGGGGGCTCACCTTCTGTTGAAACGCGCGCTGCGCGCGGCCGGCGTGGGCGATTGCCTGACGGTCACCGGTTCGGCCCCGGATCTCGAGACCGACCTCCGGGCATGGTGCCGCGTCGAAGGACATCACGTCCAGACTGCCGGAGGGGAAATCGTGATCCGAAAGGGCGGCGCCGAGGAGGCGAGGTGGGCCGGAGCGGAGCGCGCCGGAGACGCGGATTTTTCGCAAAAAGGGGCGGTGCGGGACTTCCCTTCCCCGCGCTGGGGCCTGGCGGCGCGCGGAGCGCTCGTCGAGGAAGGGGCGCCGGAATTCCATTTCTCGCTCAGCGCAAAAGACGAAGTCTGGTCCGACGACGCGGCCCGGCTGTACGCGCAAGCCGTGGCTGCGCAGTGGGATCCGGCCGCCGCCATCCCGTGGGAGGCGGGCTTCGAACTGCCGGAAGAGGTCGAGGACGCGGTGGTCCAGGTTATGACCTACCTGATCGAGAATGAGACGGCGGCCCTGATCGTCCCGAGCCGCTTCATCGCCCGGCTCCATCCGCATTTCCGCGAGGTCATGCAGTTGCTCGCCGTGCAGGCGGCCGACGAGGCAAGGCACATCGAGGTGTTCACACGGCGCGCCCTGCTCCGCCGAAGCCGGCTGGGGCTGTCCACGACAGGGGGCCAGGCGTCGCTCAAAACGCTGGTGGAAGAGCCGGACTTCGCGATCGCCTCTTTCCTGTTGAGCGTGCTCGGCGAAGGCACGTTCCTGTCGCTGCTCCGGTTTCTCGAACTGCACGCGCCCGACCCGGTGACGTCAGCCGTGGCCCGGCTGGCCGCCCAGGACGAAGCCCGGCACGTCGCCTTCGGGATGGCGCACCTGCGGCGTCACGCCCAAGCCGACGCCAGTCTGCTGCCGCGGCTCGCCGCCGCGATCCGTCGCCGGCACGACGCCTTGCAAAGCACGTCCGGTCTCAACGCGGAGGTGTTCGACGCGCTGCTCCTGCTGGCGGCCGGGGCCTGGGACACGGAGAGCATCCGGCACGGACACCTCAGGCTGATGGAACTGACCGCCGAGATGCAGCGGGGCAGAGAACAACGCCTTGTCCGGCTGGGCTTCGGGGAGAAGGAAGCGGAAGACCTGGCGGCGCTTCACACCCGTAATTTCATGTAGGTAGGGGCACAGAGAGGATTTTCAGATGCTTTGATCAAAAATTGGATTGACACCCGAGCAATACGGATATACACTGTCCGTGTTATCTGAATTAGACATGCTCGGAAAAACCTCCATCCTGGCGATCCGAACTCTGCTCCTGCTGGGGGAGCAGGAACCGGGGGAGTGCTGGTCGCCGCGGCGCCTGGCCGAGAGTCTGGGAGAATCTCCGACCTATCTCGCCAAGGTGGTCCGTCACTTGGTGAAGGCCGGGATTCTGGAAGCGGAGAAGGGCGTCAAGGGCGGTGTCCGGCTCCGGCAGCGGCCGGAGGAGATCTCGCTCCTCTCGGTGGTCGAGGCGTGCCGGGGGACGATCGTCGGGGATTTCTGCCGGTCGAACCGGCCGGCCTGGAGCTTTTGCAGCTTTCACCAGGCCGCTCTCGAACTGCACAACGCCATTACCGGTGTCCTTGTGCGGTGGACGATCGCGGACCTGATGGAGACGCCGACGGGGATCGGCGAGGTGGCAGGCGGGGCGGCCTGCCTGATGGCCGGGAGGGTGAGCGTTGCGTCCCCTCAGACGAAGACGGGAGGCGCGTGATGACGCAACTTCAGGCCGCCATCCCCACAGAGGGCTACCACAGAAGCTTGATCGCATGCCAGGCGGCCTGTCCGGTCCACACGGATGCGCGAGGCTATGTGCGGCTGATTGCGGAGGGGCGTTTCGAGGAGGCCTACCTGACGGCGCGCGGACCGAACCCGTTCGCTTCGATCTGCGGGAGGGTTTGCGGTGCGCCGTGCGAGGCGTCGTGCCGGCGTGGCAAAGTGCCACGCGTCGACGACGACGGTGTTTTTGTAGCGAACGATCGTCCGGTCGCCATCCGCGCCCTGAAGCGGTTCGTTTGCGAACTGCACGGCCCGGAGCGGCGCGGCGCCGGGCCGGTCCTCAGGGACGTGAGGAACTTCGGGCCTGCTGTGGCGGCGGACGCCGAGGAGATGGCCGCCCTGCTTCGTTCCACGCTCGACGGCGGCGTGCGCCCGGGAAGCGGAGAGAAAGTGGCGATTGTCGGGGCGGGCCCGGCGGGACTGTCGGCCGCGCACGACCTGGCGCTGCTTGGCTTCCGCCCGACGGTGTTTGAAACCGAACCGGTCCCGGCAGGCATGCTGGCGGTGGGCGTCCCGGCCTATCGCCTTCCGCGGGAAGTCATCGAGCGCGAGGTGGACGTGATTCGCGCGCTCGGCGTGGAGATCCGGTGCTGCGTGACAGTGGGGAAGGACATCGCCTTCGCCAGCCTGCGGCGCGACTACGCCGCCGTGATCCTCGCCGCCGGCGCCAAGTCGTCACGCGGGCTGGGCCTGCCGGGAGAAGCCGGCCCGGGGGTTCTGGGAGGAGTCGACCTTCTGCGCGCGGTTGCGCTCGGCGAGCCCGTCCGGGTGGGCCGCGACGTGGTGGTGATCGGCGGCGGGAATGTCGCCTACGATGTCGCACGCAGCGTGCTGAGGCAGATCGCCTACGACACAGCGCGCACAGCGGCGCGTTTGCCGGGGACCGCGCGGGTCCGTCTGGTCTCGCTGGAAGAGCTCGAGGAGATGCCCGCCGACACAGCCGAGATCCTGGAAGGGGACGAGGAAGGAATCGAACGGCTGAACGGGTGGGGGCCGCTGTCGATCGAGCGCGACGAGGCCGGCCGCGTGACGGGGGTCCGTTTCCGGAAGTGCCTGCGCGTCTACGACGCAAACCGGAAGTTCGCGCCGGTCTACGACGACGCGCGGCAGGTCACAATCGAGTGCGATTCGGTGATGCTCGCCGTCGGCCAGGCGCCGAAGCTGGCGTTTCTCGCCGAGGGCGGCGCCGACATCGAGCAGTTCCGGCCGGGCTGGCCCAAGGCCAACCCGGAAACTCTCGCCACGACCGCGCCGGGAGTCTTCGTGGCCGGCGACCTGGCGCACGGCACGCGGCTGCTGATCGACGCCGTGGCGTCGGGCAAGAAGGCGGCGCGCTCGGTGTACGAGTTCCTGACGGGCCGCAGGCTCGAAGCCCGCGTGCTGACGTCCCACCTGGTGGAGGAGCGCTACCGGCGCGAGCGGGGCTACGAATCGCTCCGCCGTGTTCCGGTGCCAGTGGCGCATCCCGATGAGCGGCTGCGGCATCCCGAAGCCCCGGTCGAAACCGGTTACACGGTCGAGCAGGCGATGCGGGAGGCTTCCCGCTGCCTCGACTGTGGCGTTACGCCGGTGTTCGACGGCGCGCGCTGCGTGTTGTGCGGCGGCTGCGCCGATGTCTGCCCGACACTGTGCCTGAAGCTGGTTCCCCTGACCGAGATTGTCTGGTCGGAGGAGTTGGACGCCGCCGCCGGCTCCCTCCTTGGTGAAGGCGAGGACCCTGCTCTGCATTCGGCCATATTGAAAGACGAAGACCGCTGCATCCGCTGCGCCGCCTGCGCGATGCGCTGCCCGGCGGACGCCATCTCGATGGAGCGCGTCTGCTTCACGACGATCTGGAGGAATTCATGACAACAATGGGCAAGACCCCACGTTCGCGCCTCGATCCCGAGCCGGTCGCGCGCCGCGACTGGCTGGGCCTGAGCTCTCTGTGGGCGATGGCGTCCGCTCTGCTGTTCGGCCTGGTCGGGATGCTGAAGCTTCCGAAAGCCGCCGTGCTCGCGTCGCCTTCGAAGGGGTTCCGGGTGCCGGTTCCGGAGAAGCTGTCCGCGGACGAGCCGTTCATTCCTCCCGGCCGGTCGGTGGCGATCTTCAAGGACGGCGACGGCGTCTACGCTATTTCGACGATCTGCACGCATCTGGGTTGCGTCGTGAAGGCGAATCCCGATGGTTTCGAATGTCCCTGCCACGGGTCGCGCTTCGCGGCCAACGGCGAGGTGAGGAAGGGGCCGGCGCCGCGGCCTCTGCCGTGGCTGAAAGTCACGGTCAACGCGGGGGTGATCACGGTCGACGAGAACGCGACGGTTCCCCATGGCACGAAGGTGGCCTTATGACGCCGGCAACGGACAAGCGGGATGCGCTTCAGCAGTTCGCCGCCAACCTGAAGTCGGCGCCGCGGCGGCTGCGGGAGACGGCGTTTCGAACGGGCCCGCCGACGACAGACCGGACGCGGTCCCTGTTCGTATTCGGCAACGTAGTCCTGCACCTGCATTCGGTCCGGACGCACCGCTGGAGCCTCCGGTGGACGACGACCCTGGGGCTGGGGATCATGAGCGTCTCCGCGTTTCTGATCACGCTGGTGACGGGCGTGATGCTGATGTTCTATTACAAGCCTTACCCGGATGTGGCTTACGAGTCGATCAAAGACATTCACTTCGTGGTGCCGACAGGACGCCTGATCCGGAACCTGCACCGGTGGTCGGCCAACATCATGGTGGTGGCTGTGATTGTGCACATGGCCCGGGCGTTCTACACGGCGGCCTACCGGCATCCGCGGGAATTCAACTGGCTGATGGGCATCGGGCTGCTGGTGGTGACGCTGGGCCTGTCCTTCACCGGTTACCTGCTGCCATGGGACCAGCTCGCCTACTGGGCGATCACGATCGGCGCCAACATCGCGCAGTCGCCCCGCGAGGTGACCGACGCGCTCGGCGTGACGGAATACTTCGATCCGGGCGGGCTGCTGCGGCTGCTGCTGCTCGGCTCGGACCAGGTCGGAGCGGAGGCGCTGATCCGTTTCTACCTGCTGCACGTGATGCTGCTGCCGATGGCGCTGGCCGCGCTGATGGCGGTGCACTTCTGGCGGATCCGCAAAGACGGCGGGCTGGCGCGTCCCGCCGGCGCCGACGAGGAACTGGCGCGGGAGCGGCGGGAAGAGACGTTTCCGGTTTTCACCGAGGCGCCGGCGAAGACATATCATCTGGCGGCCGTCGTGCGCGGCAGAACGGCAAACGTCGGCCGCGGCCCGGAAAACACGGTTCCCTCCATGCCGCACCTGTTTTACGCCGAGTTGGGAGTGCTGATGTTCACGCTGCTGGTTTGCCTGGCGCTGTCGCTCGTCTCCGACGCACCGCTCAAGGAACTGGCGAATCCCAGCGTCCCTGAGAATCCGGCCAAGGCGCCCTGGTACTTCCTCGGATTGCAGGAACTGGTGTCGTTCAGCGCCTTCATGGGCGGCATCGGGATTCCGACGATCGTGCTGCTGGGGCTCGGATTGATCCCGTACCTGGACCGTGAAACGGAAGGCACCGGGCGCTGGTTCGGCGGACCGGGCGGCTGGCCGCTGGCGCGTCTTTCCATCGTGTTCGGACTGTGCGCCCCAATCGTGATCGAGACGATCGCGATCCGCTTTGGATGGCTGCGCGAGTGGTTTCCGGACATTCCGCAGCTGATCGTGACGGCGGTCAACCCGGCGACGATCCTGACTACCGTCTACGCGCTTTACTCACTATGGTGCATCCGGCGTCACCAGTCCGTCCGTTCGGGCGCGGTGGCGTTGTTCACGTGTTTTCTCTGCGGCTTTGTGGTGTTGACGGTCATCGGCACCTACTTCCGCGGTCCGAACTGGGTTTTCTACTGGTCCCCGGCCGACTGGCCCAGGCATTGACGCCATGAAGAAGAACAAGTATCTCCTGCTCAGCTCCAGCGTCGCGTCTCTGGCGCTGTTGATGGCGGCGGCCATCGAGGAGAACTTCCTCAAGGAATGGAGGCGCATCCAGGAGAAGGGCCGGGATGAGGAGGGCGCCATCGCCGTACAACTGCGGCAGGTGGTGAACCCGCAACTGGGCGTCTCCGACCGGTGCGTTTCCTGCCACGTGACCATGGCGCCGGGCGAACAATCGGTGCGCGGTGGCGCGACGCTGTCTCCGCACAAGCCCGTGGTCCACGATCCCTCCGAATACGGCTGCACGGTGTGTCACGGAGGACAGGGCCAGGCGACGGAGAAGGCGGACGCACACGGAGACGTACCGTTCTGGCCGGAGCCGATGCTGCCGAAAGAGATGTCGTACGCCGGCTGCGGCGCCTGCCACAGCGCCTTGGGTGTTCCGGATCAGGAGGGACTGCGGGCCGCCACGCTCGCCTTCGAGAGGCTGGACTGCTACGCCTGTCACCGCGTGGACGGCAAAGGCGGCACGCGGCGGCCCGATGGGGGAGGCATGGAAGGGCCGGACCTGTCGCGGACGGGCCTTGCGCCCTACGACAGCAGCTGGCACGAGAAGCATGTCCGGAAGGCGGGCGAAGCCGGTCAGGGCCCCTGGAAAACGGCGTTCCGGCCGGTGAGCGAAGGCGACCTGGCGCTTGTGAAAACATTCCTGGCGACACGCGTCGCGGCGCCGCAACTGGTGGCGGCCAAGGCCGTCTTCCACGGCGCCGGCTGCCTTGGCTGCCACAAAGTGAGCGGCGTCGGCGGCGATGACGGGCCGGACCTTTCGCAGGCGGGCTTCAAGGATCCAGGCCAGGTCAGCTTTGAACACGTGCCCGGGAAGGGCGCCCTGCGGGACTGGATGACGGAGCACTTCCGCGCGCCTGCCTCCGTGGTCGTGGGTTCGCAGATGCCACCGGCTCCGCTGTCGGAAAGGGAGATTCAGCAGCTCACCTTCTACACGCTGTCGCTGCGGCGCAGGGAACTGCGCGACCGCTATCTGCCGAAGGATCGCATCCGCGCGGCGAGGTTCAGCGAACGGGAGTTCGCAACCGATGGCGCGACGTTGTACGGCGCGTTCTGCTCGGGCTGCCATGGCCGGGACGGGCGGGGCCGGCGGGTGGCCGGTCTGGCGTCGTTCCCGTCGATCGCAAACGCCGACTTCCTCGCCGTCGCCCCGGACGAACTGCTCACGCGAACCGTCGAACACGGCAGGCCGGGCCGCCGGATGCCGGGGTGGCGAAGCAACAGCGGACTGCGGCCCGAGGAAGTGCGCGCCGTGGTGGCTTACGTGCGTGCGCTCGGGGGAGTCGAGGCCGAAGCCGACCCCAAGCCGGCGCGATGGGTGTCGGGCAGGCCGTCGCAGGGCAGGAGGGTCTACGAATCCGTCTGCGCAGGATGCCACGGCGCGGAAGGAAGAGGCGGAGAAGGTCCGGCTCTCAACAACAAGATTCTGCTCGCCTCGGCCACCGACACCTACCTGGTGGAAACGGTGAGCCGCGGGCGGCGGGGCACGGCAATGAGATCGTTTCTCAGTCCGTCGCCGGTGCAGCCGACGCTGTCGCGGGGAGATATTGAGGCGGTGGTTGCGTATCTGCGTTCTCTCGAAGGAGGCAAGCGATGAAACAGCGCATGGAGCGCCGGGATTTCCTGGAGCTGATCCGCGCCGCGGGGTTCGGCGGGCTGGCCGCGTCCGCGACGGGCGCCTGGGGTCTGGAAGCAGTGAGCAACCCGCTGGCCACGTATCCCGACCGTGGGTGGGAGCGCGCCTACCGCGACCTGTGGAAGTACGATTCGGTCTACACGTTCACCTGCGCTCCCAACGACACCCACAACTGCATCCTGAACGCCTACGTGCGAAACGGGGTCGTGGTGCGGATCGGACCCTCGATGAAGTACGGCCTGGCGACCGACCTGCTCGGCAACAAGGTGACGCACCGCTGGGATCCGCGGGTGTGCCAGAAGGGGCTGGCCCTGACGCGCCGCTTCTACGGCGACCGCCGCGTGATGGGCTGCCTGATCCGCAAGGGATTCAAGGAATGACATGACGCGGGCTTTCCGCGCGGAAGCGACGGTCTGCCGCCGCGCAAATACTATGAGCGCGGCCGTGACCAATGGTTGCGTATTACGCACGATGAAGGCGCCCGGATCGCCGCCGCGGCGCTCAAGAACATCGCCGAGACCTACAGCGGGGCGGAGGGCCGGCGCCGGCTGGAGGCGCAACACTACGATCCGGTCACCATCGACGCCACCGAAGGCGCGGGCGTGCGGACGATGAAGTTCCGCGGCGGCATGCCGCTGCTCGGAATCACGCGCGTATTCGGCATGTACCGGCTGGCGAACTCGATGGCGCTGCTCGACGCCAAGGTGCGCGGAGTCGGGCCCGACAAGGCGCTGGGAGCGAAAGGGTTCGACAACTACTCCTGGCACACAGACCTTCCGCCGGGCCATCCGATGGTGTCAGGCCAGCAGACGGTCGAGTTCGATCTGCACTCGGTCGACCATTGCAAGACGCTGATCGTCTGGGGCATGAACTGGATCACGACCAAGATGCCCGATGCGCATTGGCTCACCGAAGCACGGCTGAAAGGGACGCGCGTGGTCGTGATCGCCTGCGAGTATTCGGCGACCGCCACCAAGGGCGACGAAGTGATCGTCGTGCGGCCGGGCACGACGCCGGCGCTCGCGCTGGGGTTGTCGAACGTCATCCTGCGCGAAAGGCTCTACGACAGGGAGTACGTCAATCAGTGGACCGACCTGCCGGTGCTGGTCCGCATGGACACGCTGAAATACCTGCGCGCCCAGGATGTCTTCGGCGGCGGCGCGGCGCCACTGAAGAACACGTCGGTGCTCGGCAAGGGCGAAAAGGAGCCCCCGCCGGTGGCGCACAGCAGAACCATCGTCACCGAGCAGATGCGCCTGGAATGGGGCGACTACGTATGGTGGGACAACGGGTCAGGGGGGCCCAAGGCGCTGACACGCGACATGGTCGGGAAGAACTCGAACATCCGCGACCCGCTGCTCGAAGGCTCCGTCGAGGTCACTCTCGCCAATGGACGGAAGGTGCGGTGCCGTCCCGCGTTCGACCTGATCCGGGAGTACGCGGCGCACTTCGACCCGAAGACGACCGAGGAGATCACGTGGGCCCCGGCGTCCGCCGTCGAGTCGCTGGCGCGGCATATCGCCCGGGAGCCGGGAACGACTCTGATCGCGGTCGGCATGGGGCCGAACCAGTTCTTCAACAGTGACAACAAGGATCGCGACACGATGCTTCTGGCCGCGTTGACGGGCAATATCGGCAAGATTTCCGGCAACATCGGCTCGTACGCCGGCAACTACCGCGTGGCCTTGTTCAACGGCGCGCCGCAGTGGATCAATGAGAATCCATTTGACATCGAGCTCGATCCGGCAAAGAACGCCCGTCCGAGGCAGTACTGGAAGCCCGAGTCGGCGCACTACTACAACCACGAGGACCACCCGCTGCGCGTGGGCAACAAGCTGCTCACCGGAAAGACCCACATCCCCACGCCGACCAAGGCCATGTGGTTCGCTAACGCGAACTCGATCCTGGGCAACGTGAAATGGCACTTCAACACGGTGGTCAACGTGCTGCCGCGCATCGAAATGGTGGCGGTGAACGAGTGGTGGTGGAGCGCCTCCTGCGAGTGGGCCGATATCGTCTTCGGCGTGGACGCCTGGTTCGAGCTGAAGCATCCCGACATGACGGCATCGGTGACGAATCCGTTTCTGGTGACGTTTCCGCGGACGCCGATGAAGCGCGCCTTCAACACCATGGGCGATATCGAAGTGCACGCGCTGGTCAGCTCGAAGCTGGCCGAACTCACCGGCGACCAGCGATTCAACGACTACTGGAAATTCGTGCGCGAAGGGCGCACGGACGTGTATCTCCAACGCATTCTCGACAACAGCACCAACACCAGGGGGTATCGTTTCAGCGACCTGGAGGCCAAGGCGAAGCAGGGCATTCCCGCCCTGATGAACAGTCGCACCTCGCCGAAGTGCGTCGGTTATGACCAGGTGACGGACTCCATTCCCTGGTACACCAAGAGCGGACGTCTCGAGTTCTACCGCGAAGAGGACGAGTTCATCGCCGCGGGCGAGAACCTTCCGGTGCACCGCGAGCCGGTCGACTCGACCTTTTACGAGCCGAACGTGATCGTGGCGCCCGGGCACGAGGCGCTGCGTCCGGACGGTCCGGAAAAGTACGGGGTGAGCCGCGACGATCTTTCCTGCGAGACGCGCTGCGGCCGGAATGTCGCGCTGACGTGGGCCGAGGTGAAGCGGACGAAGCATCCGCTGATGAAGGACGGCTTCAAGTTCATTTTCCACACGCCGAAGTACCGCCACGGTTCGCACACCACGCCGGTCGACACAGACATGATCGCGGTGCTGTTCGGGCCGTTCGGCGACCTCTACCGCCACGACAAAAGGAGCCCGTTCGTCACTGAAGGCTATGTGGACATCAATCCTTCCGACGCCAGGGAACTGGGAGTCGAGGACGGCGACTACGTCTGGATCGATCCCGATCCGGAGGACCGCCCGTTCCGCGGCTGGCAGAAGGACAAGCGGAACATGGAGTTCGCGCGGCTGCTGTGCCGCGCCCGCTATTACCCGGGCACCCCGCGCGGCGTGACGCGCATGTGGTTCAACATGTACACGGCGACGCCGGGATCGGTGGAAGGCCAGAAGACCCGCGCTGACGGCCTGGCGAAGAACCCGCGATCGGGCTACCAGGCGATGTTCCGCTCGGGCTCGCATCAGTCGGCCACGCGCGGCTGGCTCAAACCGACGTGGATGACTGACTCACTGGTGCACAAGGCGATGTTCGGCCAGGCGATCCGGCAGGGCTTCGAGCCGGACATCCACTGTCCCACGGGGGCGCCGCGCGAAGCGTTCGTCAAGATCTCCCGGGCCGAGCCGGGTGGCATCGGCAAAAAGGGTCTGTGGCGGCCGGCGGCGCTCGGCATCCGTCCGAGATACGAGTCCGAGGCGATGAAGCGGTATCTCGCCGGCGGGTTCTTTGAGTCCAGGGAGGAGAAAGCGTAATGGCGCGCGTATATAACTGGCAGCTCGGCCGCGAGATGTCCTACTGGTATCCGGAGGCCCGTCCGCAGCGGCAGTTCGCGGCGGTGTTCGACACCAACAAGTGCATCGCCTGTCAGACCTGCACGCTGGCCTGCAAGACCACGTGGACTTCGGGCAAAGGGCAGGAGTACATGCTCTGGAACAACGTGGAGACCAAGCCGTACGGCTCCTATCCGCTGGCCTACGATCTGAAACTGCTCGAGATGCTGAACGGCCAGGCGTGGTCGGGCGGCAGGTACGACGGCGAGACGATCTTCGAATCGGCGCCGGCGGGCGAGCGGGTGCTGGGCTGGCGGCCGGAGGAGCAGGATTACGCGTATCCCAACGTGGGCGAGGACGATTGCGCCAACCAGGTCGACTCCGGTGCGTTTCTCACTCTCCCGCACATGAACTGGTTCTTCTATCTGGCCCGGATCTGCAATCATTGTACCTATCCGGCGTGCCTGGCGTCGTGTCCCCGCGGGTCCATTTACAAGCGTCCGGAAGACGGCATCGTGCTGGTGGACCAGGGCCGGTGCCGCGGCTACCAGGAATGCGTGCGGGGCTGCCCCTACAAGAAGGTTTTCTTCAACCCGATGACAGGCACGTCGGAGAAGTGCATCGCCTGTTTCCCGAAGATCGAGCACGGCGTCCAGCCGCAGTGCTTCGTCAACTGCATCGGCAAGATCCGGCTGGCGGGGTGGCTTTCGAGACCGGACGAGGCCCGGGCCGACAACCCGCTCGACTACCTGGTGCACATCAGGAAGATCGCCCTGCCGCTGTTTCCGCAGTTCGGACTGGAGCCGAACGTCTACTACATCCCTCCGATCCACACGCCGGTTGCGTTCAACCGGCAACTGTTCGGGCCGCACGCCGGCGAGGCTATGAAGGCCTACCGCAACGCGGCGAACGACGCGGATCTGGCCGGCCTGCTATGTCTGTTCGGATCGACGGAGATGATGATTTCGCGCTTCCGGCGAACCGGCGGCATGGTGACCGGCAGCGACGGGAAGGGCGTCGAAGTCGTGCGCGTTCCCCTGCGCGAGCCCGTGCACGTGCGGCCGGCCGTCGACGCCAAGAACCAGCTCGTCCGAATCAACTGCCCGTGAGGCAAGGAGCAGCAAAGATGCGATACGCGATGATCGTGTTCCTGGTTGTCCTGGCCACCGCTTGCAAGAGGGGCCCCAAGCCCGCAAACGAAGTGATCGCCGTGGAGAGGCAGCAACTGCCGGCCAGCCCCGCTGAGGCAGCCTGGGACCAGACGCCGGAGCACCGGGCCGCACTGCTTCCACAGGACCAAGTGGAGCCGCGGCTGCTCACGCCCACCACCGGCGAAGTCAAGGTCCGCGCGCTGGCCAACGGCGCCGAAATCGCCATCCGGCTGGAATGGAACGATGACTCCAAAAGCGATACACCCGGCCCCGCCAGGATGGTCGACGCCTGCGCGATCCAGGTCCCGGCCACAGCCGGGAAGGATCTCCCCGAGCCGCAGATGGGGCAGGAAGGCAGGCCCGTTCAGGTCACCTACTGGCGGGCAGACTGGCAGGCGGTCGTGGACGGCCGCGGCGACACGATCCGCGATCTTTACCCCAACGCCTCGATCGACCACTATCCGCACGAGGCGAAATCTCTCGCTCCGGGGTCCGACGCGCAGAAGGAGATGGCGCTGCGCTACTCGCCCGCCCGTGCGCTGGGCAACATCCGCGGCGGCCCCCGCACGGTCCCGGTCGAGGACCTGATCGCCGCCGGCCCGGGCACGCTCTCGCCCGGGCCGTCGCTCGGCGCCAACGGCAAGGGAACGCATCAAAAGGACCACTGGTCGGTGGTCATCCGCCGCAAACTTCCCGACGGTTTGTCGCTGAACCAGCGGACCCACATCGCCTTCGCGGTCTGGCAGGGATCGCGAGGCGAGACCGGCGCGCGCAAGATGCGCACCGGATGGATTCCGCTCGTCCGCCGGAGTGGGTCATGAGCCGGCCGGCGCAGCTTTGTCCGGCGGCCATCCGCCTGCTCGAGGAATCCGCCGAGTGGCGTCTTCTGGGGCTTCTGTTTGAGTATCCCGGCGGCGCATGGAGAACGAATGTCGAATCCCTGGCGGCCAGCCTGCGGAGGCCGGAACTGCGCGGCATGGCGGAAGCGGCGCTCCAACACGCCTCCGGGGGGCTGCATCTGGCCCTGTTCGGGCCGGCGGGCCTGGTTCCGGTCCGCGAAGTCACTCACCGCGGAGGCGTCCAGTTCGGCTACCTGATGGCGGAACTGTCGGCCTACTATCAGGCGTTCGGCTACGAACCGGCGATTGAGGAGGCCGCCGACCACCTCGCCGCGCAGCTCGGTTTTGTCGCGTTCCTCAAGTTCAAGCAGGCCTGCGCAGTGATGGAAGGCGACAGCGCCAAGGCGTCTCTGGCGGAGGAGGCAGCGCGGGAATTCATCCGCGAACACATCGCCACCCAGGCTGAGCCGGTGGCCCGGAGCCTGAGCGAGTCCGGCCCCGGGCACCTGGCGGCCGCGGCTCGGTTGATCCTGGAGCATGCCGGCCCGCCGCGCCGCCCGGCGTATCCGCAGGGAGCCGGCCTGAACGAGGACGCGGATACGGAGCCGATGTGCTGCGGGACACCCGCCTCCGGCGGCCCTCTTGTCCAGCTGGGGCCTTAGCGGATCGCGGCGTATCTAAACGACGCACGGCGACCGCCACCGCGGAACTCTCCTTTCCGGCCACGGTGACTGTGACAGGCAATTCGTCGCCCGAGACAGCATCGGGAACCCAAGGCTGGAACTGGCGACTGCTCCCAGACCGGGCGCCTGAGGGGATCTCCCTCCACGCCGCGCGCCACACTCAGACTCGACGGCCGCATTTGGATCGGGACCAGGAAGGGAGCAGAGACGAGAAGGGAAGCAAGCCATAGCCGCTGATCGCTAAACGGGCGCAGCAGTTTGATCCGGGGCCTCCGCCAGTCGGTAAGACCACGTGGTTGCGGCGCCGGATACGCATGGAGGCCTTGTTTTGTGTCCGGCGCAAGCGCCCTGCCGGCCTTCGGGCGACGATCCGCATCCCCCTTGAAGGACGGAGGTGGAACGACTACGATGGTCGGGTAGCAGAGAGCCCGCCGCCGCGTGGGCCGTCCTGACGCTCCATGCCGAGAAACGGCTCGATGGAATCCTCGCACGGCGACGGCGCATCCAAGTGAAGTGAGACTTTTGCCTGCCACCCGTGTTGGAAAGGAAGACATGCCATGAGACACGCCCTGCCGGTACTTGTTGCCGCCGTCCTTGCCGGGCCGGCGTTCGCGCAAGCGACGTACGATATCGATTCGTCCCATTCTTCGGTGCAGTTCAGCGTCCGGCACCTGATGATCTCGAACGTCAGAGGCGAGTTCAGCAAAGTGACCGGGACGGTCTTCTACGATCCCGCCAAACCTGAGGCCGCCAGGATCGAGGCGTCGATCGACGCCAACACGATCAACACACGAGAGCCCAAGCGCGACGATCACCTTCGCGGTCCGGACTTTTTCGACACCGCCAAGTATCCCTCGATCACGTTCAAGAGCAAGTCCACAACGGTCGCCGGCAACATCTGGAAGGTGAAGGGGGACCTGACGATGCACGGCGTCACCAGGGAAGTGGTGCTGGACGTCGAACAACCCGCCGAGCAGAAGGACGCGCGGGGCAACCTGCGCCTGGGCGCGACGGCCACGACCAGGATCAACCGCAAGGATTGGGGTTTGACCTGGAACAGAGTGCTCGAGACCGGAGGCGTCACGGTCGGCGACGAGGTCTCTATCACGATCGACATCGAGGCGGTGCGGCGGAAGACAAACTCGAGCAATTGACTGGATGCGGCCTCCCGTGAACTGGAGTCGCTACGGGCAGAGCCGGCGCCACGGAGGCGGTGGAAACCACGGATAATGGAACGAGGTGATGGCGACGCGTTTCCGACGGGTGATGTTTCTGGCGGCGGCGGGTCCGGCGGCCGTATTAGCGCAGCCGTCTTACACGCGTGACGTCGCGCCGATTCTGCGCGCCAAGTGTGCCCAATGCCATCGCGCGGGCGACATCGCTCCCTTCCCGCTGACGTCGTTCGAGGCCGCGTTTGATTACAAGGACGACGTCCGGAACGCGGTGAGCGAGGGCCGGATGCCGCCCTGGAAGCCGGTGGCCGGGTATGGCAGCTTCCGGGACAGCACGGCTTTGACCACTGAAGAGAAGACGACGCTGCTCGAGTGGATCGACGCCGGAGCGCCGAGGGGCGACGACGCGGACCTTCCAGAAGTTCCGGCGGAAACCGGCGAGTGGGTTCTGGGCGAGCCGGACCAGGTTCTCCAGATGGCGGAGCCGTACACGGCGCCCCGCGGCCGCGACATGTACCGCTGCTTCGTCCTGCCCGCCGGCGGCGACCAGGACCGGTGGGTCTCCGCCGTGGACTTCCTGCCCGGCGACCGGCGCAGCGTCCACCACATCATCCTGTACCTGGATCCGAAAGGCGAGTCCGAGCGGCTCGACGCCCGCGACGAGGGCCCGGGATACACTTGTTTCGGCGGACCGGGAACGACGGCCGGCGTGGAGAGCCTGGCGGATGTCACCGCGCTGCTGTCGAACGGCATTTCGCTCGGCGGCTGGGCGCCGGGAACGCGGCCGCATCACCTCCCTGACGGGACCGCCATGAAACTGCCACGCGGGGCGCGCATCATCATGCAGGTTCACTACTACGTGAGGGGAGGCGCCGAGCCGGACCAGACCCGGATCGGGATTTACTATGCGCGGTCGCGCGTGACCAGGCAGCTGTTGCAGGTGCCGATCCTGCCGCTCGACCGGCGAGGCCGCCCGTCGCTTGAGATTCCAGCGGGCGCGGAGAAGCACGAGGTCAGGACGGAGTTCGTCGTGCCGCCCCCGATCAGCACCACGATCGTGACGATCTTCCCGCACATGCACCTGCTCGGGACGGAGATCAAGGCGGACATCGTTCGGTTGAACGGGACCGTCGAACCGCTGATCTACATCGACAAGTGGGATTTCAACTGGCAGGGCGCCTACACCTACACGGAACCCGTGCCGCTTTCGATGCTGCAACGAGTCAGACTGTCGTGCACCTACAACAACTCGGAGTCGAATCCGAGGAATCCGAACAATCCGCTCAAGACAATCCGCTGGGGGGAGGGCACGGAAGATGAAATGTGCCTTGTGTTCCTCGGACTGACGTTCTGAACGCTGCGGCGCGCCGGCCGGATCAGAAGGGCCGGAGCAGGACGTTCTTGAGCCGCTCGCGGTAGGATCGCGACAGGGTCAGTTTCGTCCCGTCCTGGAGGACCACCTGGTAGTCGCCCCGGAACCACGGCTGCATTTCCTTGATCCGTTCGAGATTGACGATCGCGGACCGGTGAATTCGCAGGAACCGGTTCTGGTCGAGCCGGTGCTCGAAAGAGTTCATGGTTTCCCGCACGACGTGGGTCTCCGGACCGCAGTGCAGGCACACATAGTTGTCGGCGGCCTCCACCCAGTCGATCGAATCGGTTTTGACAAGCACGACGTGGCCCCCGGTCCGGATCGCGATCCGGGCATGGTCCGTCTTTCGCGTGTCGAGGGACTCGAGCAGTTCGACGATCCGCAGGTTCACTGTGGCGCCTTCGAGCATGGCCACGTGAGCCTTGGCCCGGCGCAGCACTTCGGTGAAGCGTTTGCGGTCGAAGGGCTTCAGCAGGTAGTCGAACGCCCGCGCCTCGAACGCCTTCAGCGCGTAAGCGTCATAGGCCGTGACGAAAACGACGACGGGGAGCCGGTCGCGATCCACGGCTTCGAGCACGCCGAAACCGTCGATGCCGGGCATCTGCACGTCGAGAAAGACGATCTGGGCGGCGTTTTCCTTGAGCGCCGCTACGGCTTCTTCGCCGTTGGCGCACTCGCCCACGATGTCGATGTCGCAATCGAGGCTCAGCAGTCTCCGGACGCGATTCCGCGCCAGCCTTTCGTCGTCCACAATCAGAGCGCTATAGCGCCGCATACGCAACTCCTTCCCTCTCCGATTCAGCCTGCCGGAAGGGGATCTCAAAGCGGACCTCGGCGCCCGGGTCCATTTGCTTCAACTCGAAGCGGCAGCCGCCGCCATAGAGGCGGGTCAGCCGGCCACGGGCGGTTCGAAGCCCGACGCCTTCCCGCGGCGGAACCTGGTCCGGCAGTCCTGCGCCGTTGTCCCGGATCCATACCGTGAGCCGATCCCCGACCCGCTTCGCCCCGACGCCGATTTCGCCGCCGGCGACACTCTTGGAGATCCCGTGCCGGATGGCGTTTTCCGCAAGCGGCTGAAGAATGAGCGTGGGCACAAGCGCCTGTTCCGCCGCGGGCGCCACGTCATATCGGATGCGCAGGCGTTCATCGAAGCGGGCCTTCTCGATGTCGAGGTAGAGCCGCAGGAACCCGAGTTCCTCGCCGAGCGGAACCTCCGGCCGGTGCGAGCTTTCCAGCGAGTGACGCAGGAGCGTGCTCAGCCGGGCAATCATCTGCTCGGCGCCCTCCGGATCTGCGTGCACGAGTTCGGAGATGCTGTGCAGGGTGTTGAAGAGGAAATGGGGATCGAGTTGCGCGCGCAGGGCAGCCAGTTGCGCCTGGACAAGTTGGGTCTGCAATTGTGCGGCTTCGACGAGACTCTGTTCATACTGCTTGTAGTAGATGCCAGCGAACACGGCCAGTACGATGATCGCGTAAAAGACCATCCCGCCGTCGTAGTAGACCGCCATCGACCAGAGAAAATCGCGCCAGGAGAAGGGGCCGGCCAGATACGGCGGCCTGACCGCGGGAACAAGCAGGTCCCAGAGGACCTTCAGCGCGCACGCAAAGACCGTACCCGCCGCCAGGTGCAGCAGAACGCGCCGGAACCAGACCCGGCCGCCGACGGGGAACCTCCGCGCCAGCCACAGCAGAGCCGGAGAAAGCAACGCGCCGAAACAGGCGTAGGTGAACTCGGACACCAGCGCCTTGGACCACGGATACGGCTCCTTACTGAACGACGAACGGTAGACGACTTCGGCGGAAGAGTAGAGCGCTTCGAGCGCCCAGAACAGGACGATCCATCCGGCCGTTCGCCACCATCCACGCATCGATGTCCCACTGTTGCTCACAATCAGCCTGCCTCACAATCCCGCCCACCCCGGATTGGACGCGGTTTACCCCGCTTTTGTCCCGGAAGAACATCCTTCGACCCGTATTCGGCAGCCGAATCCTTCGGGCGCGGGTGGACACATGGGGTCCGGACAGTCAGATGACGACGCCAACGCGCCAGAGCAGATATCCGAGCGCCTGGCGCGCGCACAAGCGCCAGTAGCGCGCCTCATCCATGGGCCCGGGCGGGCGGGGAGAGCTGTAAGCGGCCACGCCGCGTGCTTCGAGCATCCTCTTGCAGCGATAGGCGTGATAGCCGTCCGTCACCACGACGCAGGTGCGCAGGTTCATGCGGCGCATGATTTCACTGACCGCGGCCACGCTGTCGGCCGTGGTTCTGGCCTCCTCCTCGACGATGATCGCCTCGGAGGCGACGCCGCGGCGGATCAGGTAGTCGCGGCCCACTTCGCCTTCGGTGAACAGCGGGTCGCCTCCGGCGCCCCCCGTGGTCAGCAGGCGCGGCGCAATGCGGGCGCGATAAAGGGCGAGAGCATGGTCGAGGCGGGCCCGCAGCACCGGGGAAGGCCGGCCGTGGTACTCGGCGGCGCCCAGCACGACGATGACGTCGGCCGCGCGCGCTTCGTCGAACCGGGCGAAGCGGCGGATGCGCACGGTCACCACGGCCACGGCGGAAGCCAAGGCCAGAAGGGCGGCGGCAAGCAGCACGAGGGCGGCCCTCTTCATGGTCTGTTCAAGACAAGTCTACGCTTGGCAAGGAGGAAACGGGTACGGAAGGCATGCGCCGGCTACCGGAGAGTCTCGCCATTGCTGAAAGGCGGCCGATGGCCACCCGGGCGCCGGGCAGAGGCGCGCGGGGACACGAAGGTTGCGCCGGAGTCGTGATCGTGTACAATAACAGAAGGCGCAAGTGCGCCCACCGCGCCAGTAGCCCCCCAAACCCCCGAAGAGGTTGTCATGTACGCAGTCATTGAAACCGGCGGCAAACAGTATCGCGTCGCACCCGGCGACGTCGTCGAAGTGGAAACTCTGGAAGGCGAAATCGGCAAGGAAGTGAACCTTGGCCGCGTCCTGGCCGTGGTTTCAGACGGCGCCGTCACGACGGGCGAAGCCGCCCGTTCCGCCACCGTGAAGGGCACCATCACGGCCCACGGCCGCGGCAGGAAGGTGATCGTGTTCAAGTTCAAGCGCAAGAAGCAGTACAAGAAGACGATCGGCCACCGCCAGAACTTCACGGCAGTGAAGGTGAACGAGATCGTCAGCTAGGAGATCACTTCATGGCACACAAAAAAGGACTCGGCAGTTCCAAAAACGGACGCGACTCGAACGCGCAGCGGCTCGGAGTGAAACGGTTTGCGGGCGAGGTCGTCACCGGCGGATCGATCCTGGTGCGGCAGCGCGGGACGCGTTTTTACCCGGGCGAGAATGTCGGAATCGGCAAGGATGACACGCTTTTCGCCAAAGTGCCCGGAGTCGTCGAATTCCGCGACCGCGGCCGATTGGGACGGTTCATCAGCATTCGCCCGCAGGCGTAGAGACGGGCCCGACTTTCCTCCGACGGCCGCCGGCACGGTTCCGGCGGCCGTTTTGCTTTTCCCGATTCCGAACGCATGTTCATCGATGAAGTAAAAATCCGGGTCAAGGCCGGCGACGGCGGCAACGGCTGCATGGCTTTCCGCCGGGAGAAATACGTGGCCAAGGGCGGACCGAGCGGCGGCGACGGCGGCCGCGGCGGCGACGTGATCATGGCCGCCAGCCAGCATTACAATACCCTGCTCCATTTCCGCTTCAATCCCGAGCACAAGGCGGAGCGCGGCCGTCACGGGGAAGGCAGCAACCGGACCGGGCGGGACGGCGCCGATGTCGTGCTTCCGGTTCCCGTCGGGACGGTGGTGTACGACGCCGACACGGGGGAGCAGATCGCGGACTTGGTGCAGCACGGCCAGCGCGTGACGGTCGCGCGGGGCGGCCGGGGCGGCCGCGGGAACCAGCATTTCGCGACGCCGTCGCACCAGGCGCCGACCCGGCACGAACCGGGCGCCCCCGGCGAAGAGCGGATGCTGCGGCTCGAGTTGAAGCTTCTGGCCGACGCCGGACTGATCGGATTCCCGAACGCGGGCAAGTCGACGCTGATCTCACGCCTGTCCGCGGCGCGTCCGAAGATCGCCGACTATCCCTTCACCACTCTCGAGCCGAACCTGGGAGTGGTGAATCTTCCCGATGAGAGGAGCTTCGTCGTCGCCGACATTCCCGGCCTGATCGAGGGCGCGCACGAGGGGGCGGGTCTGGGCATCCGGTTTCTCCGGCATATCGAGCGGACGCGGGTGCTGGTGCACATGGTCGACGTCTCTGAGTACACGGGCCGCAGACCGTCCGAAGATTTCAAGACCGTGATGAAGGAACTGGCGGCGTTCAGCGAAACTCTGGCCGCCAAGCCGATGATCCTGGTGGCCAACAAGATCGACCTGGCCCGGGACTCGCGGCGAATCGCTTCGCTGCGGTCGATGGCGAAACGCCGCGGCATGCCGTTTCACGCAATCTCGGCCGTGACCGGGGAGGGCGTCGACAAACTCAAGTGGGCCATCGCGGAGTTTGTGTTCGCCCGCGAACCGGCCGGCTCGGCTACCATCGAAGAAGCGGACGCATGAGCGGACCCGACATCACCGTCATACTTCCCGCCTGGGGCGAGGCGGCCAACCTCAACCTGCTGCTTCCTGAGATTCGCCGGACGCTCGAGCGGATCGGCGTCGGGTGGGAGATGCTGGTGGTGGACGGCGGGAGCGGGGACAACACTCCGGATGTGTGCGCGAAGTGGGGAGCGCGCTGCGTGACCCAGAAGGAGCCCGGCTACGGGGGTGCGCTGATCACCGGCTTTGAAGCGGCCGCGGGAACCTATGTCGCCACGATGGACGCCGACGGATCGCACTCGCCCGCGCTGCTGGAAACCATGTGGCCCCTTCGCGGACCGGAGTCGGTGGTCATCGCCTCGCGTTACGCGCCTGGCGCACGGTCCGACGCCGAGTGGTTCCGCAAAGTGTTGAGCTTCATTCTGAACCGCACCTTCCGGCTCGTTCTCGGCATTCCGGCCTTTGACATTTCAAGCGGCTACCGGCTGTACCCGCGCCGCTCGGTCCCCGCCGTGATCCACAGCCGCCAGTTCGACGTGGTCCAGGAGATCCTGGCCCGGCAGCATTACGCCGGCTACCGCGTCCGCGAGATCCCGCTCCACTACCGCCCGCGCCGGTTCGGCCGCTCGAAGGCCCGGGTCATCGCCTTCGGCAAGGCCTACCTGCGAACCCTCGCGCGAATGCTCCTGCTGCGGATCAGCCTGCCGCCGGCGCGGGAGGCGTTCAGCGGGGAGGCCGACGGCTGAGCGGCCGCGGCTGCTATCCTGAAGCTTATGGCATGTGGTCCTGGAGTCCCTCCCCGGGAAGATCTCACTGGCAAGCGAACGGTGTTCTGCGTCAAGTTCCAGAAGGAAATGGCGGGGCTTGACGAGGTCCCGTTCGAAGGCCACCCGCTCGGCCAGAAAGTGTTCGAGAACGTCTCCAAGGAGGCCTGGAAGATGTGGCTCGAACACATGAAGATGCTCATGAACGAGTACCGGCTGAACCTGGCGACGCAGGAAGCGCAGGAGTTTCTGCTCCAACAGATGGACAACTACTTCTTCGGACCCGGAGCGCAACTGCCGCCGGACTACGTGGCGCCGAAGTCGAAGAACTGAGGGACCCGGCCGCCGTTTACGCGACAATCCCCGCGATCACCTGGCCGTGCACGTCGGTGAGCCGCTGTTCGCGGCCCCCGAACCGGTAGGTGAGCCGCGTGTGATCGAGCCCCAACAGGTGAAGGACCGTCGCGTGAAAGTCGTGGATGGAGACGGGGTCGCGCACAACCTCGTTGCCCAGTTCGTCGGTCTCCCCGTATGTCACGCCGCCCTTGACCCCTCCGCCGGCCATCCAGATGGTGAAGCAGAACGGATGATGGTCGCGTCCGTCGCCGTTGCCTGAGTCCGGCGTCCGTCCGAACTCGCCGGCCCAGATGACGAGCGTCTCATCGAGCATACCGCGCTGCTCCAGGTCCGTCAGCAGCGCGCCGATGGCCTGATCGGTCACAAACGCGTTCCGTTCATGGTCGTTTTTGAGCCCGGAGTGCTGATCCCAGGTTCCGTTCTGGCCGAACAGGTTCGGGCAGGTGACCTCGACGAAGCGGACGCCGGATTCGACCAGCCGCCGCGCGCGGAGGCATTGTAGGCCGTAGGCGGCCTGCGCGCGGTCGGTTGATTCGAGGCCGTACATCCGCCGCGTGGCCGCCGGCTCCCGCCCGAGGTTGAGCACGTCGGGCACGAGCGATTGCATCCGGTAGGCCATTTCGTAGTTGGCGATCGCGGACTCGACGGCGTCGCCGCCGCGGCGGCCGGCCGCGAACCAGCGGTCCTGTTCGAGCAGCGCGTCGAGCTTGGCCCGCTGCACGCGCGCATCGTGGTCGGCGGGCACGATATGATCCACGGGCTGGCCTTCGTCGCGAATGTGCGTCGCCTGGTGCGTGGCGGGCAGGAAGCCGTTCGAGAAGTTCTCGATGCCTCCCGGCGGCACATAGGCGTCGCGGAGCAGGACGTAGCCCGGCAGATTCCTGTTCTCGCTGCCCAGCCCGTAGGTGATCCACGACCCGAGGCTCGGGTAGCCTCCGACGTTCCGCCCCGTGTGCAGGAAGATGTTTCCGCGCGCGTGCAGCGGAAACGACGACTTCATGGACCGCACGATGGCGAGTTTGTCCACGTGCCGCGCGATGTGCGGAAACAGATCGCTCACCGGCGCGCCGCACTGGCCGTACCGGCGGAACTTCCACAGGCAGCGGAGCCACTTCCGGTTCGGACCGGCCACGTAGTTGTCGAGCCGGGCGGGCTTGCCGTCAAGTTCCTCGAGCTTCGGCTTTGGGTCGAAACTCTCCATGTGGGAGACGCCGCCGGGCATGAACAGCAGAATCACGTTCTTCGCCCGCGCGGCGTGGTGCGGACCCGCGGCCTGCGCCTGCATCGACGAGAACGCGACCCAGCCGAAGCCGTTCGACGCCAGCCCGAGGGCGGCGCGCCGCGTGAGCGTCCGAATCTGTCCGGGGCAGTTCATGGTTGCCGTCTCATTGCAAGTAGAGAAACTCCTTCAGGTTGAACAGGGCGTGCGCGACGTCTTTCCAGACCTCGACGCTCATCGCCGCCTGGTCCCGCGGAACGCGGTGAAGGCTGGCCAGTTCCGCGGCGAGACCGCCGAACCGCGCGGCCTCCTCCTCCGACGGCTCGCGTCCGAGCACGCGCAGAAACAGCCCCCTGACGCGATCCCGGAGGCCGCCAGGGCCGGATTCGACAAGCCGCCGGGCGCAAGCCCCGGCCTCCGCCAGCACGAACGGATCGTTCAACATCGCCAGCGCCTGCGAGGGAACATTGGTGACGTCGCGCGCGCCGCGCGCGGCCATCGGACTGGGGTAGTCGAAGATCTCGAGAAACCTCGGCCCTTCCATGCGGGTGATTTTAATGTACACGCTGCGGCGTCCGTTTCCGTCGAGCGGTCCGGAGAAAAGCCGCCGGTAGTCCTGCGGTTTGTCCCGGTAGGGATCGACGCTCGGACCGTACATCTCGGTGCGGAGCGAGCCCGACGCCGCCAGGATCGAGTCCCGCAGTTGCTCCCCGCTAAGCCGGCGGAGGGGGTAGTGGCTCAGGAGGGCGTTCGCAGGATCGGCCGAGGCGGCCCCGGCGGGAGGATCGCTGGACCGCCGGAAGGCATCCGACAGCACCATCTCGCGGATCAGTTTCTTCACCGACCAGCCTTGTTCGATGAACCTCGCCGCCAGCGCGTCCAGCAGTTCGGGATGACTGGGGCGGTCGCCGAGGATGCCGAAGTTGTCGGCCGTCGCCACCAGGCCGCGGCCGAAGATGTGGCCCCACACGCGGTTGACCATCACGCGAGCGGTGAGCGGGTTGGCATTCCCCACGAGAGCGTTCGCCAGTTCGAGCCTTCCGCTGCCCGTTGTGGCGAAGGGCTCGTCGCCGAACAGGTAGCGCAGCAGCCGGCGCGGCGCCGGGTCGCCGAACGCTTTGGGATTTCCCGCCAGCAGGACGGGGAAATCCCGCCCCGGGCCCGCGTCGGCCAGCCCTTCGACGACGCGGGGCGGCGCAAGCTGCTGTTCAGCCATCCGGTACCGATCGACGAGTCCGGCCAGGCGGGGCGAGGCGCCGGCCGAATTGGCGAGCAGCCCGTTCCGGACCATCCAGTCGAGCCACCGCGCGTCATCGTCGTTGGCCTCGCCGCGCGCCCAGCGTTCCACCGCCTGGGAGATCGCCGCGGCGAAGCGTTCGGCAGGCGTTCCCGGGGCTTCAAAGAGCCGTTCGAGATGGGTCAGACTCTCCCGCGGCGGCTCGGCGACATCATGCATTACGGCGCCAGCGAAGCCGAAATAGGACCGCGGGGAGTCGAGCAGGTGCAGATCCTTGATCATTCCCGGCCGGTCCGGGATGCGGGGATTGTCGGACCGCGTCAGCAGTTCCAGGTACACGGGCAGTTCGTTGTCGCGCGCGCGTACCTCCATTCGGTGCCAGGAGAACTCGTCCGCTTCAAAGATCCGGTAACCCTCCCCGATCGCGCAGTTGTCCACCACGGCGCGGCGCGACGCGAGAGACCCTCCCATGGCGCGCACGCTGACAAACTTCCGGCGCTTCGGCGGAAGCACGGGCGACCGCCAGGCGCCATTCAGCTTCTGGGAGAGCGTGTGCGTGTAGACGCCGCCCGGATAGACGCCGGTGATCACGCGCGGACCGAACGGCTCGATCGCGAACTCGCCGGCCCCGGAGGCCCGGATTCCCAGGCCGGCAGGCTGCCAGCCGGGGAACGGCTCGAAGTTCTCCCGGTTGAACGCCGCGCGGCCGGCCGCCTCGGCGCGGTACCGCGCGGCGGCGCCTCCGGCATCCTGCACCATAGCCTGCCAGGCATGGGCCGGGTCCTCCATCTTCGGGTCCTTCCGTGCCAGCGCGCGGTGCCAGGCGCGGACCCGGTCCGGATCAAGCCCGGAGGCCGTCCCGCCGGGTTCCTGGGCGCGGAGCAGACGCGGCAGGTCTTTCAACTCCGACAGCCAGAGCCCGGCCATCTCCCGCCGGATCTCCGCTTTGACCGCCTCCAGCCGCTCCAGCAAACTCCGGCTGACCTCCGGCGTGTCGATGGTGTGCGTCGCCGGGCGGCTGCTGTTCAGAATGGAGTAGAGCGAATAGTAGTCGACGGTTCCCACCGGGTCGATTTTGTGGTCATGGCAGCGGGCGCAGGAAACGGTCAGGCCGAGGAAGGCTTTGGTCAGCGTGTCGATCTGGTTGTCGACGACGTCCAGCGCGATCTCCCGGAACTGGATGCAATCGTCGTGTCCGGCCTCGCCCAGCCGGTAGAAGGCGGTGCCGATGGGTGACTCGATGATCCGCTGCTCGTGGTTCACGCGCGGCCGGGCGAGCAGATCCCCGGCAATGTGCTCCCGCACCAGCTGGTCATAGGGGACGTCGGCGTTGAACGCGCGGATCAGGTAGTCGCGGTAATGCCATGCGCCCGTGATCTCGTAGTTCCACTCGTAGCCGCGGGTCTCCCCGTAGCGCATGAGGTCCATCCAGTGCCGCGCCCAATGTTCGCCCAAACGGGGCGAACTCAGCATCCGGTCGACCTCGGCCTCGTAAGTGGCGGCGGGCTCTCCGGAGGGAGGAAGCCCGGTCAGGACATAGCTCAGCCGGCGGCGGAGAACGGGCGCCGGAGCCGGAGCAGCCTTGGCCAGGCCCGCCTGTCGCAAACGTTCCCCGATTGCCTCGTCGATGGTCAGTGCGGAACCGGCCCGGAGCGGACGGAACGCCCAATGAACGGCCGCGAGTTTCCGGAACCGGTCGTCCACGGAACCGGTGGCCGGCGCCGGGTTTCCGGCGGGCCAGACGGCGCCGCCGCGGATCCATTCCTCGATCGCGGCGATGTCGGCATCGCGCAGCCTGGTTCCGCCCAGAGGCATCTCAAGGCCCTCGTGGCGGACAGCCTTGACCAGGAGACTTTCCTCCGGTTTGCCGGGTGTCAGCGCCGGACCCCGGCGGCCGCCCGCGACGAGCGCGGCGCGGCTGTCCACGCGGAGGCCGGACAACTGCTTCTCCGGACCATGACAGGCGTAACAGGACCGCGCCAGCACCGGCCGCACCCGCGTTTCGAACAGGTCCGTTCCGGCGGCCGCGCACACCGCGGGCGCGAGCACGATCGGCAACATTCGCACCATTCAGGCACCACGTTATCATGAGTGAACATGCCCAGGCCGCGCCTGTTCCTCATCGACTCGTTCGGCTACATCTTCCGCGCTTTTCACGCCCGCGCCCGATCCGGCGCCCCGCCGATGCGGACCTCCGGCGGTACGCCCACCGAGGCGGTTTTCATCTTCAACAACATGTTGAAGAAGCTCCGCGTCACGCATCAGCCGGAGCTGATCGCCGCCGTCTTTGAATCCGAAGGCGAGACCCTCCGCGAGCAGGAGTTTGCCGCCTACAAGGCGAACCGCCAGCCGGCTCCGCCGGAGTTGCTCGAGCAGATCCCTCTCGTGCGCGAACTGCTGCACGCGATGCGCATCCCGATTCTCGAGTACGGCGGGTTTGAAGCCGACGACGTGATCGGAACGCTGTCACGCAAGGCTGTGGCGGCCGGCTTTGAAGTGGTCATCGTTTCGAGCGACAAGGACCTGCTCCAACTGGTCGGCGAGCACGTCTTTATGCTCAACCCGGCGAAAGATGACGAGTGGTACGACACGGCGAAGGTTGTCGAATTCATGGGCGTCCGGCCGGAGCAGGTCGCCGACCTGCTCGCGCTCAAGGGTGACGCCGTCGACAACATTCCCGGCGCACCGGGAATCGGCGACAAGGGCGCCAGGGACCTGATCCAGCGCTTCGGTTCGGTCGAAGCCGCGCTGGACCGGGCCGCGGAAGTCGAGCGGCGCACCTACCGGGAGAGTCTCCAGAACCATCGCGCCCAGATCGAAATGAGCAAGCGTCTGGCCACGATCGCCGTCGACGTTCCGATTGAGTTCGAAGTGGAGGCGGTCCAGGCGCGCGAGCCGGATCCGGAGGCGCTGCGCCGCGTCTACACCGAGCTCGAGTTCTTCAGCCAGCTCAAGGAGCTGAAGAGCGCGGAGCCGCCGGCCGAGTGGCGGTTCGGCCAGATCCATTCCGGGGCGGAGCTCTCCGAGTGGCTGGCCTCCTCCGACGGGACGATCTCCGTCTGCGCCGGCGGCGGAGAGGGGCTGCTGGCCGGCTCGCGCATCGCATTCGGCCGGGCGGGAACGGCGGCGACCGAGGCGGTCTCGATGGACGCCTCGATCGCGCGGGCGGCGGTGGAGGACGCGGAGCGCTCCAAGGCGGTGATCGACGCCAAGGCGCTCGAGCTCGATCTCTCCGCGCAGAACATCGCCTTGGCGGGCGTCCGCCATGACGTCATGCTGTACGAGTTCGCGCTCACAGCCGACCCGGGCTCCTGCACGCTCGCGGTAATGGGCGCGAAGTATCTCGACCGCAAGCTCGGGCCTTCGATCGAGGAGTCCGCGGCCGCGGTGGCGGAGCTGGCGGCGCGCCTCAGCCCGGCGGTGGATGCGCGCGGATTCCGCCGCCTCTACGAGGAGATCGACCTGCCGCTGATGCCGGTTCTCGCGCGGATGGAACGGCGCGGCGTGCGCATCGAGCCCGAGGCGTTACGTTCCCTGTCCTCGCGGATGGAGGCCGAGGCGGCCCGGCTGTCGGTGGAGATCTACCGCGAAGCGGGACAATCCTCTTTCAACATCAATTCTCCCCAGCAGCTAGGCAAGGTCCTGTTCGACGACCTGGCCATTCCGCACCCGTTCGCCCGCGGCAGGACGAAGCAGTATTCGACGGCGGCGGACGTGCTTGAAGCGCTCGCCCCGGACTACCCGATCGCGCGGCTGGTGCTCGAGTTCCGGCAGGTCACCAAGCTCAAGAACACTTACGTCGACACGCTGCCTGAACTCATCCGGCCCGCGACCGGCCGCCTTCATACGACGTTCAATCCCGCCGGGTCGGCCACCGGGCGGCTGTCCAGTTCGAACCCGAATCTTCAGAACATCCCTATCCGGACCGAACTCGGCCGCGAAATCCGGGCCGCGTTTGTTCCCGAGCCGGGATGGAAACTCGTGGTGGCGGACTACTCCCAGATCGAACTGCGCCTGCTCGCCCACTTCTCGCGCGATCCGGTGCTGGTGGAGGCCTTTCGCTCGGGAGAGGACATTCACACGCGGACGGCGTCGGAGGTATTCGGCGTGATGCCGCTGATGGTCACGCCGGAGATGCGGCGTGACGCCAAGGCGGTCAACTTCGGGATCGTCTACGGTCTTTCCGGCTTCGGGCTGGCGCAGCAGTTGGGCATCCCACGCCCGCAGGCGGAGAAGTACATCAAGGCCTACTTCGACCGTTACGCGGGGGTGAAGCGGTTCATCACCGAGACGATCGCCCAGGTGCGCGAAACCGGCGTGACGAAGACCCTGTTCGGCCGCGAGCGCCCGATTCCCGACATCAATTCGCGCAATCCCAGCGCCCGCGGCTTCGCCGAGCGGACCGCTGTGAACACCCCGCTTCAGGGAACCGCGGCGGATCTGATCAAGGCCGCCATGATCCGCATCGACCGGCTGCTCGGCGACCGCGGCTGGAAGGCCCGCATGCTCCTCCAGGTGCACGACGAACTGGTGCTCGAGGCCCCGGAGGAGGAAGTCGAACCGCTGTGCGAGGCGGTGCGGCGCGAGATGGAAGGCGCGGCTGCGCTGTCCGTACCTCTGCTGGTGGAGACCGGTTCGGGAGATAATTGGCGGGATGCGAAGTAGAATGCTCGCGGCGGCCGCCGTGCTGGCGTGGCTGCCGGGCTGCGCCCCCGCGCCTGAGACGCCGAAGAAGGAGACGAAGGCTGAAGCGAAGCCCCCGGCCACAGCGCCCGATGTGTTCAAAGTCCGGCTGGAGACGACCAAGGGAGACATCGTGATGGAGATCCACAAGGCATGGTCTCCCCGGGGCGCGGAGCATTTCTACCGCCTGGTGACTTCGAAGTTCTACGACGGCGTGAAGTTCCACCGGGTGCTCAAGCAGTTCGTGGCGCAGTTCGGCATCAACGGCGATCCGCAGATTCAGGGGCTCTACGCCACGCTACGAATCGACGACGATCCGCCGAAGCAGAAGAACCGGCGGGGCATGGTGACATTCGCCAAGCTGGGCCCCAACTCGCGAACGACCGAGGTCTTCATCAATCTCAGGGACAACGCCGTGCTTGACTCGGGCGGTTTCGCGCCCATCGGCAAGGTCGTGGAAGGCATGGACGTGGCGGACAAGCTCACTTACCTGTACGGGGAGCTGGCGCCGCGCGGAGCGGGCCCGGACCCGGCCAAGGCCGCGCGTCTGGGCGTGAAGTATCTGGAACGCGATTTTCCGCGCCTTGACGCGATCAAAACGGCCCGGGTGGTGTTTCCTTGATCTGGGCCGCCCTGTTCGCCGCCGCGATCGCCGGCGCGGCCGCGCTGGCGGTATCTTTCGCTGAAAGCGCCGTGCGGGTCCGTCCGGCACGGCGCACTCCCTCGACGGACCCGGAGGGCTCCGAGCCGGTCACTCTCACTACCTCAGACAGGGTGCTCCTGCGCGGTTCGCTGGCGCTGCCCCGCGAATGGAACGGCGAAGCCGCGATCGTGCTGCACGGCTTCACCGACACGCGCGCCGGCGTGGCCGCCCACGCCGGGATGCTCCTTCAGGCGGGCTACGCCGTGCTTAGCTATGACAGCCGGGGCCACGGGGAAAGCGGCGGCGAGATCGTCGGCTTCGGAGCATTCGAGGCGGCCGACCTGGGGGAGTGGGCTGAGTGGCTCTGCCGGCGCCTGAACGTGGATTCCTGCATCGGGCTCGGCGTATCGATGGGAGCGGCGGTGCTTCTCAATGCCCTCGGATGCCGCCACGGCGAACGCATCCGCCTCTGCATCGCCGAATCGCCCTACGCGCGGTTCGAAGAGGTCGCCGCGATCCGGGTCGCGGACCGGGCGCGCCTGCCGCTCCGGCTCGCCCGGATAGTACTGGCGCTGCCGGTGGCGATCGCCTACGCCTACGTGCGCCTGCGGTATGGCTTCGACATCCGGCGCCACGCGCCGATCGAGGCCCTCGGCCGGACGCGGACGCCGGTGCTGTTCATCCACGGAGACGCCGACCGCACGATTCCCGCCAGCCATTCGCGCCGGATGAACGCGGCTCACCCCGACCGTACGAAGCTGGTCCTCATTCCCGGCGCGCGCCATGCAGAGCCGATCGAGGTCGCCGGCGAAACCTACCGCGAACACGTCCTGGCATGGCTGGCCCCCTCCCGGCAGGGGGCCGGGCTTCAGAAGTTGTAGCGAAGCGCGATCATGCCATGGGAGTTGCGGCGGTACTGGCCGAGAAAATCGTTCGGTTCGCCGCGGATCAAAGTGAAGGACGCCGTGGCCCGCAGGTGGCCCGACAACTGGTGCGAGTATTCCGCCCTGGTCCAGGTTCCCTCGCCGTTCTGGCGCACGGCGGCTTCCACGGCGAACGACCGCCGCGGGTCGATGGTGTAGGCCGCCCGCGCCACGAACGCCCTGGCGAAGCCGCGATCCGCGGCGAAGGCGACCGGATTGCGGCGCGACGTGACGGCTTCGCCCGCGTAGCCGCCCGCGAACACCCACTCTTTCCACGTCCGCTCGGCCTGGATGACGTAGAGGACGTACTCGTCGGCGGTGCGGTCGGAGGAAGTGAACCAGGCCGCCTCGCCCTTGAGAGTCGCCAGCCGCGTCGGAACAGCGGCGTCACCGCCGTACAGGCGCAACCGCGGATGATACCGCCGGAGCCGCACCCGCGCGCCAAGTTCGCCCTCGATCAGCGGCAGGTGATGAAACCCGTCGTAAAAGACAAACGAATACTCGTACCCATTGGCGTTCCGGTTCCAGCGGACCCCGTATTGGGCCCGTCCGGGAAAACGGGACCCCGCGTCTTCAACGCCGAGCGCGCGCAACGTTTCAGGGATCAGGACCCATCGCTGATTGAGAAGAGGAGCGCGGCTCGGAGTCAGCCGGGGAGTAACGACCAGATCAAGGGTTTCCGCGCCGTGCTCGACCGTGATCCGCGCGCCGGTCACCGCGAGAAAGTCCGAGTCGGTGACGCTCAGGTAGTCGCGGGGGGCGAACCGGTCCGTGGGGTTGAGGATATCGGCCTTGCCCCACCGGATGAACTGTTTGCCCGCCTCGACGGTGAGGGGACCTTTGTGCCACAGCGCACTCGCCCGCCGCAGCGAGAAGGCGGGGCGCTGGCGGCGGCGGTCCTGGAAGTCGGCGCGCCAGATCCGCTCGACCTGTCTGTGCGTGTCCGTCCTGGCGTCGAAAGCGGCGTTCAGTTTCCAGGACGGGGAGAGTTGGAGTGACGGCTCCCAGCGGAGAAGCGCCTCGCCGACCGCGCGGCCGCTGTCGCCGGGCGCGGTCTGCGGATAGAATGCGCCGCGGAGTTCGAGGAATCCGCGCTGGCTGAAGGACTGGCCCCGCAGCGACTCCGCGGCGAGCGCCATCCAGAGAAACGCGGTCCGGGACGCGACCATGGATCGGCTCATCCGCGTCGGAGCGCCTGGAGCGTGAAGTCTTCCTGCTTGAGATCCGTCACGTCATATTCGAGCCGGTCCAGTTTCAGTTCGGTCCGCGAATTCCGGCCCGCGTCGAAGACGGTAAGGAGCCTGGCGGTCCAGATGTTCTTCACCTTCTCATGGCCGGAATACTCAATCCGGCGGACCAGCGAGGATCCCTTGAACCCTTCGATTCGGACATAGACGTAGATGTCCTTCCGGATCCAAAGGGTGGAATGGGTGTATTGCGACGTCTTGGTACTGACCGGCCGGGATTCGATCTTCCAGCACGCCGCTCCGTTCACCGTCTCCTCGCCGAGAAGTTTGAAGCTGTACTGCGACGCGTCGCGCTCCTCGAGATCTTCGAAGCTGAAGTCGGTGCCAAAGAAGCGGGTGGACCGGTCCTGGAGCGCGATGCGCCGGTCGCGCTGAAGGGCGGGCGTCCACATCCACTGGTCCGAGGACCGTTCCTTGTGGTTGTGGATGAGGAGGGCCACGCCTTTCACCTCGGCCGGAGCGGTGAAGCGCAGGACCGCTTTCGAGTCCCCGAACGAGCCGAGGCGTTCGTACCGCCAGCGTTTCTCAGAGATGCGGTTTCTGCCGTCGATGACGCGGAGGGTTCCCTCATAGCGCTGCGATTGGGAGCGCGTCCGCTTCTGGACCTCCTCCACGATCTGCCGCGGATCCTGCGCCAGAGCGGCGGCAGCGAAGAGGACCACGGCGGCGAGTTGCTTATTCATACTCCAGGGACTCCACCAGAGACGCGCGCACCGCAGCCTCCGCGGGCCAGATCGACGCCAGAAAAGCGGCGAGGACGATCACGGGCAGAAGCCATGCGGCCATGGCGAACGGGTACTGATAGTCGAGCACGAGGCCGGCGACGTCGCGCCGCACCATGGCCAGGTTGTAGAACAGGGTGACGGATCCCATCACCGCCCCCAGGATCAATCCGATCAGGCCGATGGCGACGGCCTCCATCCAGATCGTCCGGCGGATCTGCGCGCGCAGGGCGCCGACGGCCTGCAACACTCCGAGTTCGCGGCGGCGGTCCGTGATCGACACGGTCAGGGTGTTGACGATTCCGAGGATCGCCACCAGAACGGCGACGGCCAGTTGAAGATAGGTCATGCCGAACCACTGTCCCGTGAGATCGAGAATGAACCGGCGGAGGGCCGCGTTGGTCAGGACAATGAGTTTGCGCTGATCCTGGAATCGGGTCAGGATCTCGCGGCGCACGGCGCCGGGGTCGTGGCCCTTGGCGACGTAAACACGATAGATGTTGACCGTGTCGTCGCCCCAGTGCTTCAGGTAGACTCGATGGTCGATGAACATGGAGCCCTGCTGGTCCGAGTAGTCGACGACACGGCCGAGAACAGGCATCCTCAGCGGACCGCGCGGCGTGCTGATGGTGACGATATCGCCGCGCGCTATGCCGCGAATCCGGGACAGACTGTCGGAGATGTAGACTCCCTTGCCTTCGCTCGCCTGGCGGACGATGCCGGCGGCATCGCCGTCGATGGCGATCACGCGAACGCGCCGGGCGACGCGCGCCAGGTCGACGGCGATCAGCATCGCGGGCGTTCCGTTGACGGGCACCCGTGAGTTCCGCACGGCCTGGACCTCGGCCACCCCGGGCACGGCGGCCAGGCGCGGCCCGAGCGAGGCGGGAAAGCGGTACTGGCGGGCGGTGATGCTCTCGGTAGGGGTGACGAACAGATCCGGGTTGAGCACCTGATCCATCCAGCGGGTCACCGAAGTGTAGATCGACGCGGCGATTCCGCCAAAGCCGATCGCCAGGGCCAGCGACAGCATCAGCGCCGAGACCGTGGCCGAAGTGCGCCGGGGCGCCTGGATCAGGCTGTCAGCGGCGAGCGCGCCCTCGACGGGGAGAAGCCGCTTGAGCAAGGGCCGGAGGGCGCGGGCGAGCCACAGCGCCATCGCCGGCGAGAGCAGCACGAGGGAGAGGATTCCAGTCATGTAGCCGGTGTAGAAGACAGTGTTGCTTTCGCCGAAGGCCAGAGCGGCGCCGGCCGCGGCCAGCATGACCAGCGCCACGAGACGCCGGATACGGTTCTCGCCTTCGCCGAAAACCTGGTTCCGGCCCTTTTGAAGGGCCTTGACGGGGTCGACGCGGGCGGCGTTCCGCGCGGGCAGGAGGCCTCCAGCCAGACTGGCGAGCACGCCGATGGCGATCGAGGCCGCCACCATCGCCGGAGTCATCAGCGGCTTTTCCACCAACTGCTGCATCCCGTATACTTCGGTGACCAGGTAGCTCAACCGGGGCGTCACGGCCCGGGCGAAACCCGCCCCGGCGATCACTCCGAGGCAGGACCCGGCCACTCCGGCCACGCCGCTTTCGGCCAGGAACAGGCCCAGGACCTGCCGCTGCGAAGCGCCCATGGCGCGCAGGATGCCGATTTCGGCGCGGCGCTGAGTGATCGCGATGGAAAACGAGTTATAGATGATGAAGACGCCGATGAGGAGAGCGAACAGGCTGGTCAGGTTGATGCTGGTGGACAGTCCGCGGGCGACGGAGTCGAAATGCCGCCCGCGGGTGGCCGGCGCGTCGACCTCGTAGCCTCCACCGAGCACGGCCGCGACCTTCTCCCTGCACTCGTCAACCGTGACTCCCTCGGCCACACCGATGTCGATGCGGTCGAACATCCGGCCGCGCCCGAAGACCAGTTGGGCGGCGTAGATGTCCATGACGGCCACATTGCCCCCGTAGGCGCTGGCCATGCCCTCGGTCTTCATAATGCCGCGGATGGTGAAATCCTTCGGACCCTCCATCGTGTCGAGCCTGATCCTGCGGCCGCGTTCAAGGCCGTTCCGGTCGGCGAACTGCTTGCTCACGATCAGGGAGTCGGGCTGGGCCAGGAAGACGAGCGGGTCGTCCACGACTTCGTCGTCCTTGCCTTCCAGGTCGTAGTCGCGAAGGCTGCGGTCGCCGGTCATGTCGACGCCGAGCACCAGGAGGTTCCCTTGTCCGGGCAGCCCCGTGTTCAGAACCGCCTCGATCACCGGGGCGGCGGCGCGGACTTCGCGAAGCGACTGTACTTTTTCGAGCGCCTCCTCCGGAAATCCGCCCTCGCCGGCGGTGACCTGAAGTTGCGCCTTTCCGGCGATGCGGTCCACGGTCTGCTGAAAGGCTCCGGCGACGGTCTGATTGGCCGAGTGCATGCCCACGAAAACCGCGACGCCGATGACGATTCCGGACAGCGTCAGCAGCGACCGCAGCTTATGCTTGCGGACATAGGGCACAGTGAGCAGGAACAGGAGCCTCATTGGCGCTGATCTTCGATGATCCGGCCGTCACGGAGGGTCAACCTGCGCTGGCAGGACCGGGCCACGCCCATGTCGTGGGTGACGATCAGCACGGTCATCCCGAGGCGGGCGTGCAGGTCCCGGATCAGATCGAGGACGCTCGCGCCGGTGGCCGAATCGAGATTGCCGGTCGGCTCATCGGCGAGCAGCACGGGCGGATAGACGGAGAGAGCCCTCGCGATGGCCACGCGCTGCCGTTCGCCGCCGGACAGTTCATCGGGAAGATGGTCGAGCCGGGCGGCCAATCCGACCACTGTGAGGAGTTCGCGCGCCCGTTCGTCCACCTTCGCGCGGGGCCAGCCGCGCAGGTGGAGCGGCAGGGCCACGTTCTCCAGGCAGGACAGGCTCGGCAGCAGGTTGAAGAACTGGAACACGAACCCGATCTTGTCGCGGCGGACACGCGTGATCCGGTCATCGGAAGCCTGCGCAAACGACTCGCCGTCAACCCTGATCTCTCCCGTCGAGGCGCGGTCCAGCCCTCCGATCAGGTTGAGCAGTGTGGACTTTCCCGAGCCGGAAGGACCGACGATGGCGACCATCTCGCCGCGCCCGATTTCGAGGTCAAGCGGGTGCAGCGCCGTAACCTGACGCTTGCCGTTGAAGGATTTGGAAACTCCTGAGAGGGCGATCAATACTTTCATTCTACGACGCCGGAGCACCCGGGCCTTTCTGGCACAATCGAAGAATGCCCGTCAGCGTGCAGATCTTCGGCGTCAGGAAGTCTCCGGAAACCCGCGCGGCAGAGCGGTTCTTCAAAGAACGGGGAGTCCCGATCCACTTCGTCGACCTGAATGAAAAGCCGATGTCTCCAGCCGAGATTGGACGGTTTGTGGGCAAGTTCGGGCTCGCCAACCTGGTCGACACGGCAGGCAAGGCCTACGCCGGGGCGGGACTGCAATACCTGCGGCTGACGGACGCGGACCTGCTGGCGCGCATCGGGCGCGAACCGCAGCTGCTGCGACTTCCGCTGGTCCGCGGAGGATCCAGGCTCAGCATCGGGAGGGACGAGGCCGCCTGGAAGGAGATGGCCGCGCCGGCCCGGCCGTGACGCCAGGGGCGCCTCCCGGACCGGCGCGGCTGAATAACAACCGCGTCAGAACTGCAGGCGCAAACCGAACTGCACCTGCCGGGGAATTCCTGCCAGGCCGGTGATGGTGCCCGCCGCCGGACTGCCGATCGCCGCGTTCGGCTGGCTGAACTGCGGCGTATTGAACAGGTTGAACAGCTCGGCGCGGAACTGGAGCTTCCACTTCTCGTTGAAGTCGAAATCCTTGAACACGGACCAGTCGAAGTTGACCCGCCCCGGTCCGCGGAGGATGTTGCGCCCGCCATTGCCGTAGGTGAACTGCTGCGGCACGCCCCAGACGGCGCCGGCGGTGTTGAAGGACGTGTCAAACCACCGCGCCGGACCGCGGCCGCTTTCGAGCTTGCCGTTGCCAAGGCGGTCCGGACGGCTGCCGCCGGCGTTGGAAACAGCCGTGTTGAGCGTCGGAGTGAACGGAATGCCGCCCTGCATGGTGACGATCACGTTGGTGTCCCAGCCCCCCAGCGCGAGATTGGCGGCCTTCGATCCGAAGGCAAACTTGCGGCCCTGGCCGAACGGGATTGAGTAGTTCATGGAGTGCGTGAACCGGTGCGCGATGTCGAATCCCGACAGGCCCCGGTCGACCCGCCGGTAGCGGATGTCCTGCGGGATCGGACCGTTGTCACCGCCGCCGAAGGCGTTCGGCACCGTATCGATCGACTTGGCCCAGGTATAAGCGCTCAGGAACCCGAGGCCGTTCGAGAAGCGGCGCTCCACGGTGGCTTGAAGCGAGTGGTAGGCCGACAGCCCGTCCGAGACGTTGTAGTCCGCGTTGACGACGTTCGGCGCGATGCGGAACAGCGGGCGGCGCGGGCCCGGCGCGCCCGGCCCCGGATCCGGCTGGTTGAAGTTGTACGACGTGTCGAGACGGCGGCCGAGGTTGCCCACATACCCGATCTTGAAGACCAGGCTGCTCGGCAGCTGCTGCTGGATCTGGAGGTTCAACTGCTGCGCGTAGCCGGACTTGAAGTCGGGATTCACGGACAGCATGCTGCCGACCGGGTTATTGGCCACGACGTTCGGATCGAGCACCGGAATCGGCCGGAGGCCGTCCTGCATGCGTCGCGGGGCCGGGTTGAACTGGTTGATGTCCTCCGTCAGAATCGGGCCGAAGGGCAGTTGCCGGTGCCGGCGCATCAGGACGCTCTCACTGCCAGCCGGATTGTAGAAAATCCCGTATCCGCCGCGGATCACGGTGCCCGTACGCACGCGGTAGGCCCAGCCGAACCGGGGGGCGAAGTTGTTGCGGTCCGGCTTGATGCCCGTGGCGGCGTCGGTATTGAATCCGGCGATCAGGAGCTTGCCGGTGACGACGTCAAAGTTCGTCCAGCGGTTGGCCACCTCGGTGACGCGGGTGTCGTACTCGTAGCGCAGCCCGAGGTTCAGAGTCAGCTTGTCGCTCACTTTCCAGTCGTCCTGAATGTAGCCGCCGTGCTCGGTCACGCGTAGGCCCGGGAAAACCAGCGTGAAGTCCTGCTCTATGAAGTTGGCCGTGCCCATGATGAATGCAGCCATCGTCTCGCCGGTGGGGCCGGTGTTGTTGGGATCGTCAGTGAAAGTGCGTCCGAAGTTGAACCGGCCGTTGCCGCGATTGGTCTGGTACTGCGTCACCTGGCGGCGGCGGGCCTCGTAGCCGAACTTGATCGAGTGAGCGCCGCTCAGCTTGGTGAAGTTGACGCCGGGGTGGAACGTGTTCTCGATGCGGTAGATGGGCAGCGACCGCGTCTGGCCGATTCCGGAGTATCCGGCCGGGCTGACGATCGGGATGCCGTCCGACTGCGGCCCCTGGTTGGAGCCGCGCACGCCCAGCTTTTCCCCGAGCTGAGCGCCCGGCGTCGCGCCTTCCTGGAGAAACACGAGGTTGAACCGGTTGAAGCCCATCTTGGCTTCCATGATGAAGGACGGCGAGATCGTGCGGATCCAGTTCAGGACGGAGTTATAGGCCTTGAGCGTCGAATCTCCCGCGAACGTGTCCTCATTGCCGAGCGTGACCGGACCGCTCAGACCCTCGACGGTGGTCGGAGCGAAGTTGGACGGGCGGGTCGTCACCGTATCCTGCCGCGAGAAGCGGCCAAAGACGGTGTTGTTCGGGTTCCAGTTCCAGTCGACGCGGACGTCGCCCTGGTTCCACCGCTGCTTTTCCTTTGGATTGGTCACGTGATTGTTCACAAGGCCCGCGGTCTGGGGAGCCGGGTAAGCGTTGATGAGCCTGCGGGTGATCGAATCGAACCGGGAGGCCGGCACCGTGCGGTTGGCGAAGGGCGTCCGGACGAACCCGCTGCGGGCGGCGGCGTCGGCGCGCGTGGTGGCCGGATCGAAGATGTCGCGGGTCTCGGAGAAGTTGCCGGTCCGCATCAGCGCGGTCGGCACGGTGTTGACGAAGGTGCGCTCCTGGCGGCGGCGGAACCCTTCGTAATTGCCGAAGAAGAACAGTTTGTTCGGAACAATCCGGCCGCCGAAACTGGCGCCGAACTGGTTCTGCCGGAACGCCGGCTTGGGCGCCGTGGAGGGGGAAAAGTAGTTGCGGGCGTCGAACTTGTCGTTCCGGAAGAATTCGTAGGCTGAGCCGTGCCACTCGTTGGATCCGGACTTGGTGATGACGTTGACGGTGGCGCCGGCGTTGCGTCCCTGGTCCGCGGCGAACATATTCGTCTGAATCTTGAACTCGCGGACGGCTTCCACGGAGGGCCGCAGCACGATGGCCAGCGTGAGGCGCTCATTGTTGTCGGCGCCGTCGATCAGGAAGTTGTTGGAGCCCTCGCGATTCCCGTTGGCGAACAGTTCCGAACCCGGGCGGAGGTCGTCGGGACGCGTGCCGCTCATGATGGTTCCGCGCGCGCCGTAGCCGACGCCTGTGACGCCCGGCCCGAGGATCGCCAGTTGCACGAAGTTGCGTCCGTTGAGCGGCAGATCCTGGATGGCCTTGGTCTCGATGACCTGACCAATCGAGGACGTGTCGGAATCGAGCAGAGGCAGCGTGGCGGAAACGTCGATGGACTCGCTGACCTGTCCGACCTCGAGCGAGAAGTCGACGCGCGCCGTCTGGTTCACTTCGAGCCGGATGCCTTCGCGCTTGACCTGGCGGAAGCCCTGCTTCACGACGGTCATTGTGTAGTCGCCGGGAGCAAGGAAGGGCAGCGTGTAAGCGCCCGTCTCGGTTGTCATCGCCTTGCGCTCGTTGCCGGTCTGCACGCTGGTGACGGTCACCTCGGCGCCCGCCACGGCGGCGCCGCTTTTATCGGAAACCTGGCCGGTCAACTGGGAGTTGGCCTGTCCGAAAACCAGGCCGGTTGAGGCGAGAAGGAACGTCAGAACACGGCTCGACGTGGAAAAAGTCAGCTTCATGGCTTACCCCTTTGTGAAGTACTACAACCATTTGAACACATTCGTCGGGCAGCCTCAAAAGTTCCGAATCGATGAACCACGCCCTGCATCCCATGGGCATGAGTGCGCTTCGCCTGGCCGCCGTCAGCGAATTAGGCTGGGCTTCGTGGCTCTTCGTGCTGCCCGGCGCTGGCCCGCAGGCGCTGCCGGTCCGCCTGGCGGCGGTCCTGTGTGCCTGTTTCGGGATCGCTTTCGCGATGGCGTCACGCGAGCCCCGGCCAAACAAGCCCGTCCTGGCCGCCGGGCTGGTCTCGAAGCTCTCCGTCCCCTGCCTGGTGGCATTTTACGCCATGTGGGACTATAGCTGGGCTGTCCTCGCGCATGACGTGATCTGGTGGGCTCCTTTCGGCATCCTGCTCTGGAGGGCGCGCCGCAGCGAGCAGGAGGGAGAGGACCTGGTGCGGGCGGCCTCGATCGCGCCGCCGGAGGAAATCCTGGGCCCCGCGGCGCCCGCCGGAGGCGGCCCGGCCCTGGTGGTGTTCCTGCGGCAGACCGGCTGCACCTTCTGCCGGGAGATGGTGCGGGAACTGGCGGACCATGCCGGAGCCCTGCGGCGGGCCGGCGCCCGCATCCTCCTCGTGCACCACAGCTCGGACAAGAGCCTTTCGGAACTTGTGGAGCGAAGTCAGCTTCACGGAGTCGAAGTCGTTCATGATCCGGAGCGGCGTATCTACCGCCGGTTCGGCCTGCGAAGGGGCGGGCTCGCCGCGATCGCCGGCCCCCGGGTTTGGATGCGCGGGCTTTGGGCCGGATGGGTGCGCGGCCACGGGCTCGGCCCCGCCGACGGAGATCCCCGGCAGATGCCCGGCGTCTTCCTGGTCCACGAAGGGCGTGTGGTGTACGCCCGCTACCATCGAAGCGCGGCCGAGCCTCTCGATGTCGCCGGAATCAGGAAGCATTTGGCGGCACTGAAAGATTCGCCTGATTGTTAAACTCCACTGAACCGTCTTTCGCGCGAATTGAGTCAGGACCCGCCGCGCCCGCATCTTCCCCAGTGCATGTCCCAAACCTACTCCGCTTCTCCCGAATCCGTTCTGGTAATCCTCGCCCGGCAGGGCGACGGCGAGGCTTTCGCCGAGCTGATCCGGCGAAGCCGGAATGTGTGTCTCCGAACGGCCCGGTCCATCCTCCGCGACGACGTGGAGGCGGAAGACCAGTTGCAAAACGCCTATCTGAAGGCGTGGAGGGAATTGGGTTCGTTCCGGCAGGACTCCAAGTTTTCAACCTGGCTTGTCCGCATCGTCACCAACCAGTGCCTCATGGAACTGCGAAAGCAACGGCGGGCTCCTCTGGTTTCGATCGACCCGGCCGGCGAGGACGCGGACGCCGGCAGGCCGTTGCAGATCGAAGATCCGCGGTCGAACCAGGAGAGAGACCTCGCCGCCCGCCAAATCTCTAACGTTCTGGCCCAGGAAGTCTCCCGCGTGCCGGGGCTGCTGCGGGGCGTCCTGGTGCTCACCGAAGAGAGGCGTCTGAGCATCGACGAGGTCGCCCGCCGGATCGGAATCTCGGTTCCCGCGGCCAAGAGCCGCCTGGTCCGCGCGCGCCAGGAACTTCGGCGGCGGATGGACAGGCACACCGGGCGGATGGGCCTGGCGACAATCACCGGCTAAGAGCCGTCCGCGCGCCCGCCGCGGAAAATCAGAACGACATCCTGAATTCGAGGTAGATCACCCGGGGCTGGTTGTTCTGCTGCAAGATCAGCTGGCCGAAGTTAGGACTGGTGACGTTCGGCGGATTTCCGTTGTTTTGGGTGAAGTAAGGCCGGTTGAACGCGTTGATGAAGTCGGCGCGCACCTGGGTGCGAAGCCGCTCGCCGAGGATGTGGATGTCCTTCATCAGGGAGAAGTCGTGGTTCCGGACGTCCATAAAGCGGACGTCGGGGAAGCGGGAGGGGAAGTCCCGCAGCGTGAAGGGAGCCGGGCCGGCCACGCGCGGGAACAGCGACGTGTCGAACCAGCGCGTCAGAGAGCGCTGGTCTTTCGGCAGTTTGGCGCTGCGCGCCGCCAGCGGAGCGGCGTTCGGGAAATCGACCGGGAACCCGCTCTGGTAAGTGAGATTCCACCCGAGCTTCCAGTTTCCGAGCAGGCCGTTGAGCACCTTGTTCATGTCATTCAGCCAAGGGCGTCCCTTGCCCACCGGGAGTTCATAGGTCCCGAGAATGGACGCCTTCTGGGGAACGTCGAAGATGGTCAGCCGCTTTTCGAGCCGCGGACTCCGGAGGTCGGCGAGATTGAAATTCTGGGGGTTGAGCAGCAGCAACTGCTCGAGCGTCTTCGCCGCGGTGTAGTTGGCCTGGAAGCTGAGGCCGTTGGCGAACCGGCGCTTCACGGTGAGTTGCATGGCGTCGTAGCGGTTCCGGCCGGCCGGAATCGAGCTGACTGTGACGCCAGTGTATTGCGGGTAGGCCGTCATGAGGGCGCTGCGGGGCACGGTGGCGGCGTTCAAGGCCGCGTTGTTCGGCAGCAGCCCCGCGAACGGGTTGGTGATCCGCTCGTTGTAGAACGAGGCGGGACGTCCGAGTTCAGACGCGGGGATGAAGTTCAGATTTCCGCTGATGGGCAGTCCCGTGGCGTGATTGCCGACATAAGAGACGTCCACGAGGAAGCCGCCGGGCAGGTCGCGCTGGATGCCGAAGGAGAACTGCTTGGTGGCGGGCAGTCCCCGCTGAATGTAGTTCACGCTCAGGCCGAGTCCGAGGTCGGTGGCAAGGCCGAGGCTCGATCCAATCGGCGTCAGCAGCCCGTTGGGAAAGGGATTGCTGATCGAGGCCGACGGGGTGACGCCGTCGACGGTGGTGATCACCGGAGTCGCACGGCTGAACCCGGCCGGGCTGCCGAAGGCCCACTGCCCTAACTGGTAGAGGCCGAATCCGCCGCGAAGCACCGTCTTGCCATCGAGCGTATATGCTACGCCGATGCGCGGCTGGAAGTTGTTCCGGTCGGGATTGAACGCCAGCCGCTGGGACCCGCTCGATCCGGCAAACAGGACGCCGCCGGTCAGCCCGGCGCGGCAGGCGGGGCAGTTCTCCGAGCCGGGCCGGTTGCGGACCTGGTCGGCGAGGGGACTCGGCTGGCCGAACGCGAAGCCGCGGTTCTGCCGGTTGTACCGCTCCGCGATCGGCCCCTCGTAGTCCCAGCGGAGCCCGAGATTGATCGTGAGCTTGCGGGAGACCTTCCAGTCGTCCTGGAAGAACAGGGCCCAATACTTGCTGCGGTAGGCCGGCGCGATGGCGATGTCGGCCGAACCCGCAGTCGGGAAGCCGAGGAGCGCGGTGGCGATCTCGTTGCCGGAGAAGGCGTCGGCGCGGTTCGGATCGGCCTGGGTCCACAACCGGCCGAAAGCGAAGTTGCCGCTGGCGCTGCCGAAGGCGAGCACCGTGCTGCGGAAGTCGCGGCCTTCGGCCCCGAACTTGATCACGTGGGCGCCGATCACCTTGCCGACGTTCGGCGACGCGCTGTAGGTGTCGTCGGCGGTGTCCTGGGGTCCGGAACCCTGAGGAAGATACACTCCCATGTTGACGAACGGGTATTGCCGGCGGAGGAACTGGGCGACGGTGGCGGAGGGGAACAGTTCGGCCGGATTGAAGGCAAGCGTCTGGGGGTTGCCGAAGACGTTCTCCTGGCGGGAGAACCCGGCCCGCATGTTGAAGGTGGTGGTGGCGTTCAGCGTCGCGGTCCAGTCGATGGTGATCGTGCGCCCGCGCCGGGTGCGGGGAAGGATCGTGCTGGTTTCGGCCGGGCTGCCGACGGGCCAGCGGAGGTCGCCCGTGCGCGTCATATTGGTCTCGCCATAGCGGCCGAAGAAATTGTGGCGGTCATTGAGGCGCACGTCAAGCCGGCCGGTCCACTGCCACAGTTCGCCGTTGTTCGGCGTCTGCTGGAAAAAGTTGTTCAGCCGCGCGGGCGTGTCGCCTTCGCGGGTCGGATTCGGATAAATGTTCACCAGCTTGGCGCCGACCGGGTTGATCATGCTGGCGGGAATCCGGTTCCCGGCAAACGGGGTGCGCGTGTAGGTTGTGCCGGTCAGGCGCGTGGTGGCCGGGTCATAGATGATCACGGGCCGGCCGTCCTGCGCGAACAGGCGGGAGAAGTCTCCGTTCTTCATCTCCGGCAGCGGGACGTTGCCCTGGCTTGTGTAGAGGCTCGAGGAAGGGCTCGAGTCGTAGTTGACCATGAAGAAGAGCCGGTCGCGGCCGTCGAACACCTTAGGCACCCAGATGGGACCGGTGGCGTTGAACCCGTAGTTGTGCTGAACCCGCTGTGCCCGGCCGACGCCCTGCCGGTTGTTCGACCAGCTGTTGGCCCCGAGCCGGTAATCCTCGTAGCGGTCGAAAACGGTGCCGTGGAAGCGGTTGGTCCCGGACTTGGTCGTCGTGGTCACGATCCCGCCGCCCGTGCGGCCATACTGTGCGTCGTAGACATTGGTGAGGACCCGGAATTCCTGCACCGATTCGAGCGCCGGGATCATGATCACCTGCCGGTCGCCCTTGGTGTCGCTGGTGCCGTCGATCAGGATGTCGGTGTTTGACTCGGTTCCCGCCAGACCCGAAGCCGCGCCGTTGATCGAGGCCCGCGAGTTGGCGATTCCGTCCAGGTTGAAGGAGGTACTCTGGGACGTCGACGGCTTGTAGACGCCGGGCATCGCGAAAGCCAGCTGAAACACGTTGCGTCCGGCGTTCGGAACGTTGAGCAGCAGTTCGTTGTCGACGATGCCGCCGCGGTTGGCCGATTCAGTCTCAAGCAGGGTCATCTGCTGGGTGACAGTGATCTTGTCGCTGACCGCGCCGATCTCGAGCGCGACGTCGAGCGCCGCACGGTCGTTGATCTGCAACTCGACGTTTTCCCGGACGAAGCGCTTGAACCCGTTGGCCTCGACCTCGATGTTGTACTTGCCGGGGATCAGGAAGGGGATCGTGTACCGGCCCGTCTCGTTCGTGGTCACCTCGGTTGTGGCGTTGCGGCTGACGTCCGTGGCCCGCACCTTGACGCCGGGCACGGCCGCGCCCGCCGGATCCGTGACGAGCCCGCTGATGCTGGCGCGGAAATCCTGGGCCCAGGCGGCGGCTGTCAGCGCGAGCGCGAGGCCAAAACGGGAATAGCGTGTGATTGAAGTCACTCTTCCACCTCTTGCACGACTCTATTCGGTCCCGGAGCGTAAGTCAAACAGGACCACACAGCTCGACCGCGGCCGGCAGCGGGGTAACCGCCGCGCCGGCGACCGGGAGCCTGTAAGCTTGAGTGATGCGATTGCCAGCCGCAGCCCTCTTCGCGACAACCCTGACGGCGCAGCCCGCCTACGACATTCTGCTCCAGGGCGGCCATCTCATAGATCCCCGGAACAAGATCAGCGCAAGGCGCGACGTCGCCATCCGCGGCGGCGCCATCGCCGAAGTGGCGCCGTCGATCCCCGCGTCGAAAGCGCGGAAGGTGATCCACGTCGGCGGCCTGTACGTCACGCCGGGCCTGATCGACATTCACGCCCATGTTTTCGCCGGTACGGCGGGGCGCGGGCTGGCCGGCGGCGATTCAAGCATCCACCCCGACGCGTTCGCTCTCAAGGCGGGCGTCACGACGCTGGTGGACGCGGGCTCCTCGGGACGGCGCAACTTCGCCGAGTTCAAAAAGACGATCATCGACCGGGCGCGCACGCGGGTGCTCGCCCTGCTCAACATCGGCGGCTCGGGGATGCCGGGCGACCACAACGAGCAGAACGTCGCCGACATGGACGCGAAAGCGGCCGCCGAGCTGGCCGCCGCGCATCGCGACACGATCGTCGGCTTCAAGGTGGCGCACTACCGTGGGCCGGACTGGACGCCGGTCGAACGGGGCGTGGAGGCGGGGACGCTCGCGAACCTGCCTGTGATGATCGATTTCGGCGAATTCCGCCCGGAACGCCCATTTCAGGACCTGGTGCTCAGGAAGCTGCGGCCCGGCGACATCTACACGCACTGCTACTACGATCCCGTGCCGATGCAGGACGCACAGGGGAAGCTGCTGCCGTACCTGTTCGAGGCCCGCAGGCGGGGAGTCTTCTTCGACGTGGGACACGGCGGGGCGGCGTTCGAGTTCCGGCAGGCCGTCCCCGCGGTCCGGCAGGGTTTTCCGCCGGATTCCATCTCGACGGACGTTCACTCCGGCAGCATCAATTCGGGGATGAAAGACCAGCTCAACGTAATGTCGAAGTTCCTCAACATGGGAATGAGCATCGAAGAGGTGATCCTGCGGTCGACCTGGAATCCGGCGCGGATCATCCGGCGGGAGATGATCGGTCACCTTTCCGTGGGCGCCCTGGCGGACATCGCGGTGCTGGGGGTCGAGAAGGGACGTTTCGCCTTTGTCGATTCCTACGGCGCGCGGATGGACGGGTCGACGAAACTCACGGGCGAGATGACAATCGCTTCCGGTCTGGTTGTTTTCGACCTGAATGGACGGACGCGCGAGTCCTGGGACAGGCTCGGCAGATACGGCCCGCAGGGAGAGGAATTCTGGGACCGCTCGCGCGGCGGGGGCCGGCCACGGCCGTTGCGATGAGTCCGGCGGATCCGGCTTTGCCTTGACGCATCCGTGACGCCCGGGACGCAGGAGGGAGCCATTGCGCCCCGCCTCGGCGTTGTGTATGCTTTCCTCGCAGATCTGGGGATCCAGAAAGGGGCGCGAGGATGAGAGTGGGCGTGGACCGCCGGGTCCCAATCCGGCTATGGACGGTAATACTGGCGGTTGTCCCGGCGCTCGGGCAGGCTAATCTGGCGACGGTGACGGGACTGGTAGGCGACGCCTCGGGCGCGGCCATTCCCGGAGCACGGGTCGCCGTCCGGAACGTGGAAACCAACGTCGACCGGACGATCCTGACGGACGAGGCGGGCAACTACACATTGACTAACCTCCCTCCGGGCAGCTACGAGCTGACGGCGGAGGCGCAGGGATTCCGGCGGGCGGTGCAGCGCGGCATCGTCCTCCAGGTGGGCCAGGCGCTGCGGCTGGACATGAAGCTGGAGATCGGCGCCGTGACCGAATCGGTGACGGTGGACGCCCACGTGGTCGCCATCAACACCGAGAGCGGCACCATCAAAGGCGACGTGATCGTGCAGGAGGAGATCCAGGAATTGCCGCTTTCCGGCCGCGACTTCACCGATCTCGCCTTCTTCACTCCCGGCGTGGTGCCGAAAGCGGAGGGCGGCCAGGGTTCCGCGCTCAACGTCAACGGCGCCCGCGCTTCGAACACCAACTTCTATGTCGACGGATTCGACAACCGCAACGCGCGCGGAGCCGGCGCCCAGACCCGCCCGAACATCGACGCGCTCCAGGAGTTCAAGATGGAGGTGTCGGGTTACTCGGCCGAGTACGGCCGCATGGCGGGCGGCGTCCTCAACATGGTGTTGCGGTCCGGCACAAACAAGTTCCACGGGAACGTCAATTACTACCTGCGCAACGACGTCTTCGACGCGCGGGGATTCTTCGAGCAGGACAAGACGGTCCTCCGGCAGCATCAGTTCGCGGCGACGGTGACCGGGCCGATCGTGAAGAACCGGACGTTCTTTCTGGCCAGCTTCGAGGGACTGCGGGCCAAACAGGAGGCGACCCGGCTGTCGCGGGTTCCCACTCCGGCCGAGCGCAGCGGGGACTTTTCCCAATCCGTGAACCTGAATGGCGGGCCACTGTACCTTCACGACCGCCTGCAATCCGGGGCGTGCAACGCCAACAACAGAACCGCCTGCTTTCCCGGCAACGTGATTCCCGCCTCGCGCCTGGACCCGAGCGGCATGAAGATCCTGAGTTACTTCCCGCTGCCGAACCGCGCCGCCGGCGTGACCGGGTTCAACTACTTCGCCCAGACGGCGGACGTGGATCGCTGGGACAGCCCCCTGTTCAAGATCGACCACAAGATCGGCGCAAACAATCTGGCCTTCCGCTACCAGAACCGCCTCAACGACACGCAGAACCCGTTCACCGGAAGCGATCTCGGCACGTTCGGCATTCTCATCCAGGACGACCGCTCCCTTGGGGGGATCGACTACACGCACATGTTCTCAGCCCGGCTTCTCGGCGAGGTGCGGTTCGGGTTCAGCCGGAACGCGACCTATCAGCACGGCCGGTTCGCCGGCAAGGATGTGGCGTCGCAACTGGGCCTGCCGAACCTGATTCCGGCCGGCGAGGCTGAGAACAACCCCCTGCTGCTCGACTGGCCGCAGATCTTCGCCGGAAGCAACTATCCGCAGCTTGGGTCCGGCGCGAACATGCCGATCGAGTTTTTCACGACGGACTGGCAGTTCGGCTTCAAGTTCACCTGGATCAAGAGCACGCACTCGCTCAAGTGGGGCTACAACGACAATTTTGTTCAACTCAATCAGCCTTACTTCAACAATCAGCGCGGGACCTTCCGCTATGTCGGCAACCGCACCGGCCACTCCATCGCCGATATGGCGCTCGGGTGGCTCAACAACGTGACCCGGCAGGTGGGATTCAACCGCAACTACTGGCGGCAGAGGGCGATGGGAGCCTTCCTCAACGACGACTGGAAGGCGACCAGGAAGCTCACGCTCAACCTCGGCATCCGGTGGGAGGTGAATCGCGCCCCGGTCGACAAGTATGACCGGCTCGGAAGCTACGACACGGACGCGCGCAAGCTGGTGATCGCCAGCGACGCCAACGCCCCGGCGAACTACCAGGCTCTGCTCGATCAGACTGGCCTGCGCCGAGTCGTGGTGACCGCGCGGGAGGTCGGCCGCGGTCGGTCGGTGATCTCCACGGACTGGATCAACTTTTCCCCCCGCGTGGGATTCGCCTACCGGGCGACGGAGCGGTTCGTCATCCGGGGCGGATACGGGATCTTCCAGGGCGGCGATATCCTGAACAATCTTCGCAACAACCTCTCCAACCAGTTTCCGTTCGCCATCAATCAGAACTTCGTCGGGCTCAATGCCGACCCCAACCTCGTCTCCAACCGCACGCCGTTTCCGACGTCCCGGGAGACGTTGACCGGGACGACGACGGTGAACGGGTTCACCATGAACCCTCAGCAGGCGTATCTCCAATCCTGGAATCTGACGGTGGAGCGCGAACTGTTCCGCGGAACAGGGATCGAGGCCGACTACCGGGGGTCGAAGGGGACCCACCTCCAGCGGCTTTACGACTACAACCAGCCGTTCCGCAACCTCCAGTCGTTCATCGCCGGCGAAGGCTTCGCCCGTCCGATTCCCGAGTGGAACACGATCAACATCTTCAACACCGGCTCGAACTCGATCTACAACGCGTTCAACGTGTCTCTGCGCCGGCGCAGCCGGGGCGGCCTGTTCTGGAGAGTGAATTACTCGTTCTCGAAATCGATCGATGACGCCTCGCAGGCCAACGGGCAATCGAACGGCGGATTCGCGGGCGCGCTCGATGCCCGCAATCTCCGTCTCGACCGCGCGCGGTCGGACTGGGACCGCCGCCACGTGTTCACGGTGGTCTACAACGTAAACCTCCCGTTCGGCAGGGGAAGGCGATGGGGCTCGGCGTGGAGAGGCCCGGTGGAGGGCGTGCTGGGCGGATGGCAGCTTTCCGGCACCGGGGCGCTGTATTCAGGCTCTCCGTTCACGATCGAGACGATCACGCCGAACCTCGACCAGGGAGGCTCCTCGCGGCCGAACCGGATCCGGAACGGCGCAATCAAGGACGATCGGGCCCGGGGCAGGAAGGGAGTCGACTATCCCTGGTACGACCTGACCGCGTTCGAGCAGGTGCCCTGTTACGTTCCGCCCGGATCCACTCCGGTGGTGGGCTGCCAGGACAGCAAGCACGGGTTCGCGCCGTTCGCCTACGGCAACTCCGGCCGGAACATCCTGGACGCTCCCGGACTGGCGTCGTTCGACGCCGCGCTGGCGAAGAACTTCCGTCTCACGGAGGGTCACAACCTCCAGTTACGCATCGAGACGTTCAACATGTTCAACCGGCCGAACTTCATCGTTACGGAGCCGCTGACGCAATTCGACTCCCTGACGGGCGGATTGCTCAGCCAGGTCGGCGCGGTGGGCCGGGGAGGCGGACCGCGGATCTTTCAGTACGCCATCAAGTATCGGTTCTGAGCGGCGCGCCGAGGCGATTCAGGCAAGGTCCGGCAGACGTTTTGCCGTGTCGCCGAAGCTTTCGAGAGTGACGCCCATCCGGTCCATCAGCGACAGGTACAGGCTGCACGCCCTCCGGTCGTCTTCCTTGCCGCCCTCCAGGTAGTCGAGCACGCGTCCGGGCCTGATCGTTCCGCCGCCCCGGCCCGCCAGCAGGATCGGCATCTGGTCGGCGCCGTGCGCGTCGCCGTCGAACAGGTTCGACATGCCGAGCAGCATCGAATGATCGAGAATCGAGCCATCCCCCTCGTCGATCCGTTTGAGCCGGTCGACGAGGTAGGCGAACTGCGCGACATGGAACTGGTTCGTCTTGAGATACATCGCCTCGGCGGCCGGCGCCTTGCCGTTGTGCGTCAGGTCCAGGTGGAGGGCGCCCTTGACGCCTTCGAGGAACCCGAAGTTCATCTGCGAGAGGTCGTTGTTGAGCATGAGCGTAACGATGCGCGTCTTGTCCATCTGGAAGGCCAGGACGATGAGGTCCAGCATCAGCTTCATGTGGTCCGGGACGTTCTGTGGAAGCGTTTCGGCCGGCCGCGCCATGTCCGGCCTGGCGAGAGGCGGCCGCCACCCTTCCAGGCGCTCCTCGCGCGACGCCCGTTCGAGGCGCTTTTCGATGTCGCGGATCGATTCCAAGTATTCGCCCAGTTTGGCCCGGTCGCCGGGGCTGATGCGCGCCTTGACGGCGTGCGATTCCTCGAGGACCTCGTCGAGGATGCTTCGGTCGAGTTGCCGGCCGCTGCCGTCGCCGACCAGGGTGTCGTAGACGCGCGCCGGGTAAATCTCCTTGGTGGCCGGCCTGGTCGGCGAGGCCCAGGAAATGGCCGAACCGTAAATCATCGACAGTCCGTCTTCGAGACGCAGCTCGTTCGGTTCAATGCCGAGGGCGAGGCTGGGAACGGCGGTGTTCGGCCCGATGCGCCGGGCCAAGACCTGGTCGAAGGAGGTTCCCACCCGGATGTCGGCCGGGTCAAGCGAAACCGTGGCGCCGGACAGCATGTTCGGCATGCGGCCCAGGTGCGGACTGGTCGACTTCACGGCAGCCTGGTTGTAGAGTCCGCGCAGGAACAGCATGTCCTCGCGGTGCGGCTTCATCGGCTCCAGCGCGGGGCCGATCTCCATCGCCGCCCCGGCGCCCCGGGCCCACCAGTGCACCGGCTCAACGCCGTTTGAAAAGTAAACGCAGGCAAACCGGAGTGGCGGCCTGGCGGAGACCTTGGCCGGCTGCTGTCCGAGCGCCGGCAGGGACTCCATCCAGGGCAAGGCAAGAGCCACGCCGGCTCCGCGCAAAAAACGGCGGCGGGAAGTGCGCGTCGAGGTCATTCGTTGGTTCCTCCAGGGGCGGATGTTCGAGGCCGGACGCTCGCGGCGGCCGGCGGCCGCGGCGGGCGGGTTCCGGAAATCTCGTCGCGGCGGTGACGGAACTGCCTGCTCAAGGCGATCTCGGTGACCAGGCGTGAGAAGGAGACGTTGGCTCCCGCCTTCACCATGCGGTCCATCAGCGCCGAATCGGACGGCTGTACGGTCCGGCCCAGGGCGTAGCCGACCAGCTTGCGCGACAGGGTCCGCAGCACCTGCTCCTCGTTTGCTTGCAGAAAGGCGAGCAGCCCGTCCACGCCCGCGATCTCTCCGCCGGCCATTGCGCCCGTGTCTTCGACGGGCTTTCCATCGTGATAGCGGTCACGCCAGCGTCCGACGGCGTCGTAGCGTTCGAGCGGGAAGCCCAGCGGGTCGATCCGCGAGTGGCAGGAGGCGCACGCCGGGTTGCGCATGTGCGCCTTTAGTTTCTCCCGCAGGGAAAGGCCGCCGAACGATCTTTCGTCGGCGGGAATCGAGCCGGCGTCGGCCGGCGGAGGCGGCGTCGGCGTGCCGAGCACCCTGCGGAGCAGCCAGTCGCCGCGCTTCACCGGGCTGGTGCGCA